>OHUG01000771.1_pt1 | contig 12417 bp, 8 predicted proteins | sample 1579161 | NCBI WGS metagenome assembly OHUG01 (sample SAMEA3882514, study PRJEB24775) | human gut metagenome | biome: human-associated habitat; feature: intestine environment; material: feces | place: Netherlands | collected 2009/2010 | reverse complement strand
GGCTCGCTGCGTCAAAAAGACCCTCGCATCACCGCCACCCGTCGCCTGAGCTTCTATGCGCATGGTCTGGGGCAGCTCACTTGGGGGCCGGACCATCCGCGCGGCACCCATGATGTGGTCGCCGACCAGTCGCAGGCCTACGATCTATACACCAAGTGGGGCGTGCCGGTCTCCCCGCACAATCGTGCGGTGACCTCATTCCAGGAGATTCTGGACATGATCGAGTACTACGGCGAGCATCGTGGCGACATCGAGCATGCACTTGACGGCATCGTCGTCAAGGTCGATGACCTGGGCCTGCAGCGTACCCTCGGCGCCACTTCGCGCGCGCCGCGCTGGGCCATCGCCTACAAATACCCGCCCGAAGAGGTCAACACCGAACTGCTCAACATCACCGTGCAGGTGGGGCGTACCGGCCGTGTGACGCCGGTCGCCGTGCTCAAACCTGTCTACGTGGCCGGCTCCACCGTGGCTCGTACCACGCTGCACAATGGATTTGAAGTCAAACGCAAGGGCATTCTGATCGGCGACACCGTGGTGGTGCGCAAGGCCGGCGATGTGATTCCCGAACTGGTCGGCCCGGTGCTTGAACGGCGCAAAGGGCGTGAGGACCAGCTGCGCGAATTCGTCATGCCCGAGTTCTGCCCTTCATGCGGCGCGAAACTGTCACCCGCCAAGGAGGGTGACAAGGACATTCGCTGCCCGAATGTGGAGAGCTGCCCGGCCCAGTTGACCGAGCGCGTGATTTCGCTGGCCTCACGCAAGGCGTTCGACATCGAGCACTTGGGCGAACAATCGGCCATCGCTCTGACCAACCCGGAGGAGAACCGGCCTGATTCGGTGGCGACCTACGCGCCGAACATCACCGAGGTTCTGGTCGCCCCCGGCGAAGAGCCTGACCCGTACGAGCCGGCCGCGCAGAAGCCGGTGTTGTCTAACGAATCCGGGTTGTTCAACCTGACCGCCGCCGATCTGCGCGACGTGCGCGTGTGGCGTGAGGCCGCAATCGTCGAGGTGCATGAGACGGTCGGTGCGAACGGTAAGAAGAAAAAGGTGCGTAAGCGTGTCGGCGGCTCTGGCCTGTGGCATCAGGTGCCTGCTTTCTGGACCGCGCCCACGCCGGCCAAAAAGCTCACGGCCAAGCAGCTGGCCGAACGCGCGCAAGGGGAGACCGCAATCGAATCTGCCGAAACACAGGGAGGTACCGCCAGCGAGACGACCGGCGCACCTACCGGGGCTGAGGCGCCACTTGGTACTATGCCGGGCTTTGCCGCAGCCTCCTATCCTGAGTATGGCGTGCCGGCCGACGCGGTTATCGTGCGCGTGGATCACAAGACCACGCGCACTGGCGTCACGGATGTACCGGTGATCATTCGGCCCGGCGAAAACACGCGCAAGATGTTCGACGAAATGGACAAGGCCCGTCACGCCGACCTGTGGCGTGTGCTGGTCGCGTTGTCGATTCGCCGGCTCGGTCCGCCTACCGCACGCCTGATTGCCTCGGCGATGGGCTCGCTGGCAGCCATCGAAAACGCCACGATTGAAGATCTGACGGCCATCGACGGGGTGGGCCCGGAAATCGCCGAATCGGTGGTGAACTGGTTCGCCGCCACCCGCGAACCCGGTGACTGGCGCGGCGCGACTTTGCGTGCTTGGCAGGCCGCCGGCGTGGGCGTCGACGAGGCCGAGACCAGTTCGTTGCCGCAGACGCTGGCCGGCAAAACCGTGGTGGTCACCGGTTCATTGGAGGGCTATTCGCGTGATTCCGCCAAAGAGGCGATTATCGAGCGCGGCGGCAAGGCGGCCGGTTCGGTGAGCAAGAAGACCGATTACGTGGTGATTGGCGCAAACGCCGGCTCCAAGGCCGCCAAGGCCGAGGAACTCGGCATCCCCATGCTGAGCGAAACCCAATTCGCCCAGCTCCTAGCCACCGGCACCATCTAAAATAGCCCCCTCAGACGCTTCATTAACCCCCTCTGATGAGGGGGCTGTCAGCCTTTAGGCTGACTGGGGGAGAGAAAAAGCGAATCCCGCCCCAGTGTGACTTACTCCACTCCCTCTGGCATGCCGCCGCATCACACGCTAGGGTAGAACAGGCCCTAAAGGAGGATACGGATTTATGAGCGACGCACGTCAGATCGAAGCCGACATCTACGAACGCCTGAGCAAGGTCATCGACCCCGAGCTCGGTCGTTCGGTCACCGACCTCGGCATGATTGCCGCCATCGAAGCCGCGCCCGCATCGTCGGACGCCGGCACTTACGACGTCACCGTGCACGTTGAGCTGACGGTTCCCGGATGCCCACTGAGCGAGACCATCACCAGCCAGATCAATGGCGCGGTCAGCTCCTATCCGGGCGCACAGCTGCTGCCTCATATCGAAGTCGGTTCGATGAGCCGTGACAAGCTGGCCGATCTGGTCGCCGACCTCAAGGCCGAACGCAAGCAGAACCCCTTCAGCAAACCGGGTGTCAAGACCCGCATCTTCGCCATCGCCTCCGGTAAGGGCGGCGTCGGCAAGTCCTCGGTTACCGCGAACCTGGCCGCCACGTTTGCGGCCCTCGGCTTCGACACGGCCGCCATCGACGCGGACATTTATGGCTTCTCACTGCCGCGCCTGTTCGGCGTGCATACACAGCCCACCAATCTGAATGGCATGCTCATGCCGGTCACCGCGTGGGGCGTGAAACTGATCTCCATCGGCATGTTCGCCGGTGCTGACCGGGCGATTCTGTGGCGTGGGCCGCGACTGCAGCGCTCCTTGGAACAGTTCCTGTCTGACGTATGGTGGGGCGAGCCGGACGTCCTCTTGCTCGACTTGGCTCCCGGCACCGGCGACATGGCGATTTCCGTGGCCCAGGCGCTGCCCAACGCCGAACTTGTGGTGGTCACCACCCCGCAGCCCTCCGCCTCTGACATCGCCGTGCGCTCCGGACTCGTGGCCCTGCAGGTGCCGATGAAGGTGCGTGGCGTGGTGGAGAACATGAGCTACTACGAGCACAAGGGCGAGAAGCTGGAGATTTTCGGTGCCGGCGGCGGTCAGCGCGTGTCTGAACAGCTCACTCAGGCGCTGGGCTATGACGTGCCGCTGATGGCCCAGCTGCCGCTGGAACCCGAAGTGCGCGAGACCGGCGAGGCCGGCCGGCCGGCGGTGCTGGACGCCGACGGCGCTTTGCGTACGGATGGCATTGGCCAGACCTTCCGAGGGTTGGCTGAACGGCTGTTGGCAGTGTGAGCCTGCGCAGCCTCACACTTTTGTAGGCGGCGTTGGCGTTTAAGTCCGGTTCGCTGCTGGTGGGCGAATCGCTTGACCACAGCACCCGCGACCTGGTGGTCGAGGCAATGGAGCGCACTGTCGGCGTGGATAGGCTCATTAACCTGCAGGCCATTCACATGGACGAGGACGCCGTGCCGCGCTGCCTTGGTATGAATGGGAGATCTACGTTGAGCCCGATATCTGGCGGGTGCCTCGCAGTAAATAACGGCATAGCGCATTGTCGGTGCGATGCTAAGAGGTAATGGCCCATGAGCGGTTCCAATCGGCGAGATTGCGTTGCCGGGACACCACGACATGGGCCATCTCGATAAAACGATGCCGCGTGTCGGCTGTTCTCAGGTCATCCGCAGTGACGAGAATGACGATCCAGCCGAGCAGTTGCAATGCGTTTCGCTTTGCCGCGTCGATTCGCATTTGTGCCGGATCGGCGTGATAGGCTCCCTGATATTCGAACGCGACGCGGCAGTCCGGATATGCCATATCCAATATGACGTATGAGTTGCCGATATTCACGCGATAGTTGGCGGTGGGGCATCCCAAGCCTGAATCCTTCAGCATCCCAAACAGCGTGTTTTCCGGCGGAGAATCCGTGTTCTCTGTCATGTAGGGCAGTGCCTCGTGGCATTTGTTACGACCTATGAACCGCGGACTGATTTCCAAGTAAGTATCGAAATCCTTGCGAGTGGCCATTCTGCGCCGTTTATCGCGGCTCATCAAAGAGGCTCCAATGGCCGCAAGTTCCTCCAACGTAGAGTATTGGGCCATCTGAGCCCACATCATGACCGGCGAGGCAATCCAGAACTGTTCATAATCCTTTTTGCGGATATCCAGTTTTCCCTTAAACACATGGAAGACCACGCCTTTGATTCGTCTGCGTTTGTTGGCACTGGAAACACAGGCGTGCACGGCATCAACAGATAGCGTGCAATGTCGGGGGATGGGCGCGCCGTAGTAGTTGGCCGCATTGATGTATCCCACCAGCAATGGACCTTTCGAACGGCGCGCAGCATCATTGCAGCGTTCACGTTCTGCTCGGCGTCGGCCGACAATATCCTCATGCATAAAAGAGCTCATGATGCGACCGTAAAGCTGATTTGGACTTGAATGCAAGCCAGGCAGGGCAATGTGGTTCCAGCTTATGGAGTTATCCACATTGTCTATTTGCGCAGAGAACGGTTCTCAGTAGTATCTGTGCGCTCAAATGAACAAGAACATAACAATCTCACATCATCGCAAATGGCGACATGGCAGTGATTAGGGCATATTCCATGTGTGCTTCGGGCGTAGAGAAGTGTGCACAGACATTATTGAGAACCGTTCTCTGCGCGCCTATCTGGCTACGACCTCGGTGGGCAGGAGCCCCGTGCGCTGGAACGGCCGGTCCTCGATCTGGTCAAGCACTAGGGTAGCCAAGCTGACGCCGAATGCGTCCATTGGCTGGCGCACGGTGGTCAGCTGCGGGCACGCTGGCGTCGGCGTCGACGTCGGCAAGTACGACGGTCCGATGATATAGGCGATTCGTCGATACCCGCGCCCCAACATATGCTCGGTGAGCTTGCGTGAAGCGAGTCGGTTGTCGATGTCGACGGTGGGGAAGGGGTGGCGCTGCCATAGCCGACGCCGGAAATGGCGACTGGCACGCTGATATTGGCGAATCCCTGAAATAGAGGGTCGTCCTTATGAAATGTGTTGAGAATCCACGGGCCGTATCGCATGGCGCAGCGCAGTCTGCACCGCCCCGCCGCCGAACCAACCCCGGCAAGATCGCGCGCCGCGCCGGCACCACTATCCTCGCCCTGCTGTTCTGCGTCGTATGGTTCTTCCCGGTCTACTGGATGATTATCACCGCCGTAAAGCCGCGCGATGAGATCATGACCACGACCCCCGTGTTCTGGCCCATGCACCTCTCGATCGTCCTGTCGATTATTGTCGCGTTCTTCGCGTGCACGGCCCTGACCCTGTACCGCTTCCGCGGGCGCAAGCCGATCATGGTGTTCGTGCTGGCCATCCAGATGACCTCTGGCGGCATCATCCCGCAGATCATCATCTACAACCAGCTCGGCCTGCTCAACAAATACAGCGGCCTGATCCTGGCGTACATCGCCATGGTGCTGCCGTTCGCGATCTGGAACATGCGCGGGTTCTTCCTGAACATCCCGAAGGACATCTTCGAATCCGCGGCCGTGGAAGGCGCGAACGACTGGCAGATCCTGTGGAAGATCACCTTCCCGCTGGCCGCGCCCGGCATCGTCTCGACCTCGGTGTTCGCGTTCATCAACGCCTGGAACGACTACATGATCGCCTATACGTTCATGAAGGACCAGTCGAAGTACACGCTGCCGGTATGGCTGTCGTCCTTCTCGACACCCACCATGGGCACCGATTTCGGCGGGCAGATGGCCGCTTCGGTGACCTTCTCGTTGCCGGTGGTGGTGTTCTTCATGCTCATCCAGCGCAACATCATGAAGGGTGTGACGACCGGTGCCGTGAAATAGCGTATGCCGCCGTACCTCACCAAACGATTCGTCCGCTGATGGCGGCGTGACCGCGTGTCGCCTGCCGTCAGCGGATGAACGATAATAAAAACAGTATGAAAGGAACAGCTGTGCCCACATTCGAATATAAGGCTGATGCCGCAACGCCGTGTCTCACCCTGATTCCCGCTCCGGTGACATTGGAATACACGCATGGCACGGCTATGATCGGGTCCTTGGTGACGATCGAGAAACGAATTCCCGAATATGCCGTCACCGAAGATGCCGATGAGACCTGGGAAACGCTGCCAATCGAGCAGCTGTCCAGCGAACTCGAGCGTTACTGCGGCGTCGCCGTCCGTACGCGCCGAGTACTCACAGCCACAGATGAAGCCGACGCCGGTGCCAATGCCGCCGAAAAAGCGCGAGATGCGGGCGTGGGTGCGGGTGCGGGCGCGGGTGCGCCGGCAGCGATGAACGGCACCGTCATATTGCTGTGTGTGGATGCGCGATTGGCGCATGACGAATACACGCTGGATGTGTTCGCCTCAGATACCATCGCCGTGCGTGGTGGCAGCGAAAGCGGATTGCGGTACGGCATGCAGACACTGCGGCAGATGATCAGGCAAACCTCGCGGACCTTGCCCTGCCTGCATATCCAAGACAAGCCTGCGTTCGCGGTGCGCGCCTACAGTCTTGACGTGACGCGCGGGCGTGTGCCGACGATGGCGTTCCTCACCTGGTTCATCGACCAGCTGGCGTTGTATAAGTACAACCAATTCCAGCTGTACGTGGAACATGCCTTCGCTTTCGGCGAGCTCAGCGAAGCGTGGCGCGGTACTGACCCGCTCACGGCCGACGACATCATGTTCCTGGACGAATACTGCGCACACCACGGCATCGAACTGGTGCCGTCCTTGGCCACTTTCGGGCACATGTATATGAACCTGCGCACCCGTGAACATCGTGGACTGGGAGAGTTCCCCGAAGACGCCGACCGTCCGTTCAGTTTCATCGAACGAATGGAACACCACACACTGAACACAGCCAACCCCAAGTCGCACGATTTCGCCTCGCGCCTAATCGAGGAATACGCGCCGCTGTTCCGCTCGCGGTCCTTCAATATTGGTGGCGATGAGACTTTCGACTTGGGCCGTGGCCGGTCCGTACAGGACTCGCCGGGCGCCAGTCGCGATGAGCTGTATGCCGATTTCGTCAAAGACCTATGCAGCACGCTTGCCCATCGTGGTCTACAACCGATGCTGTGGGCGGATATCGCGCTCGAGAATCCGCACACCATGGACTTGCTGCCCGGCGACATCACGATGCTCAACTGGATGTATGAGCCGGATATCGACGAAAGCAAGATCCAGACCATCGCATCACAAGGCCGCCGCCAATTCGTGTGCCCTGCCGTGCGTGCGTGGAGCCGGTTCTTCCCCGACTATGACGGTGCCTGGCTGAACACGTACCGCATGGCGGTGGCTGGGCTCAAATATGGTGCGGAAGGCATGGTGGTCACCGATTGGGGTGACTATGGGCATGTCAATGATCCGCGGTTGAGCGTGCCGGGACTGTGCTACGGTGCGCAAAACGCGTGGAACCCGGTTGCAATTGACGCATGCGAAATGAACCATCGGATTTCTAATCTGGCGTATGGCGACGAATCCGGTTGGCTTATGGATTCACTCGCTCGCATCGACTCCGATGGAGTGTCGTTCCCCTGGGACCTCGCCGTGCAAGTGCTGGAACTGGAATACGGTTCCGGCACCGGCATGCTGAATACGGATGTGGCATCGTATGTGGAACGGTCGTGCGGGGGAGAGCTCATGTTTGACCGTGCGCTGGGATGCGCCGACGCGCGCCGCCGATTGCTCCTGCGGAACCATGCCCGTCTCGAACGACGCCGGGATTGCGACCGGGCGTTGATTGATTGCGGCAGTGCGGTTGTCGCGGTGCTCGATGGCTCGGCACGAGGAGGATTGAACCCGGAGCTGCTGTGGGTGATGCTGGATGGGCAGCGGTTGTTCAATAGACTGGGTGAGGAACTGCTGGTATTGGCTGGCGGCGAGGACGCCTGTGGCACCAAGGATGTGACCGGCCGTGCGCTGGATGCCTCGCGCCGCGCCCGTCTTGCCGCCGATTTGGAGTTGTGGTTCGAACGGTACCGTGTGCAGTGGCTGTCCATCGGCCGTTACGCCGAATTGGCGCGTATCGCCCATGTGGTGTGGTCGTTTGCGGACATATTGCGTAGGGGAGCGCTATAGGGGGGGCTCGCAGAAATTCGGTCCTGCTGAGAACAATGTGAGGCTTACGCGCCGTCAAACGCACATGGTGATTTCAAAAATGGCGAATTGCTGCCATTCTTGCACCTGTGCGTTTGATGGGAAATGTGCGTATGCCTCACATTTTTTGCATAAAGCATGAAAATGTGTGAGACCGGCGTCAAGGTCGAATTCGAGAAGAAGGCCTTCGAACAGATTCGCCAGAACGCCTCCCAGGTCCTCAACTCCGACGACGCTCCGGACGTTACGGAATACAACAAGGGCAACGCCACGTCCGGCCTGCTCGCCAGCCAAGGCCTGCTCACCAACCTCAACGATTACGTGTCCGAATATGGCTGGGACAAGATTATCACCGGTTCCTTGGCCGACACCGGCAAGTACGATGAGCAAGGCATGATGGGCTCCGGCGACTGGTACGGCATCACCACCGGCGCGGTGAAGTAAGGTCATTCGCACAACAGGCAATTCAATCAACAAGCAGCACATATTGATTTTGGTTTCGGCTGCCTTGTTCCCTGGCGGTCGAAACCACCTCTCCACCAAGGAGCAGCAACAATGAAGTTCACCAACGGCTACTGGATGATTCGTGACGGCGTCGACGCCCTCTACGCTCGTGAAGCCTACGAACTGGCGGCGGATGCCACCACCGAAAGCCTCAACGTCCTCGCCCCGTGGTGCGCGGCCGATACGATACCCTGAACCTGCCCACATTCAATGTGGACATCACCACACCTGCGGAAGGCGTGATTCGTGTGTGTGCCGAACACTGGCAAGGCGCCACCGAATACCCCGGATTCCCGCTCAATGCCGACGAACCCGGCAACCGTGATTACGTGACCGTTCAGGCGAACGGCAATGGCGACGGCGAAGTCGGCGTCAATGGCGCGGATGTCACGCTGACCACTGGCGGACTTACCGCGAAGGTCGTCAAGGGCGCCCCCTGGAACCTGACCTTCATCGGCGAGGACGGCAAGGTGCTCACTGAGTCCGCAGGCAAGTCGCTGGGCCGATTCAAGCTCGGTGCCGAATCGAACGTCACCGCCCAGCCGGTCAGCGAATTCGGTGTGACCATGGACGGTTCCGCCCGTGATGAATCCGACGTGTTCATTGCCATCCAGCTGCATCTGTCGGTTGGCGAAGACGTATACGGCTTGGGCGAACGCTTCGGCGCTTACGTGAAGAATGGTCAGAGCGTCGACATCTGGAATGAGGATGGCGGCACTGCTTCCGAGCAGGGCTACAAGGACATCCCGTTCTACATGACCTCCAATGGGTATGGCGTACTGGTCAACAACCGCGGCCATGTCTCCTTTGAGATCGGTTCCGAGAACACCGAGGCCACCATCAACTCCTTCATCGACGGTATGGCCGAACGTGATATTCCGCTGGCGGCCTTCCACTACGACTGCTACTGGATGCGCGAGTTCCATTGGTGCGATTTCGAGTGGGACAAGCGTTTCTTCGGCGACATCGAATCCACGCTGAAGCGCCTGCACGAGGACAAGGGCTATCTGGTGCGCAAGCCCAATGGCGAAGTCTGGCAGACCGACTTCTGGCAGGCCGGCATGGGCTTGGTGGACTTCACCAACCCGGCCGCCCGTGAATGGTTCAAGGACAAGGTCAAGGCGTTGCTGAATCAGGGCGTGGACGCCATCAAGACCGATTTCGGCGAGCGTATCCCGCGCGACGTCGTCTGGTATGACGGCTCTCCGAAGCTCTCCATGCACAACTGGTACACCCAGCTGTACAACCAGGCCGTGTTCGAAGCCATCGAAGAAACCTACGGCAAGGGCAACGCCTGCCTGTATGCGCGCTCCGCCACCGTCGGCGGCCAGCAGCAGCCCGTGCATTGGGGCGGTGACTGCGAGTCCACCTTCAATGGCATGGCCCAGTCCTTGCGTGCCGGCCTGTCGCTGACCTCCTCCGGCTTCGGCTTCTGGAGTCACGACATCGGTGGCTTCGAAGGTGCGTTCCCGGATCCGGCCGTCTACAAGCGTTGGGTGGCGTTCGGCATGCTCGGCTCCCACTCGCGACTGCACGGTTCCACCGTGTACCGTGTGCCGTGGCTGTTCGACGAGGAGGACGAGAAGAACGGCGTCGCATTGGTGCCCGGCCAGACCGCCGTGGATGTGGTGCGCGAGTTCACCAAGCTCAAGCTTGAACTCATGCCGTATGTCTACCAGCTTGGCCTGCAGCCTCATGTGAACGGTACTCCGGTCATGCGTTCCATGTTCGTGGAGTTCCCCGATGACCCGGCATGCCGCACGCTGGACCGTCAGTATATGTTCGGTCCGTCCATGCTGGTCGCCCCCGTGTTCACCTACTCCGGTGAGATTTCCTATCGATTCCGCTGTGGGTGCGCGACGGCAGCGTAACGACATGAACATTTCAGCGTGGTGCTGTAACACTTCGGTGTTGCGGCACCACGTTTTTGTGCTGATATGGGGATTTGTACTAGTCGAATCCGCGAAATGTTCAGCAAATGTTCACGTAGCGAAATCGGCATAGAATGCGAACAAACGCATAACGGCACGGTGCTGTTCATGCGTACACCAACGCCAGACGAACCGCCGGAAAGAAGGGGTCTCCGTGATTGAGACAGTGGACGATATCAAGACGATTGCGAACGTCGGCACGGGAACCATGGGCCACGCGATCACGTTGCAGTTCGCGTTGGCCGGATATCCGGTGCATCTGGTCGGCCGCGGCGAGGCCTCGCTGGAGAAGGCGATGAAGGCGATTCGTTCGGATGCCGAGGACTTCGCCGAAGCCGGACTGCTCAAGGACGGCGACACCGTGGACGCGGTGCTGGCCCGCATCACCGGTTACGCCGACTATGCAAGCGGCGTGGCGGACGTGGACTTCGTCATCGAATCCGTGGCCGAGAACCTTGACATCAAGAAGTCCGTCTGGACCGAAGTGGAGCACGCCGCCCCCAAGGACGCGATTCTGTCCACGAACACCTCCGGCCTGAGCCCCACCGCGCTGCAGTCGGTGATGGGGCACCCCGAGCGCTTCGTGGTGGCGCACTTCTGGAACCCCGCGCAGTTGATGCCGCTGGTCGAAGTGGTGCCGGGTGAGAAGACCGACCCGAAGGTGGTGGACATCACCTTCGACCTCATGGCCAAGATCGGCAAGAAGCCGGCGAAGATCAAGAAGGAATCGCTGGGCTTTGTGGGCAATCGCCTGCAACTGGCCGTGCTGCGCGAGGCGTTCTACATCGTCCAGCAGGGCATCGCGGACGCGGCCACCGTGGATGACGTGATGAAGTACAGCCTCGGCCGCCGCTGGAACCTGGTCGGCCCGATCGCCAGCATCGACCTCGGCGGACTCGACGTGTTCTACAACATCAGCACCTACCTGTTTGACGACATGGACAACGGCACCGGCCCGAGCCCGCTGCTCGCCGAAAAGGTCAAGTCCGGCAACCTCGGCGCCAAAACCGGCCAAGGCTTCTTCTCCTGGCAGGGCGAGGACGGCAAGCGCATCATCGAATCTCGCAACAAGGCCCTGCTGCGCGCGCTGAAAGACGATGCGGCGGATGCAACGGACGCGGCATAGGAGGGTGGCGCTCCTTCTTGTCATGAGGAGCGCCACCGATGCGTTGGTGCCGAAACAAAGTGTGTCGGATCATTTACTCTAGGTTCGCGTGGTATTCCCACAGGGAATCGAGGTCAAGATTACGCTTGCGCACCATGGACATGGCGATGGCGTCGCCGACCAGCAGCAGCGACTGCTCGAACAGGCTGGTCATCGGCTGCTGGCTGGGCTTGGTGCCACTGCCGGGCTTGCCTGCGGCCGGCACATGGACGAACAGATCGGTGTACTGCTTCATCGGGCAGTCTTCAACGATGCCGATACGTGCCACTTTGGCACCGAAAGATTTGGCTTTGCCGGCGATGAACAGCGGGAATCCGGTTTTGCCTGAACCGGAGCCGACGATGAGCAGGTCCTGCCCGCAGATGGCCGGTTCGGTGATCTGGCCGACCATCACCGTGTCCACGCCGAGATGGGCGAGACGCTTGGCGATGGCTTCCAGCGCGAGTTTCACGCGGCCGACGCCGACGAAGAAGACCTTGCGGGCGTTGGCGATGAGATCCACAAGTGCGTCGATTTGTGCCTCATCCACGTGATCGAGTACGTCGGCGAGCTCTTGCACGATGATTTGTTCGCAGTAGCGGAAAGAGGTGGGGGATTGGATAGTGTTTTCGGTAACGGTTGCGGTGGTCATGATGGTTTTTCCTTGCAATATTTATATGTGATTAACGTCGTTGGAGATTAGCGCGGATTGGTCGTAGTCTCTCCGGTGGAGTGCTCGTAGGCGTCCATGGTCAGTCGCCATGCTTCACGGATATCGGGGGAGCGCTTGAAAATGCCAGTG
>OHUG01000751.1_pt1 | contig 12660 bp, 10 predicted proteins | sample 1579161 | NCBI WGS metagenome assembly OHUG01 (sample SAMEA3882514, study PRJEB24775) | human gut metagenome | biome: human-associated habitat; feature: intestine environment; material: feces | place: Netherlands | collected 2009/2010 | reverse complement strand
GAGACGGGGTAGTTGATGACGTTGGCGAACTCACCGTAGTAGGAGTCGACAGCGACATCGCGGTAAACGGCGATAACCGTGGCGATGGCCTTACGCAGATCCTTGGAGGCCTCATCACCGCCGTTGCCGTCGCCGACCTTCACGCGGTTGGCGTTGAAGCCGACATAGCCGTAGCCGAGGTTGGCGACGAGGTCGGTCTGGATGGTATCGCCGGAGATCTCGCCGTTAGAGTTGGCTTCCTTGATCTGCTCGGCAGCTTCCTTGGAGTAGGAGGGGTCAGTTACGTCGATCGTGCCGGAGACAACGCCGGGGATCTTATCTTCGTCCGTCATCTCGCGCCAGATGACAGTGTCGATCTTGGGCTCGCCCTTCCAGTAGGTCGGGTTCTTCTGCAGGGTGACAGCGCCGTTGGACCAGCTCTCGAAGGTGTACGGGCCGGAGCCGATGGGGGTGGAGGTCACGGACTTGACGTGGGACAGATCGCCCTTGACAAAGCCGAACATGTTGTTGTCGTAGTCATACTTGTCAGTCTCGCCATAGTAGTGCATGGGGCACACGGTGACGGGGAGCTGATAGATGGCGGTGGCATTGACCTCGGTGAGGGTGACGGTCATGGAGTAGTCACCGGTCTTGACGATACCGGCAACGTTGGGAGCGGACTCGCCGGTCTGGACGGCGACGGTATAGTCGGTGTAGGCGTCGCCCAGCTCAGCCTCGAGGAAGGAGGAGATGCTGGTGCCGGCGGTCTCGGCGTTGATGCCGTCATCGGAGATGTCGTAGCCGTACTTAGCAACGATGGCAGCCCAGAAGTCTTCGACGGTCGCGTCATCGGCGAGATCGAAGCCCCAGTTGCCAGCCTGCGCGGCGACGGAGTCGTCAGCGGTGGCGGAACCGGAGTCGACCACGTAGTCAAGGATCTCCTGGGCGAACTTCACGCCGGCGGCGTTGAAGGCGGCCCAGTAAGCGTTGTACTGCTCTTCGGTGTAGAAGTCGTTGGCGGCGTAGGCGTCAGGACCGGCGGAGAGGATCAGGTTCTGCACAGTGTCCATACCGCTGCGATAGGCTTCCAGACCCTTGATGGGCAGGGAGTACAGCGTGGAAACGCCGTCATAAGCGGGGTCAAGCAGGACATAGTAAGAGAAGATGACATCGTCGATGGTCATTTCCTCACCGTCGGAGAACTTGACGCCCTCTTTCAGGGTGATGTTGTAGTCGACCGTGCCGTCGCTGTTTTCAACGATGTCGCAGTCGGCAATGCCCTTGTAAGTATAGTCGGTGCCGTTGTAGGGACGGACGTCGCCCTCGATGCCCTTGAGGACGACAGAGCCCTCGCGGTCGACGAGAAACAGACCGTCGAAGACCATACCCATGACCTGGTTTTCATAGTCATTGGTATAGAAGAAGGGGGAGAACTTACCGTCGAAGTTCTGCGTGCCGACAACAAGCGTCTTGCCGTCGGTCTGGCCGTCGTCCGTCTTCTTGTCGCCGCAGCCGGCCAGAAGACCAAGACACATGACCAGAGAAAGGATCAGTGCAAGTGTTCTTTTCATTGAATCTACTCCTTTATAAATTTTTGCCAAAACGGGTCGCCCCGTGCAGCACAAAGTAAGGTGCCCGCGCGTATACACGCGCGGAAAGGGGGAGTGCGCCTCCTATGGACATCTGTGCGCCGAAAAACAGCGCGTAGAATTTTTTTGATTATAGCATGAAAGGATGCACATTGTACAGAGTAAAATCTTAGGAGTTATTTTTTTTAGGCAATTTGTCCCATTCTGCCTGCATAATTTCGGCGCGCAGAACAAGGACACTCAGTAGGGCTATCAGCTTCAGCAGGACATAGAGCAGCGCGAAAAACGTCTGTCCTGCGTGGTCATTGACGAAAAAGAAGATCAATTCGCACACGATGCCGAGAAGAGAAAAGACCGCCGTGACCGCCGTTCGCACGGGCAGAACGGCCACGCTTTTTTTGTAGTTGTACTCGCGCACCGTGCTCCAGTCCGTTCCGAGCTTTGCAAGCGCCCAGATGACGCTCGCCGCGCCCAGAAACTCGCCGAGGTAGGGGAGCAGAACGTAAAAACAGTTCTGCATCCCCGGCGCAGGAATGCACCCGCCCGCGGCGACCGCAACGGTCAGAATGGCTGCCATTCCCCACACGGCGCGCTTAGATCTGCGCTGCTTTGCATCATCGTTTTGGCAGGCGTAGAGTGCCCCATCGTAAACATATTCGCCCGCGACGTTCAGATGAAAGTCGTTCAGGTGCTCGCGGCGGTTGTGCTTTTTGTGCTGTTCGCCCATTATTCGATGCCCGTGAGGTCAAAGTCCGCGAGGGCCTTCTCCGCCTCGGCGCACACGCCGCGAAGACACGCTTCGTCAAACGGGCTCTCGAGGCCGGCGTTTTTGAGAAGATCGGTGAACGTCCGGCTGCCGCCCTGCACGGTGTAGGCCATGTAGTGCTGCCAGGCGTTCCCCACGTCCTTGCGGATCATCGCCCAGAATTCGAGCGCCACGGTCTGGGCAAGGCAGTAGTCAATATAATAGAAGGGGCTCGAATAGATGTGGTGCTGGCGCTGCCAGCCCATGCCCTCGGAGTAGAACGGGATCTCGCCGTCGAGCTTCATCCACGGCATATAGACGCCGAGCAGCTCCTTCCAAACGGCGTGGCGCTCGGCGGGCGTCATTTCGGGCTTTTCATACACGATGTGCTGGAAGTGGTCGACCATCGTGCCGTAGGGGATGAACGTCAGCGCGCCGGAGAGGTGACTGTAGAGGAACTTTTTCGCGTCGGGGCCAAAAAAGCCGTCTGCCCACGGCTCGGCGAAGAATTCCATAGACATCGAGTGGACCTCGCAGGCCTCCATGCTCGGCCAGATGTAGTCGATGGGGATGCGCTTGCGGTTCGTCCAGGCCTCGAAGGCGTGACCGGCCTCGTGCGTCACGACCTCGACGTCGTGCTGCGTGCCGTTGAAGTTGGCGAAGATGAACGGCACCTGATAGTCCATGATGCTCGTGCAGTAGCCGCCCGCCTGCTTGCCCTCGGTCGAGAGCACGTCGAGCAGCTCGTCGCGCAGCATCGTTTCGAAGAACTCCTTCGTCTCGGGCGAGAGCTCGCTGTAGAACTTCATACCTTGGGCGAGAATGTCGTCCGGCGTGCCCGCGGGGCGGGGATTGCCGGAACGGAATTCGAGCGCGTTGTCGGCAAAGCTCATCGGATACTGCTTGCCCAGGCGCCTGGCCTGCTCGCGGTACACCTTGTCCGCCACGGGAACGAGATACTTGACGACCGCCTCGCGGAACTTTTCGACGTCGTCTTTCGTATAGCAGTTGCGGCCCATGCGGTAGTAGCCGAGCGTGGTATAGCCCTCGTAGCCGAGCTTTTTGCCCATCGCGTCGCGCAGATGCACGAGCTTGTCGTAGAGCTCGTCGAATTTTGCCTGGTTGTCCTTGTACCACTGGCCCTCGGCCTTCCATGCGGCAAGGCGCTTTTCATCGTCAGCGCAGGTCTTGAACGGGGAGAGCTGCGAGAGGGTGTAGACCTTGCCCTCGAACGGGATCTGCGCCGAGGCGAGCAGCTTTTCATACTCCTGCGTCAGGTCGTTTTCCTGCTGCAATTCAGGAATGATGGCGGGGGAGAAGGTCTTGAGCGCGATCTCGGCGTTGACGAACATCAGATCGCCGTATTCCTTCTCAAAGTCCGCGCGGAACGGGCTTTCGAGCATCGCTGCCGTCCACGCCTGATTGTATTCCTCCAGCTCAGGGTTGAAGTTGTTCCAGAATTTTTCCTCGCCGTCGTAGAATTTGTCTCGCGTGTCGATCGAATGGCGGATGCTCGCGAGCGTCGCGGCGGTGGAGATGTGGCTCATCAGCTCCTGCTGCGAAAGGAACACCTTGCGCGCTTCCTCATAGCTCTTGGCGGCCTTGAGTTCCGCCGTCAGCGCGGAAAGGCGCTGCTTGCTCGCCGCGGGATCGGGGCGGGTGTAGGTCATTTCGGAAAATTTCATGTTGTTTCCTCCATCAAATTTTTATTGTTACATTTCTTATTCTTGCCGGTTATAGATCGCGGACACGTCCCTGCGTCCGCCGCCAATGACGACGACCGCCGCGGCCGCCGTGACGAGCATGAAGCCCGTCAGCACGCCGCGCACGGGGAGAAACGCCACCAGCGCGCCCGCGAGCAGATTGCCCGTGAAGCTGCCGACGGTGTTGAGCATGTTGAACGCGCCGTTGAAGCGGCCCTTTTTCTCGTCGGGCACGTAGCTCTGCGTGGCGGAGATGCGGATGGTGTAGCTCGTCACGCCGAGGATACCCGTTAAAAAGCACGAGACCATCATCACAGGCAGCGGGCAGTAGAGATAGAAGCCCTCACACAGCGAGATGACGACATAAACCATCAGGGCAATGGAATACTTATGCTGCACAGGCAGCTTGATTTTATAATGAATGCCGCCGCCGATGGCGCGGCCGAAGATCGCCATGCCCCAGACGAGCATATAGATGTATTCGCCGTTATCGAATGTCGACTTGAAGTACGGCAGCGTGATGACCTGCGACGCGCCCGAGGCCAGCATGCTGAATGTGAAATAGATGGCCACGCGCAGAAGCCCCTTTTCACTCATCAGATAGCGAAAGCCCTCTTTGATGTCGCGCAGGAGCTGGCGGCCCGAGGAATGCTGCTCTTCGAGCGCGAGCGCGGCACGCTGCTTTTCGATGTAGTGTTCCTCGGCGCGGATCTGCGTCTCCGCCGTCGCGGCGATGAAGAAGCACAGCGCGTTGATGCCGAGCAGCGGCGCAATGCCGAAGAGATTATAAAAGTACGTTGCGATCGGGATGATGAGCGCCGAGAGCGTCTCCAGCACGCTCGCGATGGAGTAGGCCTTGGAGTAGTTCCCCTCAGAGATCAGCAGGGGATAGAAGCTGTCGTAGGCGACATAGTAGATGCTGTTGATCGAGCCGATGATAAAGCAGAAGACCGCGAGCATCGGAAAGCTGAACCAGCCGCGGCTCAGGATCAGTGCAGCGACAAGGTAGACCCCGGAGGAAAGGAAGTCCAGCGTGTAGATCGTCTTCTTGCGCGAAAAGCGGTCGAGGATCGCGCCCGAGAAGATCGGCATGACGATCTGCGGCAGCGTAAATGTCGCAATATAGATGGCATAGAGCAGGTTCGAGCCCGTGTAGTCCAGCACAAGCAGGCTCAGCGCGAAGCCGGACATCGAATTGCCCAGCATCGAGATCACGCTGCCCAATGTGATGATAGTGAAATCCCGCGTCCACAGCGGTGAGACCGGAGCTGGCGCGGGAGAAGAGGATTCGTTCATAGAAATAGCCTCCTTCCGGCTTAAGAGCGCAAACAAAAGCCCGCTCGATGCGGGAGGGGGGGACGGAAATCAACTGTATTATAAAGGATTTCGATAAAAGAATCAACTATAATTCCACCAAATATGGACAAATGCACAAATGCTGCCCCTGTTTTGTGCGGCACAGAGGGAGTGTCCGCTTGCCGAGAAGCATGACGTGTGCTATAATACCGCCAAACAAAAATAAACTGTGGAGGACATCACCATGCAACATGCACCGGCAAGAGAACTGCTGCATTTTATCAAAAATAGCCCCACCTGCTACCATGTGACCGAGAACATCCGCCAAAAGCTCCTCGCAAACGGCTATACCGAGCTTTCCGAACGCGAACGCTGGGAGGTAGCCCCCGGCGGGAAGTATTTCGTCACCCGCAACAGCTCCAGCCTCATCGCCTTCCGCGTGCCGGAGATGATCGACGGCGGCTTCGCCATGGCTGCGGCGCACTCCGACTCGCCAGCGTTCCGTTTAAAAGAGCATCCCGACCGCCGCAGCGCGCATTATGTCCAGCTCTCGACCGAAAAATACGGCGGCATGCTGATGTCCACATGGTTCGACCGCCCACTCTCCGTCGCGGGCCGCGTCTTCGTGCGCGCAAACGGCGAGATCGTCGAAAAACTCGTGAGCGTCGACCGCGACCTGCTCGTCATTCCCAATGTCGCCATCCACATGAACCGCACGGCGAACGACGGCATGAAGTACCTCGCGAATATCGACACGCTGCCGCTGCTCGGCGGCAAAGACAGCGGCGGCATCCTGCCCATCGTCGCCAAAGCCGCGGACGTTGCAGAAAACGACATCCTCGGCAGCGACCTGTTCCTCTACTGCCGCGGCGAGGGGACGCTGCTCGGCGAGAACGAGGAGTACATCCTTTCTCCCAAGCTCGACGATCTCGAGTGCGCCTGCGGCTGCCTCGAGGGCTTCCTTGCGGCGAAGGAGAGCGGAAATATCGCCGTCTGCTGCATTTTCGACAATGAAGAGGTCGGCTCGTCCACCAAGCAGGGCGCGGGCTCAACGTTCCTGCGCGACACGCTGCGCCGCATCGCCCTGTGCCTCGGAAAGGACGAGCAGGAGCTCCAGATGATGCTCGCGCGCAGCTTCCTCGTCTCGGCGGACAACGCGCACGCCCAGCACCCCAACCACGGTGAATACGCCGACCCCGACAACTGCCCGTATATGAACGAGGGCGTCGTCATCAAGTTCAACGCCAATCAGCGCTACGCGACCGATGGCCGCTCCTGCGCTATTTTCCGCGCCGTGTGCGAAAACGCGGGCGTTCCCACGCAGGTCATGTCCAACCGCTCCGATCTTCCCGGCGGCTCGACGCTCGGCTCGATCTCCGATACGCTCGTGCCGGTCAGCACGGTGGACATCGGCCTGCCCCAGCTCGCGATGCACTCTTCGTGGGAGACCGCGGGCGTGCAGGACTATGAATTCCTGATCCGCGCGATGACGGAGTATTTCGGCAGCGCACTGTAAGAGACCTGCCGAAACGGTAGACAAAAGCACGGAAACATGCTAAAATAAAACGATTTTTGATCAAATACGCTTTCAACGACAGAAAGGAAATATATCATGGACGTTAAGAAAATTCTCGAGCACGTTGACCATACCCTCCTCAAGCAGACCGCCACCTGGGAGGACATCAAGCAGATCTGTGACGACGGCATCAAATACGGCTGCGCGAGCGTCTGCATCCCGCAGACCTATGTGAACCACGCCGCGCACTACGTTGCCGAGCAGCAGCACTATGGCTTCGGCCAGCTGCCCATCTGCACGGTCATCGGCTTCCCCAACGGCTACACGCCCAGCGGCATCAAGTGCATGGAGGCCGAGTCCGCCGTCGCCGACGGCGCGACCGAGATCGACATGGTCATCAACCTCGGCTGGGTCAAGGAGGGCCAGTACGACAAGATCCTTCAGGAGATCAACTCTGTGAAAATCTCCTGCCACGGCAACATCTTAAAGGTCATCATCGAGACCTGCCTGCTCACCGACGAAGAGAAGATCAAGCTCTGCGAGGTCGTCTCCAATTCTCACGCCGACTATATCAAGACCTCCACGGGCTTTGCCGGCGGCGGCGCGACCCGCGAGGATGTCGCCCTCATGGCCGCCCACATGACCAACGGCAAGAAGATCAAGGCCGCCGGCGGCATCGCGAGCCTGCAGGACGCCGAAGATTTCCTCAAGCTCGGCGCCGACCGCCTCGGCACGTCCCGCATCGTCAAGGCCGTCAAGGAGCTCGAGGCCAAGGGCGAACTTTAAGAAAGGGGAGGGCTCAATATGCCGACTCCGCATAACAGCGCGAAAAAGGGCGACTTCGCCAAGACCGTTCTGATGCCCGGCGACCCGCTGCGCGCGAAGTTCATCGCCGAAACATTTTTAGATGAACCAAAGCTCGTCAACAACGTCCGCGGCGTGCAGGGCTACACAGGCACCTACAAGGGCGTTCCCGTCAGCGTGATGGCCAGCGGCATGGGGATGCCGTCCATCGGTATCTACTCCTACGAGCTGTTCACGCAGTACGATGTCGAGAGCATCATCCGAGTGGGTTCGGCGGGCGCGCTGCAAAAGGACTTGAAGCTCGGTGACGTGGTCGCGGGCATGGGTGCGTGCACCAACTCGAACTACGCCGCGCAGTACGGTCTTGGCGGCACATTTGCCCCCATCGCGGACTTTCAGCTGCTCTCCGCCGCCGTTGAATCGGCGAAGGAGCTCGGCGTCCGCATGGACGTCGGCAACCTCTACTCGTCCGACACGTTCTACGACGCGTCGAACCCGTCGCTCAAGTGGGCGGACATGGGCGTGCTCGCCATCGAGATGGAGGCCGCCGCCCTCTACTGCAACGCCGCCTATACGAAAAAGCGCGGACTTTCCCTCTGCTCGATCTCCGACAATATCCTCACCGGCGAGGAGCTTTCGCCCGAGGCGCGGCAGACGAGCTTCACCGCCATGATGAAAATCGCGCTCGAAACAGCCGTGAAGATGGCGGCAGAATCCCAAAAGTAAGGAGATTATCATGCCATGCGCGTGATCGATATTGAAAACATTGTGACCAACATGAAGGACGATGCCCGCTTCGTCCTGCGCTGCGAGGAGGTCTTTCACGACAAGATCAGCTCCGCCGCGGCGAGCATTTTAATGAACAAGGGGCAAAAGCCCATCGTCTGCCTGACGGGCCCGAGCGGCTCGGGCAAGACGACGACGGCGATGCGCCTGCGCGAATACCTCGAAAACCTCGGCGTCAAGGTCTGCATGCTCAGCATGGATAACTTTTTCCTGCCGCTTGATCAGCGTCCGCCCGAGGCGAGCGACTGGGAGTCGCCCTACTGCGTGAACCGCGATTTACTCATCGAGGATATCCACCGCCTGATGGACGGCGAGCTCGTGGAGCTGCCGGTCTACGACTTCAAGGCAGGCGGCGTCGGCGGCTACAAGCCCATGCAGGGCGACAAGGACGCCGTCATCATCGCCGAGGGCATCCACATGCTCAACCCGCTGATTTTCGACCAGCTCAGAAGCGAAGCTACGGGCGTTTACGTTGCCCCGCGTACGCGCATCATCACGCACAAGGACCGCATCGTTCGTCCCGAGCAGCTGCGCGTGGCGCGCCGCATGATCCGCGACTATCAGGGCCGCGGCCATTCGCTGCGTCAGACCGTCGAGCGCGCCGAGAGTGTCGACCGCGGCGAGCTCAACTACATCATGCCGAACAAGCCGAACGCGAGCATCCACATCGACACGTTCCACGACTACGAGCCGTGCATCCTCGCGCGGTATTTGAAGGAGATCCCCGAGTTTTACAGCCAGCTCGACGATCAGTTTATCGCCGAGCACGGGCTGAGCGACCTGATGGACGTTGTCAACTCCGTGCCGTCGCTGCGCACGGACTATGTCCCGCGCGACTCCATCGTGCGAGAGTTCGTCGGCGGCAGCTGCTTTGAGTATTAAATCGGCAAAATCCGACAACGAACTGTAATTTCTGATTTTGATAATACGAAACGTAATCGAAATTTGGCGCTTTTGCGCGAAAAGGGGAGGAAGAGCGAATGCATTCTGACGAGCGGCGAAAGGCCATTGCCGACGTGCTGCGCGCGGCGGACGCGCCGGTCAGCGCCTCCGCGCTGGCGGAAAAATTCTCCGTCTCGCGCCAGATCATCGTGGGCGATATCGCGCTGCTGCGCTCCTCGGGCGAGGAAATTCTCGCCACTCCGCGCGGCTATGTGACGCCGAAGGAGGCACACGGCATCCTCCGCCGTGTCGCCGTGAAGCACACGCCGCAGGAGATGGAAGCCGAGCTCAACGCCATCGTCGACAACGGCTGTACGGTCATCGACGTCATCGTCGACCACCCCATCTACGGCCAGCTCACCGGTCCGCTGCAAATTTCGAACCGCTACGAGGTCAGCCAGTTCATTGAGCGCTGCAAAAAGGCCGAGCCTTTATCGAGCCTGACCGATGGCATCCACCTGCACACGCTCTCCTGTCCCGACGAGGCGGCGTTCGAGCGCACGAAGAGTGCGCTGCGCGCACTGCGCGTCCTGCTGGAGGAAAACGGAAATTAAGGGTTGACAATCCTCACACAAGCGATTATAGTGTCATATGCATGTGTCAAGACACCTGCATATGACACTATTTTATTTTTAGGCTGTGAGGATATCATGGAAAAATTCAAAGCGTTCTGCAAACGCAAAAACATTGAAGTTTCGGCCAAGCGCTACGGCATCGATGCGCTCGGCGCAATGGCGCAGGGCCTCTTCTGCTCGCTGCTCATCGGCACGATCATCAAGACGCTCGGCGCGCAGCTGGGCGTTCCGTTTCTGACGGACATCGGCACCTATGCGATGTCCGTCTCCGGCCCTGCGATGGCCATTGCCATCGGCTACGCGCTCAAGGCTGACCCGATGGTGCTCTTCTCCCTTGCCGCGGTGGGCTGGGCAGCCAATGCCGAGGGCGGCGCAGGCGGCCCGCTCGCCGTGCTCATCATCGCGATCCTTGCCGCCGAGTGCGGCAAGGCCGTGAGCAAGGAGACGAAGATCGACATTTTGGTCACGCCCGCCGTGACCATCCTGGTCGGCGTCGCGCTCGCCAAGTGGATCGCGCCGCCCATCGGCACAGCCGCCTCCGCCTTCGGTTTCGTCATCGACAACGCGACCAGGCTCCAGCCGTTCTGGATGGGCATTGCCGTCTCCGTGCTCGTGGGCGTCGCGCTCACGCTGCCCATCTCCTCCGCCGCCATCTGCGCGGTGCTGAAGATGACCGGTCTTGCCGGCGGCGCGGCCGTCGCAGGCTGCTGCGCGCAGATGGTCGGCTTTGCCGTGATGAGCTTTAAGGAAAACCGCTGGGGCGGCCTTGTCTCTCAGGGCCTCGGCACATCGATGCTCCAGATGCCGAACATTGTCAGAAATCCCCGCGTCTGGATCGCGCCGACGCTCGCCTCCGCCATCACCGGCCCCATCGCCACGTGCGTGTTCCATCTTGAGATGAACGGTGCGCCGATCAACTCCGGTATGGGTACCTGCGGCCTGTGCGGCCTCATCGGCGTGTGGACGGGCTGGGTCTCCCCGAGCGAGGAGGCTGTCGCCAAGGGTGCGGCGGCCATGAGCCCAACGGGCTTTGACTGGCTGGGCCTCATCCTCGTCGCCATCGTGCTGCCCGCCATCCTCGCCCCGCTCATCAATATGGTCTGCCGCCGCCTCGGCTGGGTCAAGGACGGCGACCTGAAGCTCGACTGAGAAAATAACGTGTAAAAAGTGTGGACTTTTTGTAAAGAATCCCATCAATTATCACAAAAAAAGTAAAATTGGGGAGAATCGGACTTGATTCTCCCCTTTGCTTTTGCTATACTGTCAGACGAGGTGCGTCCGCACTTCAAAATAAACCGGAGAGCGGCCCGCCGCCGACCGGAAAATAAGGAAGGATAGAAGAATGAAGAAGTTTTTTGCGCTGCTTCTCGCTCTCGTCATGGTTCTGTCCCTCGTTGCCTGCGGTGATAAGAAGACCGACGACAACCAGGATGCCAACAACACTGACGATCAGCAGGGCGAGACCACCACTTACACCAATCCCGACGATATCGACGACAACATGACGTCCGAGGACGGCAAGTATGAAGTCGCTTTCGTCACCGACGTCGGCCAGCTGAAGGATAAGTCCTTCAACCAGGGCACCTTCGACGGCGTGAAGCTCTATGCCGCCAACAACGGCCTGAGCTACAAGTACTATCAGCCCGCCAACGGCGATCAGGCTACCGATGATGACCGTTACGACGCCATGAAGGCTGCCGTGGACGGCGGCGCCAAGGTCATTGTCTGCGCCGGCTTCATGCAGGGCACGGCCCTCGAGAAGGCCGCTAAGGAATTCACCGACACCAAGTTCGTCTTCATCGACGGTTGGTCCCTCGGCCTTGACAACGTTGCGGGCATCGCCTTCAACGAAGAGCAGTGCGGCTACTTCGCCGGTTACGCTGTCGTCAAGGAAGGCTATGAGAAGCTCGGCTTCACCGGCGGCGGCGGCGGCACGAACCCCGCCTGCATCCGTTACGGCTGGGGCTTTGCTCAGGGTGCCAACGACGCTGCTAAGGAAATGGATAAGACCGTCGACCTGAACTACTCCTGGGAGTACGGCGCTTCCTTCCAGGCTTCCCCCGAGCTGCAGACTATGGTCTCCGGCTGGTACTCCAACGGCACTGAGATCGTCTTCGCCTGCGGCGGTTCCATGTTCGCCTCTGTCGCCGCTGCTGCCGGCGCTGAGGAGGGCAAGGTCGTCGGCGTGGACGTGGACCAGTCTTCTCAGTCCGACACCGTTGTCACTTCTGCCATGAAGGGCCTGGCTGACTCTGCTCAGTGGGCTCTGGGCAAGTTCTATGCCGGTGAGTTCGCCTCCATCGGCGGTGTCCAGACCTCTCTGGGTGCCAATGAGAACGCCGTGGGTCTGCCCACTGCTACCTGGTCCCTGACCAAGTGGAGCGTTGATTCTTACAAGGTCATGCTGCAGGACATCAAGGACGGCAAGATCGCCATCGACAACAACTACGACAATCTGGCCAGCACCGAGAATGTCACTCTGAACATCGTCGGCTAAGCCTCTGCGTGTCGAACTCCACAGCGCCGGATGCCTCCCGTGGAGATTTGCGGCATCCCGCTTGTCAACCGGCGGCCGTCATGCTATAATTTTCCCAGGAAGCCGGAAGGGGGGGAGCGCACATGGGACTGCACGACGGACATCGCCAGCGCAAGCGGGAGCGCTTCCTGAAGCAGGGAGCCGACGGTCTGGCGGATCATGAGGTGCTGGAGCTGCTGCTGTACTATG
>OHUG01000749.1_pt1 | contig 12728 bp, 8 predicted proteins | sample 1579161 | NCBI WGS metagenome assembly OHUG01 (sample SAMEA3882514, study PRJEB24775) | human gut metagenome | biome: human-associated habitat; feature: intestine environment; material: feces | place: Netherlands | collected 2009/2010 | reverse complement strand
TTATCCTACATCAGGGGGGATTTTGTCTATTGTCCTGTTTTACTGGTTCTGTTCACTGTACAGAGCGGGGGATATTTTGCTATATAAGCTCTTTACATTTTCAACTTTGCGCTCGTTGTGCAGCTTGGTATCGGCATTTTGGCGCTGCCCGACAATTTTCGTGCATTTTTTGTTGCAATTCGGTGCGTTTCGGACTATAATAAATAGCAGAAATCAACAAATGGAGGTTGATAAAATTGAAAAAGAGAATATTTGCGTTGTGCAGCGCCTTGCTGCTCAGCCTGACTGTGTTCGCGGGCTGCGGCTCGAAACCGGCAGAGGAGAGCGCCGCAAGCGAGCCGGAAGCGACCGCCACGGCTGCTCCGACAGCAGAGGCGGAATCTTCCGCAGCAGAGAGCACCGCAGAACCCACGGAAGCACCTTCCACGGAACCGGCGAATGTGAACCTGCTCACCGGCCTGCCGACCTTGACGGACGGCGCCATCGGCAAACGTCCTGTCGCCGTAATGGTGAATAACGTAGACGCCGCCCTGCCGCAATATGGCATCTCCGCCGCAGACCTTATTTTTGAGTTACCGGTGGAATACGATCTGACTCGTTTGATGGCCGTTTATGGGGATTATACCCAAATTCCCGAGGTTTGTTCCATTCGCAGCTGCCGATACTATTATCCGATTTTGGCGGTCGGGTTTGATGCGGTTTATGTGCATTGGGGAATCAATCCTACTGTTGCTGTGGATACAATCAATAGCATGGAAATTGATCATTTTGATGGCGATTCTTACGGATCTGGTAAGTACTTTGGGCGTGATAAAGATCGTCTCAGTGCTGGCTATGCACTGGAACATACCGGCGTGTTCTACGGCACAAAAGTGCCGGAAATGCTGGAAGCTAGCAATGTTCGTACCGATTTGAAGGAAGATAAGATGGGCACAGCGTTTAAGTTCGTTGAGATGGACAAAAATACTGCTCCGAGCGGAGAGAATGCAAAAAATATCCGTGTTGACTTTGGCGCGAATTACAGTACATTCAGCTATGATGCAGACAAGCATGTGTACATGAAAAACTACCAGAATAAGCCGCATATGGACAGTAAAACGAATGAGCAGCTTCAGTTTGAGAATCTTATTATCTTGGAAACAAAAATTACACCATATCCAACAGATAGCGTCTTGAAGTATGTGGATTGGGAAGGCGGCGAAAATGCAAAGGGCTACTATATTTCCGAGGGCAAAATGGTGCCGATTACTTGGTCTAAGGCCGGTATGTATGATCCGCTGAAGTTCTTTGACGCGAACGGCAACGAGTTGCAGCTCAATCGCGGTAAGTCCTACATTGCGTTCACCTATGCGGGAAACTGCAAGGTTGAAGGGTAAAAGTTAAGAAAACAGACAAAAAGAGCTATCTGACTTCTCAAACAGAAATCAGATAGCTCTTTATTCTTGGATAATCTAAAATGTTGTCATTTTGTTGTCACGGGGCAATTCCCGGGCGCAAAAGTCCAGCATTTTCAAGGCTTTTCAGCCTTTCGGGTATTACTCAAACTCGATCGTTGCCGGGGGTTTGCCGGTGCAGTCGTAGAGGACGCGGTTGACGTGCTGGACCTCGTTAACGATGCGGCTGGTGACGGTTTGGAGCAGGCCCCACGGAATCTCGGCGGCTTCGGCCGTCATGAAATCGGTGGTGGTCACGGCGCGCAGGGCCACGGCATAGTCGTAGGTGCGCTCATCGCCCATAACGCCCACACTGCGCATGTTGGTCAGCGCGGCGTAGTACTGGCTGATGCTCTTATCGAGACCGGCTTTTGCGATCTCCTCGCGCCAGATGGCGTCGGCTTCCTGCACCATCTTGACCTTATCCGGCGTGACTTCGCCGATGATGCGGATGGCAAGGCCGGGGCCGGGGAACGGCTGGCGGCTGACGAGGTATTCCGGCAGACCCAGCTCACGGCCGGCCTGACGTGTCTCGTCCTTAAAGAGGTCACGCAGCGGCTCGACGATCTCCTTGAAATCGACGTAATCCGGCAGACCGCCTACGTTGTGGTGGGATTTGATCACTGCGGATTCTCCGCCGAGACCGCTCTCTACAACGTCCGGATAAATGGTTCCCTGTGCAAGGAAATCTACAGCACCGATCTTCTTGGCTTCTTCTTCGAAGATACGGATGAATTCTTCACCGATGATCTTACGTTTTGCTTCTGGTTCTGTTACTCCGGCTAATTTATCGTAATATCTCTGCTGCGCATTTACACGGATAAAGTTCAGGTCGAACTGTCCATTTGGTCCGAATACACCTTCTACTTCATCACCTTCGTCTTTACGGAGAAGACCATGATCGACAAATACACATGTCAACTGCTTTCCGATAGCTCTGGATAACAATCCTGCTGCCACTGAAGAATCTACTCCGCCTGACAGTGCAAGAAGTACTCTTCCGTCGCCGACTTTTTCGCGGATCTCCCGGATTGTATTCTCTACGAATGCATCCATCTTCCAGTCGCCTGCACATCCGCAGACACCTAATACGAAGTTCGATAACATCTTAGTTCCTTCTGCTGTGTGAAGTACTTCCGGATGATACTGGATCGCATATAATCCAGCTTCTGTATTCTCAGCTGCTGCGACCGGGCAGTCTGCTGTGTGTGCTGTGATCTCGAATCCAGGTGCAACCTGTGAGATATAGTCAAAATGGCTCATCCAGCAGATGGTCTTCTCAGATACACCTTCGAAAATCTTGGAATCTTTCTTATCTACCAGCACCTCTGTCTTACCATACTCACGTACCGGAGCGGATTCTACCTTTCCTCCAAGTACATGCATCATAAGCTGTGCACCGTAACATAATCCAAGAACCGGGATACCAAGTTCGAACAATTCTTTTTTATATGTCGGGGAATCTGCTTCATAACAGCTGTTTGGTCCGCCTGTCAGGATGATTCCCTTAGGATTCATAGCTTTGATCTTCTCAATATCTGTCTTATATGAGTAGATCTCGCAATATACATTGCATTCTCTGACACGTCTTGCTACCAGCTGATTGTACTGTCCACCAAAGTCAATGACAATTACTAATTCTTTTTTCACAAGAACTTCCTCCTATTTGTTTTCTATATGGCTAACCTTTATTATAAAATAGAAGTCCCGTTTTTACAAGGGACTTCTATCTTTTCTCCGATAAACCAGACTTTTTCTATCATAACTAGCAACTATCTGCTGACAAACGTTTTCTATCCTATACAATCGCATTTTTCTTCCAACTTCCTTTGAAATACCGGATCACGAAACACATTGCCCGGAATACCCAGTCGATCACCATCGCAACCCAGATACCGAATACACCCATTCCCATATATTTTCCAAGCACGTAACTGAATCCGATTCGGAAGATCCACATGGATATGCTCGAAATGTACATACATGCCTTCGCATCACCCGCTGCACGGAACGTCGCAGGCAGGCTGAACGCAACCGGCCAGATAAATATCGCACCGATTCCGTGGAAATGTATGATATCCGCCGTCGTCTTTGCTGTAAGATCGGACAGGTTATATGCATTTAATATAAATGGCAGTAAGGAGAATATAAATAATACCATCGCAGTCATACTGACATAAGTAATGAGCATTAATTTCTTATTATAATACTTCGCCTGTTCATAATCACCCGCACCCACACATCTGGAAATAACCGGTGTGATTGCCAGCGTAATTGCCATTCCCGGAAGGATCTGGAACAATGCGATTGCATTTGACACCGCATTTGCCGCAATCGCATAGGTTCCGAATGTCGATACCAGGCTGAGCACGATAATCTTTCCAAGCTGGAACATACTGTTCTCCAGGCCATTCGGCACACCGATACTTAGAATCTTCTTAACCATTTCCCAGTTAATTCGGTAACGCCAGGTCCGTTCTATGTGAAGTGTCCGTTTCTCATCACACAATAGCGCAATTATAATAATCGCCGCCGTCATCCTTGACACCAGTGTCGGAATCGCAACTCCTTTCGTTCCACGGTGAAAACCATAGATCAGGATCGCATTTCCTCCTATATTAATAACGTTCATGATGATCGATATTTGCATTGTTACCTTCGAATTGCCCATTGTACGGAAGATCGCCGCTCCTCCGTTATACAGTGCCATGAATGGAATCGATGCCGCCACGATCAGCAGGTAAATGTCTGCATGATGCATCACATCCTGGTCGATTTTTCCAAATACTGTATGTAAAATAAAGGATTTTCCCAGATATACAAGCACTGTAATGCCGATTGCACAGATCGTGATAAACCATACCATCTGCGTTGCCGACTTACAGGCTTCTTCCCGTCTGTCCTGTCCCAGGAACTGCCCCGCAACGACTGCTCCTCCCGTAGCCAGTGCTGAAAATGCATTGATCAACAGCACCATAATCTGATCTACCAACGATACTCCCGACACCGCCGCCTCGCCGACGCTTGCGATCATGATGGAATCCGCCATTCCAACCAGTACCGCCAGAAGCTGCTCGACCACTAACGGCAGGATCAATGCCAACAGTGCTTTATTATCAAAGAAATATGCCTGTCGTTTTTCTTTTTTGCTTTTTCCCATTTCCCATTTTCCTCTCCCGTAATATTTATATATCTACAGTACCTGCCACCGACAGCTTCTTCCGAATGCATAACAATACAGAAATCCTGCCACTGGCGGCTTTTCTTGCATACTTTGGTATACAAAAAAGTTCCCCAACGTATACTCTTATTATACGCTGAGGATTCTTCTCACACAATATCCCATCCCCGCAGAAATTTTTACTAAAATTTTCACTAAAAATTCCCACGGTATCTTTTTTGTCAGACTGCAGACGCTTTATTGTCCGTCCTTTTCAACATAACTGCAACCCTACGCAGCTACGAATTTATCCAGCTCTTTCCAGAGATCATCGCATTCTTCATCATATACTTTCAGCTCGATCTTCTGGTCAAATCCAAGATTCATAAGACCTAACAGGGACTTTGCATCTACAATATATCTACCCCGTTTCATATCCATATCAAAAGGATATTTTTCTACGATCTTTACAAAATCTATCACATCACCCGGATTCGAAAAAATAACATTTTTCGTACTCATTATTGGTCCCTCCTTTTTCTTATCGGAACCATATTAACACTCTCATGCATTTCCACAAGGGGGAAATATTTAAAAAAGGATGACTTTTTTTGACTGAAAATGCATTTTTTTAATGTTTTTCACTATCTAACAGTTCTTTTTCCGGTATTCAAGTGGCAACATTCCAGTCTCTTCCTTGAACACGCGGCTCATGTATTTCGGATCGGTATAACCTGCCAGTTCCGCAATTTTAGTCAGCTTCCAGTTCGTTGCCGTCAGAAGTTCTTTTATACGTTCAATCCGGTACCCACGGATCGTCTCTGTAAATGTCCGTCCCGTCTCTTTTCGAAACTGAGTGCTCAGATATTCTTCCGTCACATGTAGCTTTTCTGCAATCTCTTCCAATGTAATACCCTGATCATAATATTCTCGGATATTCTCCAGTGCCTTTTGAACCAGAAGACTCATATCGTTTCCCGCTTCGTCTTTGCTCGTCAGATATTCAAAAAAAGTATCCACTTTTTCTTCCACATCTGTCCATCCATTTGCCCTGGAAATCCGCTGAAGAAATGTCTGTCCTTTTCTCTGTGCCTGTACCGCCCCGGTTTCCGCTGCCATCTGGATCAGAACCAGTGCAATACGGATACAGCCCTCCTTGGCCTCCTGCGGGGTACACGGAAGTTCCCTGCAATAATCCCAGTATCTGGAAAATATTTTTTTCAATCGTTTCGCATCTTTATTCAGTAATGCTTCCTTGGCTTCTTTTTCAAGGTTCACCGGATATTTATATGGATATAATGCAATTTTCTGTATTTTTTCTTTACAGATCAATGTTCCCTTTTTCAATATCAGATTCCATTCTGCCGCATGATCTAGTTCTCTGACCGCTTCGTACATATTGCCGAATCCGTTGCTGACCGCCCATGTACAGACCACCCTTCCGCGCACCGTATTGCAGATCATCGGAACAATCGTCTGTTCCAGATACTGATAGGTCTCATGTTCATTTCCCATATGATAAAAAAGGACCACAAAACTCTGACGTCCGTACATCTCGATGGTATAGGCACAGAAATCCTGTTGCTGATTGAAGATTTCCAATTCTTTCAGCATCTGCAGCACTTGTTCTTTATATTTCTCATAATTAGAACTCATGCCGATACCAAGAACACCAATCCGTTCCTCCGGTGCAATCCCGTATCCTTCCTTTATAAGGTCTCCTATCTGCTGATCATCTTTGATCTTCCCGGCCATCGCATTCAGGAAAATGTATTCCAGATTCAGAATGTGTTTCCACTTTTTCTCGCTTTCCAGCTCTCTTCTCAGCCTTCCCAGTACATTACGCACTTCGTAGACTTTCAACGGTTTGACCAGAAAATCTACAGCACCAAGCTCCATCGCACGTTTCGCATAAAGGAATTCCGGGCAGGAACTTGTAACCACAATTTTGCAGGATATCCCTCTTCTCTGCAATGCCTCGATCATCTCGAATCCATCCATCTCCGGCATCCGGACATCCGTAAATATCACATCCGGTGTGAGATTATCCCGTATCAGTTTTTCGGTCAGCGCAAGACCTTCTGCCCCGTTGGACGCACTCCCCACGATCTCTATATCCGACTCTTCCTGTTCCAGACATTGTAACAGTTCGTTCTTATATAACTCATTATCTTCTATGACAATTATTCTCACGTGAAATACCTCCTTCCAGATTATATCTTACTCTATCCCAGATGATACGCATCCAGTGTCTTCGCCAGATATCTGACTGTCTTATCCACCGCCTCGTCTACCGTCGGCTTGTCCCTGTCACTTCGCATGATTGCAAGCATTCCCCGATAGATCAGCACACTCATTTCATTCAGTTCTTTGATCTCCTGCTCAGATATCTCATAATTTCTTTCTCTGATCACATCTCTTAGCAGATCTTCGTTGCGTTTGAAGAAATCTCCTTCTTTCAAAAATCCTTCGTAATCTTCTGTCTTTTCTTCCTTTTCATTTGGATAAATCTCATAATATCTCCGGAAAACCTCATTCAGGTTCTGTGTCCCTTCCGGACTGAAGAATAAGAAGTTATAGATTCTCGGTCTCTGGAACGAATGTCTACAAAAGCAGCGCCACTGTCCCAGATACCACTCCTGAAAATCCTTTCCCTCGGCCTTGTGTATCAACGTTTCCTGCATATATTCATCCAAACATTTTACACTTGCAAATAATTCCAGTTCATCCAGATTAGAGAAATAATGATACAGCGTTGCACTGTTGTATTTTGCCTGTTCTGCAACCTTCCTAATCGTCAGATTCTCAATTCCTTCTTTTTCCATTAATTCAATTGTCGCATTGATGAAATACGACATAATCCTTTTTCTCTTTTCCTGTCTGTTTCCTCCAACTGTTGCCACAGTCTGCTGTCCTCCTTCATTCTCTTCCTTAATTTTAACTTTTTGTAATTTTTAACAACATTTCATACATCCGATTTATTTATCTCTTTTATTAATATATCCATTTTTATATTAGCATTTCAATAAAATTTTTTCAATTCACAATAATTATGCATAATTTATTTTTATTATACACTATCATTTTATCTTATATGCACAATTTGTAAACAATGATTGACTTCCATTTAATTATATAGTATCTTATTACTATGCGTTTTATATAAGCTGGGAAACTTGGATAAAATACGTGTATAAAATATTGGAGGTTTTTTATGGGAAACAAAAGAACAAAAAAATCCATCAGTCTTGAAGGATTCGTCTTTCTGGCAATCTTTTTAGGAATTTTCGGTGGTATGGGTATGAAAATGGGCGGTGTCAATATGCTGAACACATTGATGAACACCGGCTACCAGCTGCTTCTTGAGACAGTCTTCTATATTATGGCAATCGCGGTTCTTGCCGGAGCCATTTCAGGACTGTTCTCAGAATTCGGTGTCATTTCGATGGTGAATAAATTACTGTCACCGCTGATGAAGCCACTTTATAATCTGCCGGGTGCCGCAGCACTCGGTGTAATCACTACTTATCTGTCCGACAATCCGGCAATCCTGGGACTTGCTGAAGATAAGAATTTCCGTAAATATTTCAAGAAATTCCAGCTTCCGGCTTTAACGAACCTTGGAACATCTTTCGGAATGGGACTGATTGTAAGTACATTCATGATCGGTCTGAAGTTAAAAGGTGGACACGCTGGAACTGCTGTACTGGTCGGTAACTTTTCCGCTATAATCGGCAGTATCATCAGTGTTCGCATCATGCTTCATTTCACCAAGAAAGAATATGGAACCGAAGAATACTGCGTACAGTTCGAAGAACATGAAGACATGGATGCCATCATGAATACCCGCGAGATCCGTGACGGAGGCATCGGCGGACGTGCCATCGAGGCACTTCTTGAGGGTGGTAAAAACGGTGTGGATGTCGGCCTTGCCATCATCCCGGGCGTTATCACCATCTGTACACTGGTCATGATGCTAACCAACGGCGCATCTGCAGACGGAACTTACACCGGTGCCGCTTATGAAGGAATCGCTTTCCTTCCATGGCTTGGAAAGAAGCTTGAATTCATCTTATCACCGCTTTTTGGATTCACAGATGCATCCGGAATCTCCGTTCCGATCACGGCACTCGGTGCTGCCGGTGCCGCAATCGGACTAGTACCGCACATGGCAGAAGCCGGAACCGTCCTCGCCAATGACGTAGCCGTATTCACTGCAATGTGCATGTGCTGGAGCGGATACCTCAGCACACATGTGGCTATGATGTCTTCACTTAAAGTGAACAAGCTGACCGGAAAGGCAATTTTAAGCCACACGATCGGTGGACTCTGCGCCGGGGTCGCCGCCAACTGGATCTTTAAACTGGTGATGTTGTTCTTGTGATTATGAAGGCTGTGTTTTTACAATTCGAGACATCATAATTCTTAGAAATAATTAGTTGTATAAAAACTCCGCAAGGATATTCGAATGAATCGTCTATATATGATGCTTCTCCAGAATATCTGTGCGGAGTTTTTTGTTCTGTTGTTATCTTTTATCCCATGAAATCGACTCGTTGATGTCCGAAATCATAAGAGCTTTTTGTTCTGTTACTCTCTTTATCCTGCGTGCCGATGCTGGTGAAGATATTTCTCCCGGGTGGCAAGTCCGCCGCGGATGTGGCGTTCCTGTTTGTTCACGTCAAGAACTTTGCGGACGCTCTGCGCCAGGGTCGGGTTGATCTGCTCCAAGCGGTCGGTGCAGTCTTTATGTTTGGTCGTCACAATTTAGAGCGGTTTCATTTTCTTCAATTAATACAGACTCATCTAACCCAAGATCACCAAGCAAGCGTAAATAAATATCTACATTTCCCTCCTTATCTACTTCTATCTTCTGAATCAATCGTTTTAACTGCTGATTGGTCATCTGGTGTACATCTGTGATGTCCTCAATCTCCTTAAATGTATTATTTAAAATGTTCTCTAACTGTTCTCCCTTGGTTAAATGATAAGATACCATCTTAAGTTCATTTTCTATCCGCTCCATCTCCTGACGAGAACCGCCAATCTTCTCATTCAACTCTTCACGGGAGATTAGATCATCCGTGTACATATCCATATATTTTTGTCTTGTCTTTTGTAATTTAGCAAGTTCTGCATTTAATTCTTTTTCGTACTCTACATTTTCGTCTTTGGCTTTATATACACGCTGAAATTCATTTACCACATGAGCAATCACTTTTTTCTTTTGTTTCAATACATTTGTAAAATATTCCTGCAAAACTTCAATAAGTTCTTCCTCGTCCACAACCGTTTTATTTGGGCAGCTATCTGCTCCCCGACCGTTTCGTCCAGAACATACCCAGCGCACATACGTATTCTTATAAGTACGAACTGTTCTCCGGAAGGACCAGCCACATTCTTTACACTTGATCAATGTAGAAAATAGATGCTTATTGCTTTGTCGTTCATGGCTAAGATTAAATGCATCATGTCTGCCTCTTAAAATCTCTTGTGCTTTTTCAAATGTCTCATCTTCTATGATTCGAAGTTCCGGTCGTTCCACAACCATCCATTCTGTCTCGTCCTTGTCTCTTCTCTGACCTGTCAAGAAATCACTGACTTCTTGCTTGCCATTAATAATTTTTCCAGTATATATTTCATTTGTTAAAATACGGCACGTTGCATTCTGACTCCATTTGCAATTTCGTTTTGTCTTATAACCTTTTTCATTTAACATATTTGCAATCTTGGCCGCACCGTAACCTTCTTCTGTATACCACTTGTAAATCTGCTGTACAACTTTAGATTCTTCTTTATTGATTGCAAGATTAAAATAATCTCCGATTGTTTTGTCATATCCATATACAATATTCGGAACTCGTCCTTTTTCTGCATTCATCTTCTTACCAAACTTTACACGTTTGGAAGTATTCGCGCTTTCTTCCTGTGCCAGAGCCCCAAAGATGGTAAGAACAAACTCGCTATTTCCCATGCTAGTCATATTGGCTGTTAAGAACTGTGTTTCAATTCCCAATGATTTCAGCTTACGGACATTCTGTAAAAGATCCACCGTGTTTCTGGCAAAACGAGAGATGTCTTTTACAACGACCATATCAAACAATCCATGCTCTGCATCAGACATCATGCGAAGAAATTCTTTACGATTTTTAATTTTAGTTCCAGAAATGCCCTCATCTGCATATAATCTTACTAAAGTGTCCCCTGTGCGCTTGGTATATTCTGAAAAGAATTCCTTTTGGGCTTCCAGACTGTTGAGCTGATCGGCTTTGTCGGTGGAGACTCGGCAATAGGCTGCTATGTTCATAACTCTACCTCTCTGTTATAGTTGTATCGTTCTGTTACATCTTTTATTATATCATAAAAAAGACAATAATAAACCTCATTTTTACACAGTTTATTATTGTCTCAATTTTTACACTATTTATCAAAATCTATAAATATTTTCTTCCAGATTTCCATATCTTCATCTTTTATCTCTTGCATTATATTTTTATTTTTCAACATATGTTTCATATTTCTTGCCACTTCAACTTTCCACCCCTTTTCTAATGCTACATTATTCTTTGAAGCGAACTCTTCTATTTGCGGTACTATCGCACTCTTCTCTTCATATTCATCCTCAAAATACATATCTTCCAAGTCATGAAATATCCGATTAATTCCTCTTTCTATTAATCTAAAAGGAATTAAATCTTCAACCTCTGCATTCTCTATATCCTTATATTTTTTTATTTCTAATATGCGGTCAGGACACTCTTTATATAAACCAGACTGTAATTTCTTCTTTGCATCATTACCACTCTTATCCGAATCTAAAATAACAAAAGGTAACTTCTCTGTTTTTCCACACAATATACTAACAATTCCCGGAACTCCTCTTACACCTCCGGATGGAATAAATACAAGCTCATATTTTGGTGCAATTAACTTTTTCTGAATTAAAATATTCTTAATTGCATTAAAATATATTTGATCCGATGGTCCTTCTACAATAATTGGCTGACAGCCTTGCAATAATATATCCGACACACTCAATCCCATGGCTGCATGCACAGCATAAATCGACTTTTCGTTTAATGTATCCGCACCTTGTCTTAAATCGCTTGAACAAACCGTAAATCCTCCTTTATCAACATAAACCACTCTACATCTATCAATATTACTTGTATCAATAATAAATGGTGAGTGGGTTGTATTAATAATTTGATTATTTTCTGATAATCCCACAAAAAATTGAGCTAAATCTTTTTGCGCCAATGGATGCAAAGTTAAGCCAGCCTCATCTAATAATAAAATTGCGTCTTTATGATTTTCCTGGCTTTCAACCAAAAAAATAAGATAAAAGCTCAAAAACCATTGAAGACCTGTACTTCTTAATTCAAGTCCAACCTCATCTTTCCGTACTTCATCTGATACCCAAATTCTAAAATAATCACCATCAGCTTCAAATCTAAACCTATATTCTCCCTGCTTCCACCAGTCTGCAAACTTTGTTGTTAGATTCCTTGATGCTGATTGTAACAAAATACTTCTTTCTTCTTTATCATTTTCAGCCTTTTCTATTTCTTTCAAAGTTGGATTTGAGCTTATACTATTATTCCTTTTTATTGCAGTCATTTTGGGATCTTGCCCTAATTCTAATATCTCCTCTGGATTTAAGTTTACAAATTCGAAAAGGACTTTTAAAGTTCTTACTTGCTCCTCATTGATTTCTATTCCTTGTATTTGCTGACCATTAAGCCACTTTATAACATTTGGCAAATAAATCTTGGAAGATAAGTTTCCATAATTTGAATAGTATACAAACTTAGGAATTTTTTCTAAAATCAAATCCATAAGTTCTTGATTATTTTCTTCATTTTCTAATTCCTCTTTCGATTCTATTTCTTCTATCTCTTGTTCCGTCTCCTTTTCAGCACATATCATCACCTCAGGATCCCCATCTGGAAAATCAATTTCATATCTTCCATCATAAAAGCGAGACACTATCACCCTCATTCCTTCTTCGCATTTATACCCTGTATTTTTTGATATTACTTCAGCACAATCCTTTTCCATTTCAAATTCTGCACTTATAAACTTTACTTCATTTTTTCTGTTTCTTAGTGTGCTTAATTCTGAAACAGGCATAT
>OHUG01000737.1_pt1 | contig 12838 bp, 11 predicted proteins | sample 1579161 | NCBI WGS metagenome assembly OHUG01 (sample SAMEA3882514, study PRJEB24775) | human gut metagenome | biome: human-associated habitat; feature: intestine environment; material: feces | place: Netherlands | collected 2009/2010 | reverse complement strand
AGCTCCTCCTGGCTTTCCACCTTGTGCACGCCCAGGGCGCTGCCGCCGTGAGCCGGCTTCACGCAAACCGGATACCCGCCGATAACGCGATCGGCCACCATGTCAAGCGCCGTGGCCGCGCCCATGCCCTTAAAAGCATCGCGCGCCAAGTAGACGCCCTGGGGCCAAGACGCGCAGCCCTCCTCGCCGGTAAGGTCACGGTACTTCGCCAGCGACGAGTGCAGGGCGTCCTTGTTCCAGGCGCGATGGCAGACGCTCGCCGGCGAGCCCACGAACGGAATGCCGAGGAACTCTAGCAGGCTCTGGATGGTGCCGTCCTCGCCGTGCTTGCCGTGCAGGGCGTTGTACACCACATCGGGGCGCTCGCTGCGCAACGTGGGAACCAGGTCGGCGTTGGTGTCGAGGGGCACCACTTTGTGGCCGGCCTCTTCCAGCGCCTCGCACACCACCTTGCCGGAGGCCAGCGACACCTCGCGCTCGAAGGACTTCCCTCCCATGAGCACTGCAACTTTCATACACGTCTCCTTTGTTGTCGAAACTCCTCGGTGGCGGCCTTTATTCTGCCGCGGCTTCCTGCGCCTCGGTCACCTTCTCCTCGGCGATCTCGATCTGCTCGGCATCGCCTTCGCGGGCCTGCATGACCGCTTCCTCGTTCTGCTCGGAATCGACGATGACGTCCTTCCAAGAAGTGGCATTCTCGTCCATGGCTGCATCCTTTCTGTCGTAGCCGGGCAGCGCGCCGGCCTCGATGAACACGCGGTAAAGCTCGAGGCGCTCCTCAATCACCTTCGCCAGGCGTCGGATGGCCTCGGTGATGGACTCGGGCGTCTCGAAGCTGAAGTTCACGCGCATGGAGTTGCGCCCGGTTTTTCCATCGGGGAAAAACGAATTCCCCGGCACATAGGTTACGCCCGACTCCAGCGCTTCGGCAAGCATCGAATCGGTATCCATATAGTCCGGCAACGTAATCCAGAGAAACATGCCGCCGGCCGGATGCGTCCAGGTGGCCTCGGGTGGGAAGAACTCGTCGAGGGCCGCCAGCATGGCGTCGCGGCGCTCCTTGTACAGCGCGATGAACTTCTGCAGCGTGCGCTGCCACGCAACATCGGCGAAGTAGTGCTGCACGACCAGCTGGTCGAAGGCGCTGCCGCACAGATCGGCGCCCTGCTTCACCAGGTTGATGCGGGCGAGCACCGCCTCGGGCGCGGCGATCCAGCCTGTGCGCAGCCCCGGTCCCAGCATCTTGGAAATCGTGCCCAGGTAGATGACCGAATCGTCCATGGCCTTCAGGGGCACCTGGTGGCCGCCGTCGTAGCGGAGGCGGCCGTAGGGGTCGTCCTCCACCACCATGAAGTTGTATTCGTGAGCCAGCTCGAGCAGCCGGCGCCGGCGCTCGGCCGTCATGGTGACGCCGCCGGGATTCTGGAAATTCGGGATGGTGTAGCAGAACTTCAGACGCGGGTTGCCTTTGCCGATGCGCGCAAGTTCCTCTTCCAGAAGATCCATGCGCATGCCGTCCTCGTCGAAGGGGATCGCGCGCACATCGGGCTCGAAGGCGGAGAAGGCCTGCAGCGCCCCCAGATAGGTGGGGCCCTCGGTGATGATGATGTCGTCGGGATCGATAAAGGCCTCGGCGATGAGCGTTAAGGCCTGCTGGGCGCCCGTGGTGACGAGCACCTGGTCGGCCTTCACGCGAATGCCTAAGTCGCGCATCATGTCAGCGAGCACCGCGCGCAGACCGGCGAGCCCGTCGGTGGGGCCGTACTGTAGCGACACCGCGCGGGCCTCGGGGCTTTCGATGGCGGCCAGCGTGGCGCGGCGGATGTCCTCCTCGGGCAAAAGCGACACAGCGGGCATGCCGCCCGACAGCGAGATAACATCGTCGCGCGTAGCAGCGGCGAACAGGTTGCGCACGGCCGACGGACGCATCTTGCGCACGCGTCGGGCGATCTTGTCGCCGGTGGTGTCGAAGGTGATGTGAGCTGACGACATCTTATTCACCCGTTCCTTCCAGAAGCGCCAGAGCGTCCTTCAGGGCGCTCAGAGCGATGAGGTCATCGATAAAGTTTACTGTAACACGGGCCAAACCGTCCCGCCTCGAGAGCCATTCCGTCGTACCTACAAACGTGGCATCGGCGGCGCAAGCGGGGTTCGCGGCCTGCAGGTCGATGACGAGATGCTCCAGCGCATGGGGCAGCGAGGTGCGGGCGAGCACCTCGGCGAAGGGGGCGTCCTCGGCGTTCAAGCAGGTGTGGAAGGCGAGAGAGGGCCGCGCGGCCAGCAGCCGGGCCGCACCGCGAGGACCCAGGCAGGCGTCCACGCCCTCCGGCACGCGCACGAGCAGGGCCATGCGGTCGCGCTCGAAGGTGACGCGCTCGACGGCGAGCCTAGGCGCGGTCGTCGGACTTCGCATCGTCATCGGTGGTATCGGTAGAAGCCGCCGTTGCGCCGGGCTTGTCGCCGGCCGCATCGGACTCTGTGCCGCCGTCGGCGTTGCCAGACTTCGAGCCATCGCCGGTATCGACCTTGGGGTCGGTCTTGGCTTCTTCGCCAGCCGGGGCCTCGGGCACGTCAGTCGCCTCGGGAAGCGACGGCGTTCCCGTGGGCGTGCGGCTCAGCAGCGTGACGCCCTTGGCCTCCTCCTCCGGAGCCAGCACGCGCCCCTGAGCGGACTCGGTCAGCGCGCGCAGCGTCCAGGCGATATCGTCGCCCAAGGTGTCGGCCGCCGAGAAGTCGCCATCCACCAGAGCCAGCTGGTTGCGATCGAGCGAAAATCGGTAGCGGCCGCCGCCCTTCAAGTTGCCGAAGGATAGCTCGAAGGTTTTATCCTGGTCGTTCAGCGCATAACGGTAGGACACATCATCAGTCAGCTGGATGCGATCCTCGGTGATGGTGATGGGCGTAGCCGTGCCGGCCAAATACCAGGTGCCCGCGAAATCGGCCGCATCGTCCTCGGAGAACCAGCGGAGCCACGCGAATCCGCCCGCCGCCGCACCGACAAGCAGCACGACAACGATAACTACGGACACCACCGCCACCCGCACCGGATGGCGGCGCTTGCGAGAAGGAGCGCTGGAGCGGCCTTCTCTCCCCTTCCGTACCTCGCGACCGGCATCGCCTTCGCCGGACGGCACCGCGCGACGAGACGACGGCTTCTGCGCCGTGGCGGCTGTCGTCGCAGCGGAGCGGAAACGACCCTCGGCAGGCGGCCGGCCGCCGGAACCGGTCGGCGCGACCGCCGCCGGCGACTGCTCTTCCATGGCTCTTTAGACCTCTTCCGGCCCGATCACCGTCTTGCCGCCCATATAGGGAACGAGCACCTCGGGCACCGTGATGGTGCCGTCGGGATTCTGGTAGTTCTCGATGACGGCGGCCATGGTGCGGCCCACAGCCAGACCCGACCCGTTCAGGGTGTACACGAAGCGGCTGCCCTTGAAGTTGGCGGGGTCGCGGTACTTGATGTTCGCGCGACGGGCCTGGAAGTCGGTGCAGCAGCTGCAGGAGGAAATCTCCTTGTAGGCGTTGTAGCTGGGCAGCCATACCTCCACGTCGTAGGTCTTCGCAGAGGAGAACCCGATGTCGCCGGTGCACAGGGAAATAACGCGGTAGGGCAGCTCAAGCTTCTGCAGGATGTTCTCGGCGTCGGCCACCATGGACTCAAGCTCGGCGAAACCGGTCTCGGGGGTGGCGAACTTCACCATCTCCACCTTGGAGAACTGGTGCACGCGGATGATGCCGCGGGTGTCGCGGCCGGCACTGCCCGCCTCCTCGCGGAAGCAGGGGGTGAAGGCGCAGTAGTGCAGCGGCAGCGCATCGGCATCCAGCACTTCCCCGGCGTGCAGGTTCGTCAGCTGCACCTCGGCCGTGGGAATAAGGTAGAGGCCCTCGGTGGTGTGGAAGAGGTCTTCCTCGAACTTCGGCAGCTGGCCCGTGCCCGTGAGCGTGGCCGTATTGGCCAGCGCGGGCACCCACCACTCCTTGTAGCCGCGGGACGTGTGCTGGTCCAGCATGAAGGAGATGAGGGCGCGCTCCAGGCGGGCGCCGGCGCCGCCCAGCACGTAGAAGCGGCTCTCGGCCAGCTTCACACCGCGCTCGAAGTCGATGATGTTGAGGGCCGGCCCCAGATCCCAGTGGGCCTGGGCCGTAAAGCCCTCGGCGGCGAAGTCGCGCGGGGTGCCCCAGCGACGCACCTCCGGGTTGTCGTCCTCATCCTCGCCCACCGGCGTGGTGGCATCCGTGAGGTTCGGGATGGCCATCATGAGCGCCTCCATGGCCGCATCCGCCTCCTCGCGGACGGCACTGGCAGCTTCCAGCTGCTCGTTGATGGCGCGCACCGACTCTTTCGCGGCCTCAGCTTCCTCGCGCTTGCCCGCGGCCATGAGGGAGCCGATCTCCTTGGAGATGCGATTGCGGTCGGTCTGCAGCGCCTCCTCGGCGGCGATGGCCGCGCGACGCGCCTCGTCGAGGGCCGTGAACTCATCGGCGTCGAAGGAGGCATGGCGGTTGGCCATGTTCTCGGCCACTTCGTCAAGATGGTCACGTACGTATTTGGCATCAAGCATGGGAAGTCCTTCGTCTTCAGGGTTGCTTTAGCGAGTTGCCCCAGTATATCGCAAGGAATAATCCGTGCCGACCAACTCGCGAGAATACGGTAAATTTCTGGGCCGCTGGGAGACAGAAGGCGCGAATGTCACCCCAAGGCCGGCACCGCTTCCGCGCCTCACGGCATCCCTGTCGACCAGACCTTGCGCATCATCTGCACAAACCGTCGGAGAGGCGAGGATCGCTCACTCCTCACCGCGCGGCACCTCCCGGGCCGCATCGAGGCACAGCTGCACGAATTCATTGAAGGAGGGCTTGCGCGAGTCGGTTCGATAGATCAGGTACACCGGATAGCTGTTCTTCTCCGCCGCCAGAGGACGTCCGCCCAAAGGCGACGTCACAGGCAACGCAGCGCCTCCCTGGGCATTTCCGAACACGAACTCGTCCTCTGCCAGCAAAAAGGGCACACTGCCGAATTCGTCCACCTCCCGCACCCGATAACGCGGCTCGCAGCCATTGCGGCGGAAGACGTCAACGGCCCCATCGAACGTGGCCCGAAGCTGCGGGCTGGTCGGGCGGAGAAGATGCTGGCTCGACAGATCTTCCAAGGTGACCCTCTCGCAACCATTGAGGGGGCTGTCGCCGGAAAAGTACACCGCCAAGGGGAACTCGGCCAGCAGCTGGCACGCGCAGCCGTCGGGCAAGAGGCTCGGTTCGCGAAAGACGATTCCCGCATCGGACTCGCCGGAGAAAACAGAGGCGTCGATGGGAATCGCCCGATTTTGGAAGAAGCAGGGCATGGGCAATTCGGGATGACGGCCGTGAAACTGCGAAACAGCGTGATGAACCAGATTGCCCCACAGGCTCGACGAAGCGAAAACCATGTTGATCACGATGGCCTCCTGGGAGCGCTTGGCCATGTCTCGACATTGGGCGATGACCTTGTCGTAATCAGCGATGAGCTTCTCAGTGGCTGCGATGAAGTACTGACCTTCCGGGGTGAGCGCCATGGGAAAACGGGTGAAGAGCTTGAACCCCAGCTCCCGTTCGAGATTCGCTATATGCCGCGTGAGCGTCGGTTGGGAAATATGAAGCAATGCGGAGGCAACGTTGAAATTCAGCGATTTCGCCAGGACAACCGCCTCTCGAAATCGATCGAAGATCGTCTCGCTTCTTGAAAGGTCGTCTTTTGGAGCCATAATTCCTCCCCCTTCCCCAGGTACCGCACCTATCTTGCCACATTTTTCCAGCCTCACTCACGGCAATGCAATACTTACATTGCCCTTCCCAATTCCTCATCACTCCATCATGGCATGGAGGAACGTTTTCAATGCTGTGCCCTTACTCTGGCCTCATCGGAACATCCGAAGACGAAGGAGGAAGAAATGGACAAGAACATGACGATGCTCGGACGACGCAGCTTTCTTGCGGGCATGGGCATAGCAGGGATCGGAACCCTTGCCGCTTGCGCCCCGAAGGCCAGCGACAACCCCTCTGTCGACGAGCTCGCAGATACCGGGGCTGAGACGGTCTCTGCCGCTTCTGGCCCCAAAGAGGTGACAGCAGAAACGGTGCGGATCATCCCCACGGGCGAGCAAATGTCTCTGGAGGAGCTGAATGAGAAACGCCAGGCGCTGATCGACTCGAAAACCGAAGACTACACCATGGCCGACGGCACAGTGGTTCCCAATGTGTATGTGAAGCTTCGCGCTCTTTTCGACGGCTACGGGAACGGCCTTGGATCCGTCTTGCACGATGCCGCCTTCGGGGAAGTTATGCACCTATTCACGCCCGAAGATGCCCAGGCCTATCTGGAAATGCCCATGGGCGTCATGTTCACCGCCGACCAGTACGCAGAGAAGTCAGGGCGCTCCGCAGAAGAATGCGCCGCTCTGTGCGAGGATCTCTCCGCCCGAGGATTGCTTTTCCGCTCCCGCTCCGATGGCGAGGCGAAATATCACCAGCTGGCAGAGGCCCACGGCATTTGGGAATACAACCTGAACAAGTATGAGGAGAATCAGGGCGAGTACGTGAACCTCCACAACAATGCCTACGGTGCCGACATTCGCTTCCAGCTCTTTAACGCCCAAAGTTGCTTCTACAGCGCCATCCCCTGCTCGCGAGAAGTGGTGGGGGACAGCTCCATTGCCCTTCCCTATGACGACTGGGAGGCCATTGTCTCAAAGTTCGAGAAGATTGCCGTCTCCCCCTGCCAGTGCCGACTTTCCCATAAGGCCACCAATGAAGAGGATCCGGGCGATCATCCCCTGGAGACGTGTCTGACCTTGGGCGAAGAAGCCGAGTTCTACATTGAAAACGGCATCGGACGAGAGATAACCCAGCAGGAAGCGTTGGAAATCTTGCAGCGCAGTGTGGAGGCCGGGCTGGTGATTCAGGTGGCCAACTCCGAGAAAACAGAGGTCATCTGCAGTTGCCACGGCGATTGCTGCGACATTTTGGGCGCCTATGTCGCCATGGCGCAGAACCCCAAGAAAGACCCGTCCAACGTCAATGTGTTCGAGCACGTGAGCCACTACGAGCTGCGGCACAACGAGGACACCTGCATTAAATGCGGTTCGTGTGAGAAGCGCTGCCCCCTTTTCGCCATCACGATGAACGACGAAGGATTCCCTGAGGTAAACGGCACGTGCGTGCGGTGCGGCCAATGCGGCACGGTCTGCCCCGTCGGCGCCCGTACCTTGCATCTGCGCGACAAGATTCTCCAACTGCCGGAAAGCCTGCTTGACGATTACAACATGAAGGCAAAGTACCGCTTCGACCACTTCATGATCCGCTAGGGCCAACACCCTGATGCCGTTTTGGCGGCGCAGTCCCGTCCCTTCCCACGGCTCTGCGCCGCCCCATCGAAAGGAGGACACCATGCACGAGATGGCGCTTTGCCGCAATGTGGCCGACATTGTGCTCGAGGAAGCCTCACGAGCCAACGCGGTGCGAGTAAGCGGCATTTACCTCACTATCGGCTATGGTCGCGACATCGTTGAGGATCTGTTCGAGACCATGCTGGCCTGGATGCTCCGCGACACCATAGCGGCAGAGGCGAAGCTGCACCTCACCCGCGTCCCCTTCACGGTCCAATGCGATGATTGCGGGCATGTGTTCCACGTGGATGTGCACGACCGAAGCACTTGGCACTGCCCCCGATGCGCCTCGACTTGCTATGAGCTTAACAGCGGCATGGAGTTTTATGTGAACGACATCGAGATCATCGGGAAAACTGATCTCCCGGATATTGCGGCTTAGCTCTCGTCCTCGTCATCGTCATCGAACAGCGACCAGTCGTCCTCGGTCTTCTCGTGGTTCTTGAACTGCTTGCGCGTCTTGCGCTCCAGAATGAAACACACGATGATGCTGATCACAAGACCGCCACCGACCAGAATGCCGATGCCGGGCATGGTCTCGAACAGAAAATGGTACAGCTCTTCGATGTTCATAGGTCGCTATCTCGCCTTCTTCGCCTACGCCGCTCGCGCCGCGGCAGGTGGGTTCGTCATTGGTGCTGTCAGTATACTATGACCTGCAGGGAAGTGGCCTACTTCTCTTCTTCCACATACCATTCTTCTTCGGCCCAGCGGGCGCGATCGGGGATGCTCATGACCGCGGCCAGGATGCCGAGAACGCCGGGCACCAGCGCTCCGAGCAGTGCCGCCGGAGCGGGTAGCCACGAGCCGCCGAAGGAAGCGAGATGGGCCGCCGCGCACGCACCGAACATGAGCACCACGGCAGCCACCACCGAACCGGCGATGTCGAAGGCACGGGTGCCGCGCACGCACAAGAGGCTGTAAAGGCCCGCAGCGGCGATCCAGCTTGCGCCCACGACCCAGGTGGCCGGCTGCGACGCCACCGCCAGGCACCCTGCCGCCGGGTTGCTCGAGAAGCCGAGGTGCATGACCGCGTCCCAGTTCATGATGTCGACCGAGCCGCAGCCGGCCATGATGAGGGCACTCGCGAAGGCGAAGGCCGCCGTAATGACCGATTGCAGCACCGGCAGCAGCACGCCGCACGTCACCGGCGAGGCCGCCGCGAAACCCACGGAGCCGAGCAGCGGCTGCATGAGCGCCGAGACCGCCTGGGCGGTGCCGCGGCGGCCCACGAAATACCACCACGCGCCCGTAGCCGCGGTGAGCAGCACCGCCGGCACCCAGGCGCCCGCGCCGGCAAGCCCCACCACAAAGGCTCCGTAGCCGAACAGGACGCCGATGGAAGGCCTGATGGCAGCCACTAAAGCACATACGGCGATCACCACCCCGTAGGCAATGGGGGCATCGGTGGCGAGCCCCATGGCAGAACCCGGAGTGAGGTGCAGGTTCGCCATGCCCGCCGCCGCCAGCAACGCCACGGCCGCAGCGGTCACGATACGGCCCGCAATGGCGGCGCCGCGCAGCCCCAGGCGGTCGACGAGCGGGGGCAGGGGCTCCCAAGCACGCTCCGGCTCCTCGGCAGCCGGCTCTTCCATCTTCCCATTCACGATGTCGGCGAGCACCCGCTTGCCCTTCTTGGCATTGCCCAGATAGGGCGAAAGCGCGGCCGCAAAGGCGGCCACATCCTCGTAGCGCTCGTCCATGTCGGGATCGAGAGCGGCGAACATGACCTCGTCGGCCTCGGCGTCCAGCTCGTCCCAGCACAGCGACGGCAGCACGAGCTCCGCCTCTTCGATGGCCTCCTCCGCCGCGTCCAGATCATCAGCGAAAAACGGGTTCGAGCCCGTGAGCATCTCGTAGGTGAGACTCGCCAGGGCCCACTCGTCGGTGCGCACATCGAGCGGCTCCTGGCGCATCTGCTCCAAGGGCATGTAGCCGATGGTGCCGCCGCCGGTGGTGCCCGATCCCGTGGCGTCCATGAGGGCGGCTAGGCCGAAATCGGCCACCTTGGCCTGGCCCTTGCCGTTCACGATGACGTTTTCCGGCTTGATATCCAGATGCAGGGTGTGCTCGCCGTGGGCCACCTCCAGGGCATGGGAGACGGCCGAGAATACGGCGGCCACCATATCCAGCGTGATATCGTCGTCCACCTCGTCGATGATTTGCGCGAGCGTCTTGCCCTCGACGTATTCCATGATCACGTAGGCACTGCAGCCCTCCACGGCGCAGTCGTACACGGTGACGATATTCGTATCGGACAGCTTCGCGACGGAGCGAGCCTCCTCCAAGCCGGGGATGTGCTCGAACAGATCCAGCTCGTCTTCGGCGTCGGGTTCGGGCTCTTCGACGATGACCCGCGAGGCGCGCACGCCGCGCAGATGGCGCACGTCCACCGATTCGGCATCGGGGGTGGCCCCGGTAGCATCGGGCGCCTCTTCCACCACAGTCTGCGGCTCATAGAGCACCTCGGGGGCGTGGCGCGTCTTGCGGCTCACCCGACCCGTGAGGCGCGCCGGACCCTTGCGGCGCCCGGCGAAGTCGGTCGTGGAGGCGTTCCACGGGATAAGGGACTCTTCCCACTCCCCTTCGCCTTCCACGTCTTCTTCGGCGGCGGCATCGTCCCACTCTTCCCAGGGCGGCACCTCCTCGGAGGCGACACGCCGTGAAGCAGCCGCCGTCGCGGGCCGACGTCGACGGCGCTCGTCGCGGGCCGCCAGGAAATCGGGGTCGGCGGGGAAGGCATCCGCCGACGAGCTGTCAGCAGGATCGTCCGCGGCGACGCCCAAGCCTGCACCGATGCCCGAGGCTGCGCCCGGACCCGCATTCCGGCCTGCGGTTCCCGCCTCGGCGCCCGATGCCCCTGCTTCTACCTCTTCCAGATCGGCCGCCATGCGCGCTTCGAGAGCCTCGAGGCGCGCAGCAGCCAGCTCGTCTTCGGAAAGCTCGATGCACTTGATAGCCACATCGCGCTTGAGATGCGTGTCGAAAGCGTGCACCACCGTGCCGTAACCGCCGGAGCCGGCCTGGTCGATGACGCGATAGCGATCGAGTATGAGGGGGGATCGTGCCATAGGGGCAAAACCTCTCTTGGGTACGTTTCAGGAGTGTTTTCGAGGTGTGGCCATTCTACCATTGAGACATCGCCCATGCGATGGCGGTTTCGCGGGAAGCGCACCGCAGGGGACGGGCGCGCCAGAGCTCCAACCTGGCAACTGGGAAGCCTTGTCACCGCCAGGAGCCCCAAGCACGACAAACTTTTTTCCATTTTTGGTCAAAAAGTCGAGTTGTGAGTTTTCGAAGCGCTTCAAATCGCTCTTAATTCAACGGAATCTTGAACAAATGCCCGCACTGCACCGACTCAAGGGCATCTGAACTATGATTTTTGGCCAGGACAAGACTCATAACTCGATTTTTTGACCAAGTTTTTAGAAATCTTTGTCGAAAGGACCCATCATGCTGACCATTGGCTGCCATCTCTCGAAGCGCCGCGGCTATCTGGAGATGGCCAAAGAGGCGGCGTCCATCAACGCAAACACGTTCCAGTACTTCACGCGCAGCCCGCGCGGCAGCGAGCAGGCGGCCCTCGACGAGAAGGACGTCGCCGCCTATCTTGCCTTCGCGAAGGAGCATGGCATCCACGACGCGCTGGCCTACGCCCCCTACGATGCCGACCCGGCCACGGACAAGATGAACGAGCGTGACTTCGCCCTCATGGTGTACTCAGAGGATCTGGCGCGCCTGGCTGAGGTGGACGGCTCGCTGTACCTCATCCGCCCGGGCAGCCGTCTGAACATCAGCGTGGAAGAGGGGCTGGCCGACGTGGCCGACGCCCTGAACAAGATCATCACGCCATTCATGAAGACTTGCGTGCTGCTGGACACCATGGCCGGCGAGGGCACCCAAGTGGGTACGAGCTTCGAGCAGCTGGCCGCGATCATTGCCAAGGTGGAGCACCCAGAGCACGTGGGCGTGTGCTTCGATTGCGCCGGCGTGTGGGCCGAAGGCTACGACATCGTAGGCGACCTCGATGGCGCGCTGGAAGAGTTCGACCGTACCATCGGCCTGAACAAGCTGAAGGCCGTGCACCTGAACGACGCCACCCATGAGCGCGGCAGCCACGTCGATCGCCACGCGCGCATCGGCGAAGGCAAGATCGGCTTCGACGCCCTAGCGGCCCTCGTGAACCATCCCAAGCTGGCCGGCGTGCCGTTCTATCTGGAAGAGCCCGATTCAACGCTCGTCATCTACGAGCGCGACGTCGCTCGATTCCAGGAGGCCTACAAGGGGTAGAAGCCCAGCACGTCAGTTGCATCACGAAAAGGCCAGCGCCGAAAGCATCCTCGGCGCTGGCCTTTTGAGTTTGGGAAAGTGGCGCAGCGGGAAGACCGCTAGCGCGCGTGGCGGGCGCGAGCGCCGGAAGGCGCACCGTAAGCCGGCTGCACCGGCGCGAAGCCCTGGGTCTGGGCGGGAACGCCCGCAGCAGGACGGCCGGCTGCGGCGGGGTGCGCAGAAGCTGCTGCCGCGCGGGCCGGGGTCGACCCGAAAGAGCGCTGGGCCGCGGCGGCCTCCTGGGCGCGACGGGCCTGGCGAGCCTCCAGTTCGGCAGCCGCGCGGGCCGCGAAGGCGCGCTCCGCCTCGCGGCGAGCCTTGCGTGACATCTTGCGATCGGGCACCACAATGGGTTGCTGCACGGCCGGGCCGCCCTGCACCCAGGCATCCACCTCCGACTGCGCCGGCATCGGGATGCTGCTGGGCGTCCAGCCGCTGCCGGCCGGAGCGGGCCGGGGCGCACGGCCTCGAGGCGCTGCGCCCGAAGGAACGGCCGCGGAGGCCGGAACGACGTTTCGCGGAGGCACGGAAGCGCCAGCGGGGGTGCCCATTGGCATCGGAGCCGCCGCCCCTCGCGGCGGCATGGGCGCACCAGCCGAAGCGGCAGCGACGGCCGACGCCGGAGCAGGAGCTGGCGCTGGCGCTGCCGCCCTCCCCCGGTTACCGTAGCTGCGGGCCGCGTTGGCGCGGCGCCCGATGACCATTTGCAGCTCGGCCACCTTGCGGCGCTCAGTTTCCAAGCCATCGGCCATGCCGCGCATGCGGCGGTCGAGGGTCGTGATCCACAGACACAGGGCGAGCACGGCCATCGCCAACACACCGAGGCCTACAGCCACCAGGCCAAACGGCGAAGATAGAAACTCAAACACGGGCGCGCCCTTCCCCATAAAAGATAACAACCAATGAATGGGATGATATACGACTGCGCCCCTATTGTCGATACGAAAATAGGCGATTTACCTGCTGGGATCGGCCTTTATTCCGACACCTGGGCCACAAGCTCGGCCAGCTCGGCCACCGTGGCCCGCCCCTCATGGGAGGCGGTGATGTCCAGGAACACCACCTCGTCCGCGCCCGCATCCGAATAG
>OHUG01000730.1_pt1 | contig 12904 bp, 10 predicted proteins | sample 1579161 | NCBI WGS metagenome assembly OHUG01 (sample SAMEA3882514, study PRJEB24775) | human gut metagenome | biome: human-associated habitat; feature: intestine environment; material: feces | place: Netherlands | collected 2009/2010 | reverse complement strand
CCTGCATGTTTTGCAAGCTCCTCAACAATATCCTGGCCAAATCCGCGGTACTCAATTCCTTCATACATTCTTCCAAGAACTCTTGCTGTATCTGCGATGCTCTCTTTCTTTCCGATCTGGGAACCTGTCGGATCAAGATAAGTGGAACCCATTCCCAGATCATGAGCAGCTACTTCGAAGGAACAGCGTGTTCTTGTACTTGTTTTTTCAAAGATCAGGGCAATGTTCTTGCCTCTGTAATACTCATGAAGCTCTCCGGCTTTGCCAGATCGATCATGTAGGTGATCTCTTCCGGTGTAAAGTCTTTCAGTGTCAGGAAATTTCTTCCTTTAAGATTCATAATATATCCTCCTCACGGCTGCAGATTTATTTCTGCTCTGCCGGTTTATCTGTCATGATTTCCTTCAGGGATGTTGCCAGCCCTGCAATGCCCTGTATCTCGGACGGAATAATGATCTTCGTTGCTTTGCCGTCGGCAACTTTTGTGAGTGCTTCCAGGCTCTTCAGGGTAAGAACGGACTCGTCTGCTCCTGCATCTTTGATCATGCGAAGTCCCTCCGCAGTTGCCTGCTGTACTTTAAGAACTGCCTGTGCCTGTCCTTCTGCTTCTTTGATCATACGCTCTTTCTGTGCTTCCGCATGAAGGATCGCTGCCTGTTTCTCAGCCTCCGCGTCAAGGATCGCGGACTGTTTTTTACCTTCTGCGACAAGGATAGTAGAACGTTTCTCTCCTTCTGCTTTCAGGATGGCTTCTCGTCTCTCACGCTCGGCTTTCATCTGTTTCTCCATGGCATCCTGGATGGCTGCCGGAGGAATGATGTTCTTAAGCTCTACACGGTTTACCTTGATTCCCCATGGATCTGTAGCTTCATCAAGGGAAGCTCTCATCCTGGTGTTGATGACTTCACGGGATGTCAGTGTCTCATCCAGTTCCATATCACCGATGATATTACGAAGTGTTGTAGCAGAAAGATTCTCGATAGCCATGATCGGATTCTCAACGCCATATGCATAAAGCTTCGGATCTGTGATCTGGAAAAATACAACGGTATCGATCTGCATGGTTACGTTATCTTTCGTGATCACCGGCTGCGGTGGAAAATCCACAACCTGCTCTTTTAAGTTTACTCTTCTTGCAACACGCTCAATGAACGGAACCTTGAAATGAATACCTGTGCTCCAGGTAGCTTTGTAAGCGCCAAGACGTTCCAGTACCACAGCATAAGCCTGCGGCACAATGCGGATGCAGGATGCAAGTACCCACAATACAAGAACGATGACTACAAGCAAAACAATAACTCCACCCATAATTTTAGCCCTCCTTATTATCTTCTTTTACGATCAGCTTCACTCCGCGGATCTCTTTGATCTCAACTACTGCACCGGCCGGTATTTCAACCGATTCGTCGGCTGAACGTGCCGTCCATTCGATATCATTGATCCGCACCTGCCCGGTCTGAGCCAGGTTGTTGATTGGCTGTATCACTACGGCCCTTTTTCCCAGAAGGCTCTCTGCATTGGTCTTCTCCACGCCCTTGTTCATGTAGCGAACCGCCAGAGGTCTGGTAAAGATCAGAAGCACCACGGAAACTCCGAAAAATAAAAGGAGCTGTACAACAATTCCCCCGCCGAGCCACGAGACAATGCACGCCACAAGAGCACCGCCTGCAAACCAGACAGTGGTAAGTCCTACCGTGATCGCTTCAATTACCAGTAAAATTGCCAGTATTCCAAGCCAGGCCAAAGGTGTCATAAAACCCCTCCTCTCTTATTCTCTTCTCTGTCTTGCAGCTTCATACATCAAAATCCCCGATGCCATAGCAGCATTCAGCGATTCTACTTTTCCGCACATCGGGATGCGTATCAGGCAGTCTGCTGCGTCCGCAGCCTGGTCTGTAAGACCTTTTCCCTCGTTTCCGATAAAAAATGCGGTACCACCTTTATAGGATTCATGATCGTAGGAATTCTCACCTTTCAGATGAGCTGCAAAACTGCGGATTCCTTTTTCTTTCAGCTTCTTTTCTAATGATACCACATCTTCCACATATAGAAAAGGCATTCTGTAAATGGAGCCCATGGTAGAACGGATCACCTTGGGATTTGTGATATCCACGCAGGTTTTTGTGAGGAAAACTCCGCTTACGCCGGCGCCCTCACCGGTCCTGAGAATGGTTCCCGCATTTCCCGGATCCTGAAGATCCTCCAGAACCATGACCAGAGGATTTTTTCCCGCCAGTACCTCTTCCTCGCTCCAGGAAGGCAGTTTCAGAACGGTAAGGATTCCCTGGGGAGTCTTGGTATCACACATCTGACGGAATACGGAATCTTTCACGATCTCATAAGGATATTTCTCTACCTGAGCCATCAGTTCCCCATCCTGGGAAAAAGTCTCAGAGACAAACACCTGAAAAACCCAGTTTTCCGGTGCTTCCAGGAACATCTTCCGGCCTTCTGCCACAAAAAGTCCCTGTTCTCTTCTGGCTTTTGCCTTCTGGTTCAGTTGCATGACATTTTTTATTTTTGTATTTGATACGCTGGTTATCATACTTTTTATCTTACTCCTTGCACTTATCCTGTTTACGGAATCTTCGAAAAATCACTTCATAAACGCCGGTTCCGCATTAAGATCCTTATTTTTTCCAATGGCGATTATGGAACAGCGGTCCGGAAGCGGCTCGGACGGTTTCAGATCTACTGTGACATTTTCGCCCTGTTTAATACCAATGATATTGATGTGAAAACGCTCACGTACATTCAGATCCATCAGGCTTTTTCCAACCCATGACTCCGGAATGGAAAACTCCGCCATACTGAATTCCGCCGAAAGTTCAAATACATCCAGATATCCGCCGGACAGGAGATTTCTGGCAACACGGAGTCCCATGGCCTGTTCCGGATAAATGATTTTATCTGCACCGATTTTGTCAAGAATACGTCCATGAAGAGAATTCATGCTTTTTGCAACTACAAAGGGAACTCCCAGATCCTTGGCCTGCATGGTTGCGGAAATGCTGGCTTCCAGATTTTCGGCAACTGCGATAATGGCTACATCCACATTCTGAACTCCCAGAGCCTTCAGGATTCCCGGTTCACGGACATCTGCTTTTACCGCATAGGTTACTTTTTCGGAAATCTCTTCGATATTTTCTTCTTTGTCATCAATGGCAAGGACATCGCAGTCTGACTCTGCCAGCGTCACCGCCAGAGTCATTCCAAACTGTCCAAGCCCGATCACAGCAAAAGATTTATTTTTCATTCTATTCTCCTGTTTAACCGATCATGATATCTTCTTCACCGAGATGCGTGGTGCTTCCCGGCCTGTTGCGTACACGCATCACAACTGCTGTTCCAAGTGTCAGCGGTCCGATACGTCCCAGATACATGGTAAGGATCACGATCCACTTGCCTGCCACATTCAGCTGAGGTGTCAGTCCTCTGGAAAGTCCTACTGTAGCCCCCGCAGAAGTGATCTCATATAAAACATCTGCCAAATCCACTCCCGGCATTACTGCGGACAAAAGCACCGTCATGGTAAAAAGGATCAACACACTGGTTCCTGCAACAACCATGGCAGAACGGAGATAGCTCTCACGGATCCTGCGGCCGTATACCTCTACATCCTTTTTTCCCTGAAGATATGCTGCAATAGAAAGGATCAGAATCGCAATGGTAGTAGTCTTCACACCACCGGCAGTGCCCATGGGTGATCCTCCGATAAACATCCACAGTAGGGAAATGATCACGGTAGGTGTGGACAAAAGCGACTGATCCATGGTATAAAATCCCGCCGTACGTGTTGTCACTGACTGGAAAAAGGATGCCATGAGCTTTGTTCCCAGTGGTGCCCCCTTTAGCGTGGAAGGGTTTCCGGATTCAAAGATAAATACCAGAAATGCTCCTGAAAATACCAGGATCCCGGTCATCGTAAGGACCAGCTTGCTCTGAAGCCGCAGTACACGAAAAACTCTGGATGGGGAGAGCTCTTTTCTCAGAACCTTGCGGAATTTATCCCACAGATCCCACCAGACGATAAATCCAAGACCTGACACAATGATCAGGCCAATCGTAGTGATATTGACCAGCGGATTGCTCACATATACCGAAAGGCTTGTTTCCCCGAAAAGATCGATCCCTGCGTTGCAGAATGCAGATACCGCCAGAAATATGGCATGCACCAGACCTTTTTTTATTCCAAATTCCGGTACAAAGCAAAACGCATACAGGACCGCACCGATTCCTTCTGCAAGAAACACGCATTTCACCACACTGCGGACTACAGCCACGACTCCACCCATTTCATCCAGGTTATAGGATTCCTTGATGATCCGCCGGTTTTTCAGGGAAATTTTCCGCCGGAGGCTGATGAATATCATATTCGCCAGTGCGATCAGTCCGATCCCGCCGATCTGTATCAGGCACAGGATAACCGCTTTTCCAATGGGGCTCCACTGGACTGCCATAACAACTGTGGAAAGTCCTGTTACACATACGCTGGTCGCCGCTGTAAAAACAGCATCCGGGAAGGTAACAGCCTGCCCGGGTGCACTGCAGAACGGCAGCCACAAAATAAATCCGCCTACAAAAATCACCCCCGCAAAGCCGAGGGCAATTATTTGTGACGTATTCAGTTTATGCAATCCGTCTGAAACTTTTTTCAAGTTCATATTTTTTATTTATTGTAGTTGTGAGAAAGAGAATTGCAAACCTCCCACATGTAGGAATCTACATTCTTCTGCATTGCAAGAGCCTCATTGATGTCAAAATCAACGAACTCACCGTGGCGATATCCAACAACACGGCTGCGTTTACCGGCAACAAGAAGGTCTACTGCAAGAGCACCCATCATGGACGCATATACACGGTCCTTACATGTAGGGCTTCCACCACGCTGCATGTGACCAAGGATAGTTGCACGTGTCTCGATACCTGTTGCAGCCTCGATACGTTTTGCCATAGCCTCTGAATGGCCGATACCCTCAGCATTTACGATGATATGGTGTTTCTTGCCTTTCTTACGGCTCTCTACGATATTGTCAATAAGCTTCTGCTCGTCGTAATCATATTTCTCCGGGATCAGGATATCCTCAGCACCGTTTGCGATACCGCACCATACTGCAAGGTATCCGGCGTTACGTCCCATAACCTCGATGATACTGCATCTCTCATGGGATGTAGATGTATCACGTACCTTATCGATGGCTTCCATCGCTGTGTTTACAGCTGTATCGAAACCGATGGTGTACTCGGTACATGCGATATCAAGGTCAATGGTTCCCGGCAGGCCAATGGTATTGATTCCAAGGTTCGCAAGCTTCTGAGCACCTGCGAAGGATCCGTCTCCACCGATAACAACAAGGCCGTCGATTCCATGCTTTCTGCAGATCTCTGCAGCCTGCTGCTGTCCTTCCTCTGTTCTCATCTCTGCACATCTGGCAGTATAAAGAATTGTTCCGCCTCGCTCAATCGTATCGGAAACATCTCTTGCTGTCATGTCTCTGATTTCTTCATTTAAGAGACCGCTGTATCCTTTATAGATTCCCTTTACGTTCAGTCCGCTGCTTAATCCTCTTCTGACAACAGCACGGATTGCAGCATTCATTCCAGGTGCGTCACCGCCACTGGTCAAAACGCCGATCGTTTTGATTTTGTTCTCTGCCATATTGTTATCCTCCATCTTATGAAACAACCTATTGTAATACACATATTCGGGTATAGTTTATAGCATTTTTATAAGTTTTTCAATACTCTGTCCACAATTTTAACATTGGAACTTCCATATTTTTCACACATGTGTTTCAGCCAGGAATCCTCGATATGGACCTGATAGGCAGGCGGAAGTTTCTTCATTGCCTTGACATCTTTGAGATAAATAACCACCGTGCTGTTTCCTCTGGATTCCATCAGATCGTCTACCAGACCGGTCTCGGCTTTTGCGTACTCTTCCCGGCTTTCAAACTGGAGCCACAGTTCTCTTGGCATATCATCAAAAAGACGGACCTTTTCCAGAATCAGCTTGCTGGCTTTGTCGTCTTCTGCGGATACTCTTCCCTGAATAAAGAGCCGGGCATCTTCATTCAGGAACATCTGGCATTTTTCGTAATCACGCGGAAATACCACAACTTCCACGGTGCCTACCAGATCTTCTACGGTAAGGAACGCCATTACCTTATTATTCTTTGTATATTTTATGGTTTTATCCGTAATCATTCCGCCTACGATCACTTTCTGGTTATCGTAGACTTCCGGAATTCCGGTTTCATCATCCGGCTGGAAATCCGACGTTTTTGCAGAGATCATTTTTTCCATCATATTCCGGTAACGCTCCAGCGGATGACCGCTGAGATAGATGCCGAGAACTTCCTTCTCAAAGGTCAGTATCATCTCCTTCGGATATTCTGCTGCCTGCGGCATACGGATCTCAAATTCCTTTTTATCTTCCTCAGAAGCAATATCAAAAAGGCTCAACTGTCCGGCCATGGTGTGCTTTTTGTCCTGGTTGATACTGTCGATGATCTGCGTATATATGGTCATCTTCTGTTTCCGGTTTCCTTCCAGACAGTCCAGTGCTCCGGCCTTGATCAGATTTTCCACAACTCTCTTGTTGATCTGGTCGATATTTCGCTCAATAAATGTTTTCAGGGAGGTATATTCTCCGTGCTCCTCACGCTCCCGCACAATCCCCTCGATTACCGGGCGGCCGATACTCTTGATAGCAGAAAGTGCATAGCGGATGGCGCCGTTGTCAACAGAAAAACCATACATGCCATGATTGATATCCGGCGGAAGGATCCGGATCCCCATCTGGCGGCATACAGAAATATACTCGGCAACCTTGTTCGGCATTTCCACAACGGATGTCATCAGTGCAGCCATAAATTCTACCGGATAGTAATATTTGAGATATGCCGTCTGGTAGGAAACCACTGCATAAGCGGCAGCGTGAGACTTATTGAAGGCATACTTTGCAAAATCTGTCATCTCATCGTAGATCTTGTTTGCGATCTCCTCGGAAATACCGTTGGCAATACATCCCGGTACTCCCTCTTCCACGTTTCCGTAAACGAAATTCTGGCGTTCTTTTGCCATAACAGAAGCTTTTTTCTTGGACATGGCACGGCGCACCAGGTCACTTCGTCCAAGGGTGTAGCCTGCAAGCTCACGGACGATCTGCATAACCTGCTCCTGGTATACGATACAGCCATAGGTCGGCTTCAGAATCGGCTCCATCTGCGGACAGTCATAACGGATGGTATCCGGACGGTTTTTTCCGCGGATGTACTGCGGAATGAAATCCATGGGACCCGGACGGTAAAGCGAAATTCCCGCGATCACGTCCTCAAGGCTCTGAGGCTTCAGCTCCTTCATGAAGCTTTTCATTCCGGCACTCTCCAGCTGGAACACGCCGTCAGTACGTCCTGTTCCGAGAGAATCCAGTACCTTTTTGTCGTTGTAGTCGATCTTTTGCATATCCAGAAGCATACCGGTACTTTTTTCCACCATTTTCACAGCATTCTGGATAACCGTCAGGGTACGGAGACCCAGGAAATCCATTTTCAGAAGTCCCAGCTCTTCCAGTGTTGTCATGGTAAACTGCGTGACAATGGAACCATCCTGTGCTCTGGAAAGGGGTACGTATTCCGATACATCCTTCTGGCTGATCACAACACCTGCCGCATGCATGGAGGTATGCCTCGGAAGCCCCTCCAGACGTTTTGCCAGATCGATCAGACGATGGATATCGTCCTGTTCCTCGTAAGCCTTGCGAAACTCCGGATTCATTCCCAGTGCCTTGTCAATGGTGATATTCAGCTCCTGTGGGATCATCTTGGCGATGGTGTCCACCTGGGCATAAGGCATATCCAGAACACGGCCTACATCACGAATCACACCGCGGGCTGCCAAAGTACCGAAGGTAACGATCTGAACCACGCAGTCATCACCATATTTTCTTCTTACATAATCAATAACCTCCTGTCTCCGTTCGAAGCAGAAATCCACATCGATATCCGGCATGGATACTCGCTCCGGATTCAGGAAACGTTCAAAGAGCAGATCATACCGGATCGGGTCCAGCTGGGTGATCCCAAGTGTATAGGCAACCAGGCTTCCTGCGGCAGAACCTCGTCCCGGACCGACCATGATATCGTTGTCCCTGGCATATTTGATAAAATCCCATACAATGAGAAAGTAATCTACATACCCCATGTTTTTGATCGTAGACAGCTCATAATCCAGGCGCTTTTTCAGCTCCTCTGTTACCGGATGATAACGCTGCTCAAGTCCCTCATGGCAAAGCTTGTTCAGATATTCCCAGGAGGTAAATCCGTCCGGCACATCATATTTCGGCAGCTTGGTCACACCAAATTCAATCTCCACATGACATCTCTCCGCGATCCTGTGCGTGTTTTCCAGCGCTTCCAGCGCATATGGGAAAAGCCTCGCCATCTCCTCCGGTGATTTCACATAATACTGGCCGCCCTCATAGCGCATTCTGTTCTCATCGCTGAGCTTTTTCTGAGTCTGCAGACAAAGAAGAACATCATGTGGTTCCGCATCCTCTGCCATAGTGTAATGCACATCATTGGTGGCAACCAGATCGATCCCCGTCTCTCTGTGCATACGGAGAAGCTGCTGGTTTACAGTCTGCTGCTCCGGGATCCCATGATCCTGAAGCTCCAGAAAGAAATTTCCTTTTCCGAAAATATCCTGGTAACGTAATGCCGCGATCTTGGCATCCTCATACATTCCACGTGCAAGATATCTGGCGACCTCTCCCGCCAGGCAGGCACTTAAGGCAATGATACCCTCGTGATATTTTTCCAGAAGCTCCAGATCCACACGTGGCTTGTAATAAAACCCTTCCACAAATGCCTTGGATACAATTTTCATCAGGTTGCTGTATCCCTGATTATTCTCAGCCAGCAGGACCAGATGATAATAACGGTCATCCCCACTTCCCACTTCTCTGTCAAAACGGGAGCCCGGAGCCACATAAACCTCACATCCGAGGATCGGATTGATCCCGGCTTCTCTTGCAGCTCTGTAAAAATCGATCACACCATACATAACGCCATGATCGGTGATCGCCGCACTGTCCATACCCAGCTCTTTTACTCTGGCTACATATTCTTTGATCTTATTGGAGCCATCCAGAAGGCTGTATTCTGTATGGACATGTAAATGTGTAAACTCCAAATTTATTCTCCTTATCGTAAAAAACAGGGCTCCAGATCCTCCCCGCTCTGCACTTTTCTCTGAACGTGCCGGAGCGTGTCTGATCCGGAGCCGGTCAACACCTTGTTATTTTTTAATGTAGATCCTCTTGTCACGGATCTCTACTTTTCCTTCCTTCATCAGATGACCGACTGCACGCTTGAATGCGTTCTTACTGAGGCCAAACTCTCTCTTGATGACTTCCGGTGAGGCATGATCATCAAATGGCAGCACCCCTGCAAATTCCTCGATCACGCTGAGTACGCTCTCTGCATCTTCATTGATCTGGATGTAAGCTTTCTGACGGTCGCTGACATTCATCTTTCCATCCTCTTTTACCTCAGTGACACGAAGATCAAGAATAGCTCCCGGTCTGTACTTGCCTGTTGCCTCCCGTGCCGGGATCAGGGCGGAATATTTATCATCTACCGCAACAAAAACGCCGAAATTCCCACTGATCTCATAGACACGCCCCTTTACCGAATCTCCCGGTACATAAGGAGTTCTGGTGGAAAGATAATGATACACCTTCATGGTTGCACAGAGTCTGCTGCTCTTATCTACATAAAGGGCTACCAGACACTCCTGTCCTTCCCGCACACGGCTGGTCTGCTCATGGTATGGAAGAAGAAGATCCTTCTCCAGTCCCCAGTCAAGAAAAGCACCGATCCTGGTGACCTGTTTTACCTTAAGGACTGCGGTCTGTCCTACCTGAAGCATCGGCTCACGGGTAGTTGCGATCAGTCTGTCCTGGGAATCCTTATAGATGAATACTTCGATCTCATCACCTGCTTTGGTTCCTTCCGGTACCTGTTTGGACGGAAGAAGCACCCGCTCATTCTGAGGTGCGTTTCGGTCCTCTCCAAGATATATTCCGAAATCCACGGTTTTTACAACCAGTAATTTCTGTTTTTTACCTAATTCTATCATTCTTACTCCTGTTCCTTAAAACTATATATGATCATTTACTATTTGCTGTCTGTCCTGCATTATAACATAAGAGAATTATTATAGAAAGCACAAAAAAGGCAGCTTCGGAAATTTCTTTCCGTCACTACCTTTTATTTGACATTCATGGGGGAATCTGCCCCCACATTGGGTCAGTCTGTTATTCTGTTGGTTTCTCAACCGGCATCGGGTTCATCATTTTAATGACAAAAAGTACGATCAGCATCAGCACGATTCCCACCGGAAGAGCGATCCATGCTGTTTTTACAAAGCCTGCAACAATATAAGTTACAAAGGATACTGCTGCAGCCAGGATCGCATACGGAAGCTGTGTGGAAACGTGAGTCACATGATCACACTGTGCTCCTGCGGAAGCCATGATCGTTGTATCGGAGATCGGTGAGCAGTGGTCTCCGCAAACTGCACCTGCCATGCAGGCGGACATGGAAATGATCATCATCTCAGGACTGGATTTCTCAAATACCGCAACAACGATCGGGATCAGGATACCAAAGGTTCCCCAGGAAGTACCTGTAGCAAATGCAAGTCCGCATCCAACCAGGAAAATAATGGCCGGAAGGATAACTTCAATACCACCGGCAACAGAACGCATTGCTTCTTCTACGAATACTGCTGCACCAAGTGAGTCTGTCATAGCCTTCAGTGTCCATGCAAAGGTCAGGATCATGATCGCCGGTACCATAGCCTTGAATCCTTCCGGGATGCATCCCATACAGTCTCTGAAATTGACCACACGGCGGATCATATAGAAAATAATGGCAAACACCAGACCAAAAGCACTTCCCATTGCAAGGCCTGTAGAGGCATCACTCTGTGAAAATGCGGTAACAAAATCTGTTCCGCTGAAAAATCCTCCTGTGTAGATCATACTGATGACACAGCAGATAACAAGCACAACGATCGGGATCACAAGATCGATCACCTTTCCTCTCGGATTCGGTGTCTCATCATCCGTTGCATTCTCATACGGTCTTGCAGATGTTGTATAAAGATCTCCGTTCAGAGCATTGATCTCATGTGTTCTCATGGCACCAAACTCGGTTTTCATCAGTACCATGCCAACCATCATTACAATCGTAAGGATCGCGTAAAAGTTATACGGGATGGTTCTTACAAAAATCGCAAGTCCATCCTGTCCCTCTACGAATCCGCTGACTGCAGCAGCCCAGGATGAGATCGGTGCGATGATACATACCGGAGCGGCTGTCGCATCGATCAGGTATGCAAATTTCGCTCTGGATACGTGATGTCTGTCAGTTACCGGACGCATAACGCTTCCTACTGTCAGGCAGTTAAAATAATCGTCAATGAAGATCAGGATTCCAAGGATGATCGCTGCAAGCTCTGCACCCACACGCGTGTGGATCTTTTTGCTGGCCCATCGTCCGAATGCGGCGGAGCCGCCGGCCTTGTTCATCATACATACCACAGATCCCAGGATAACCAGGAAGATCAGGATACCTACGTTATAGCTGTCAGCAAGAACCTTGATGATTCCTCCCTCAAAAATCTGTGTTACCGTTCCTTCAAATTTAAATCCGGAATAGATCAGTGCTCCTACTACAATTCCCACAAACAGAGAACTGTATACTTCTTTTGTGATCAGTGCAAGGACGATCGCAACAAGAGGTGGAAGCAGTGCCCAGATCGTTGCATACAGAGCAGGCTGGTAAGTCTCCTCCGCATCCGCAGCCAGCACAGTCAGGGGACTTGCCAGTGCGCCCATGAATACCATTGCCATAACAGACAATGCTGTTCCTGCTTTTTTACTCATTTTTCTCCTCCCTTTTCGGGGACAAAAAAACGGAGGCTGTCTCTTCTTAAGAACACCTCCGGTTAAATAATCCTTATTTAACTAATAGCCTGTCAGAAAATCTCCATTCAGCATATTAAATGCAGATCTCCCGAAGTGCTACCGATAGCGCTCCACATCCGTGACAGTACAACGCATATTCTGCGTTATCCCAGTACCCTGTCATCTGGCCTTTCAGAGCACTTCGGCAGATTTTCCTTTCTTTATGGACAGCCTGCCAGGGCCTCTCGTCCATAAATACTGATAAAATCCGCGCCTCTATCTTCTTATCCGTGACCGTTTGCCCTCCGCAGGACTTCCCGGCCATCTTTTTTTCTTTATACTGTAGCAGTTTCCGACATAAATATCAAGTAGTTTACACAGATTCCTGCCATTCAGACCAATATTGTTACTTTTCACTCCGTTTTCAGTAACACGCTTCGCGGAATATTACCAGCGAACTGTAATCCAATATTGCCTTATTTACTGCTCATTCAGCAGCCACTTCACATCCACTCCCAGCACCTTTGCAAACACCCGCAGTTCATAATCTGCTACAAAACGTTCTCCTCCTTCGATCCGGCTGATACTGTCACGCTCCAGCATCACTCCTTCCACCTGCATTTTTGCTGCCAGCGCAGATTGCGACATCCGTTTCATATTCCTCATCTGGCGTATTTTTTCTCCGGAAACGTTCTTTCTTCCCTGATAAGTGTAAATTTTCATCCTGCCACCTGTTTTCCAAAATGTGTTAATGTTCTGCATTTTTCTTGACATTAGCACATATTTTGGTGGCACCTGTGTTAAAGGTCAGCAAATCTGGTTTTTTTCGACAAAAAATGAACATTTCTTCATTGTTTTACCCTGGATAGTATCTTTTACAGGACACTATTGTATCAGTAAAACAGTTATTCCATTCTGAATTACTGC
>OHUG01000725.1_pt1 | contig 13043 bp, 10 predicted proteins | sample 1579161 | NCBI WGS metagenome assembly OHUG01 (sample SAMEA3882514, study PRJEB24775) | human gut metagenome | biome: human-associated habitat; feature: intestine environment; material: feces | place: Netherlands | collected 2009/2010 | reverse complement strand
ATCTGGGGCTGGCGCTGGCTGTCTGCCTGCTCAGCCGCCGCCGGTATGCTGTGGCTGACCGCGATGAGCTTTGCCGCAAGGCCGTGCTGCTGCTGGCCGCCTGCGGTGTGCTGGCGGTCTTTGTGCGGGACGGTGAGCTTAGCTACACCGGCACCGGCCTGCTGATGGGGCTGTTTGTGCTGTTCGTGCTGACAAGCATCGTCTTTCAGCACAGGTTCACCTACGGTGAGACAATCGAGGTGCTCTCCACCTCGGAGGAAACGCCACGCCGGCGGCTGGATGCGCAGAGGTACGGCTATACCGCCCATACGATGGCCTTCCCGGTCATGAGCATCTGGAACGCGCTGAAAAATTTGGCCGGTGTGCTGGGCGGGCTGGCGCTGCTCTTTTCGGGGGCGCGGGCGCTGGTCTACAGCGCCACAACGCTGGCCAACCTGACCGGCACGATTCAGGCCCTATGGGCGGCAACGCTCATCAGTCTGGGGTTCTGCATCCCGTTGCTGGTCGAGGCGCTTGACCACCCGCTCGGCTCGGTCTGGAAGCGGTTCTCGATCCGCTGCCGGTACTACCCGCCGGATTCACTGCCGATTCAGCTGCTGAACAGCGCAATTTTAAACCTGACGCTGGCGCTGCCGATTTCCAGCCTGATGTACCGCCACAAGCTGCCCGTCGGCGCGCAGTTCCGCAGCTATGAAGTCCCCGTCTGCGCCGCCATGGCGCTGGTGCTGTTGCTCCCGCCGCTGTGCAGGCACAAGCTGAAGCGCGGGCAGGGGTGGGGGTGTTTGGCGCTGTATTTTGCGTATCTGGCCGCCGCGTTGTTGCTGCCAAGAGCCGGGGCGTAAAGGATGTATGCTTGTGCTGTCGAAAACTTGTGCGGAGGGGTCAAGACCCCTCCCTACGATACCGCTTTCCAGGGTTCTGTAGGGAGCGGTCTTGACCGCTCCGTGCCCGCTTACCATTGTGACACACAATAAAAATCCCGCAACACGGTAGGGGCCGCACATGTGCGGCCCGCAGCCTTCCGGCAGAACCCGTCCGCCGGGCATGCCCGGCCCCTACAACGCAGCAGCGGCCCACGCTTCGTTTTTCCCGAAGTGTGGGCCGCTGTTTTATTTGCTTATCTCCGCGCAAGCCTCTTTAATGATCTCCCGCTCGACGAAATGCAGCTTTTTGCCGTTGATCAGCTGGTAATCCTCGTGCCCCTTGCCCGCGAACAGCACAATGTCGCCGGGCTCGGCCATTTTCACCGCGGCGTAAATCGCCTCGCGGCGGTCCGTGATGCAGGTGTAGGGTGCGCCGGGAGCCATGTGGCCCGCAATGTCGCGGATGACGTCCTCGGGCGGCTCATTGTCGGGATTGTCACTCGTGATGATCGTATAGTCAGCGTAGGCGCTTGATGCGTCGGCCAGTTCCTTGCGGCGCACCTGCGTGCGGCCGCCCACCGACCCAAATACACAAAGTAAACGGTGCGGATTGTACGCCCGCAGCGTTTTCAGCGCACTGGTCAGGGCCAGCCCGTTGTGGCTGTAGTCCACAATGAAGGTGCGCCCGGGCAGACCCTCGACGACTTCAAAGCGGCCCTGCACGGGGGTGTGGGCCAGCGTGGCGGCGGCTTGGGCAGGCGTCACGCCGAACGCGCCGCACAGTGCGACGGCGCACAGCGCATCCGAAGCGCTGAACGTGCCGGGGGACATGACCTCGATGTGGGTCGTTTCGCCCGCGTGTACGCAGTCAAAGTCAACGCCGAGGGCGGTCTGGCTGCGGTACTGTGCCAGATTCTGCCCGTGATAGTCGGCGGCATTCTGGATGCCAAAGCTGATCTGTTCGCCTTTAAAGCCCTCGCGCATGAAATTACTGTAGGGGTCATCCACGTTGTAAACCATCGTGTGGGCGTTGTATTCTGCAAACAGGCGGCGCTTGGCGCACTTGTAGTCCTCAAAATCGGGGTGCTCGCCGGGTCCGATGTGATCCTCCGACAGGTTCGTGAAGGCCACGACCTCAAACGGCACGCCGTCCACGCGGTGGTGGCGCAGCGCCTGGCTGCTGACCTCCAGTACGCAGTGGCGCACGCCCGCATCCAGCATCTTGCGGAACAGCCGGTGCAGCTCGAGACTCTCGGGCGTTGTGTTGGCGGTGGCCTCGTGTACGCCCGCAATGTCCACGCCGTTGGAGCCGATGTAGGCGCAGGGCAGACCGGCCTCGGTCATGATGGCCGCGGTCAGCAGGGCGGTGGTCGTCTTGCCCTTTGTGCCTGTAATGCCGATGAGGTGTAGCTCGTCGGCGGGGTTGCCGTAGAAATCCGCACCGATGACGGCCAGCGCCGCGCGGGTGTCGTCGGTGACGATCTGCACAGCGTCCGCGGGCAGGTCGACCCTATGCTCCACCAAAAACGCACGGCAGCCGTTTTGATAGGCGCTTTCGGCGTAGGTATGCCCATCCAGCCACGCACCGACAAGGCAGACGAACAGCGAGCCGGCGCAAGCCTTGCGGGAGTCGTAGGTGATGGCGGTGATGTCCGTTTCGGAGGCGCCTGTGTGGGAGATATGTTGGACAAGGTCGTTTAACTTCATGATAACGTCCTTTTTAAATAAGAAAGAATAAATAATAAATAATAAAGAATGTGGAGTTTTCTCCCTTTGGTCGAAAACGAAATCCGTAGGGGCGCATTCTATATGCGCCCGCGGAAGTTTGCCTTGCCGCAAGCGGGCACGGGCGGATATGGAATCCGCCCCTACGTTTTTTGAGCGGAGCGCCAGCGACGCGATTCACCACATTTATTATTTCTTATTTTTTATTTATTATTTGTGTACCGGGTAATACGTCTTAAACTTCTTGAACTGCCTTCTCAGCTGCTCCAGCACGCAGGCATAGCGCACGGGGTTCCACAGCAGGTCGGGCTTGTACAGCAGACTGCACGCCTCCTTGCCCTGCGCTTTCAGCGCCTTGGCGCGGGCGACGAGGTCCTTGTCCTCAGTGTAGGTGAAGGCCACCTGCGCGGGGACGTGGTGCCAGAACACCTCGTTCTTGTTCAGCACGCAGTCGGTGCCGCCGTCGTTCCACTTTTCCACAACCAGCTTGGCAATGTTCATGCCGGTGGCGGTCACATAGTAGTTGCTGCGGCCCTGGCGCAGGTTGATCTCAAACACGCGGTAGTCGCCGGGGGTGCCGCTGTACTTGATGTCAAAGTTGGAAAAACCGGTGTAGCGGCAGGCCTCCAGCATCTTGCGGATGTTCTCCACCAGCGGCAGGGAGGTCGTGTCCTCACTGACGATGGCGGCATGGTTGCCCAGGCCGTGGGGGGTATGCTCCTCGACCATCGTGTGGCCAAGGCACATGGCGCGGACCTTTCCGTTCTCGTCGGAGAACGCCGTCAGCACGCGCATGTGGTCGTCGCCGCCCGGCACCATCTTCTGCAGGACCATGCGGTCCGGGTAGCCGCTGGCATAGATCGTTTTGACGATCTCGGCGGCCTCGGCGGGGGTGGCGGCGGTGTAGACCTTCTTCATCGTGTCAAACGGATGCTTCCAGTAATCAACGCTGGACGATGGCTTGACGATGATGGGGTAAGCAAAGCCCAATTTATCCTCGGTCAGCTCGGCGGCATCGACAGGTGCGGTCAGGATTTTCGAGTCGGGGTAGGGGATGCCGAACTTTTCGCAGACCTCGTAGAACTCGGCCTTTTTCTGGATGGAGCCGTACAGGTCGGCGGCAGGGCCGGGGGCAATATACTCGGTCAGCTCGGCCTTGCGGCGGATGATCATCGCGGCGTAATCGTCGGTGCAGCCGAACAGATAGAGCCGCTTGCCCTTATGCTGTGCCGCAAATTCGTGCAGAATGCGCAGCATCGTGTCCTCGTTGTCCATATCGGGCACGGTGGTAAAGTGGATGATTTTGGAATACTTGGTCGGAGCCATCGGGTAGCGGCCATAGGCGTAGCTCTCGACGCCGTAAGCCTCATGGAACGCCCGGGCAAAGTTGTAGCAGTTCAGGTCTGCACCAAGAAATACAGGGATAATGTCGGACATGGTTATGTGCATCTCCAATTTTCAATAGGATTTTGTTCAAATAATAAAGAATAAATAAGAAATAATAAATATTGTGGAGTTTTCTCCCGCTGGTCGAAAACGAAATTTGTAGGGGCGGATTCTATATCCGCCCGTACCCGTTTGCGGCGGCGCATACTTTCGCGGGCGCATATGGAATGCGCCCCTACGGGATTCTTTTGAGCGGAGCGCAGCGACGCGGTCCACCGCATTTATTATTTATTATTTCTTATTTTTTATTTGGAAAGCATCGCTTTCCCGCTCACGCATCAAACTTCTCAAAGAACTGCTCATGCCAGGTCAGGAAGGTGTAGGCAGTCCAGATCTTGCGGCGCTCGTGCTTGGGGTCGGCCAGCATGGCGACGAGCTTGTCCTGGTCGAAGTACTCCGCCGCCACATCGCTCATGAAGCTCTTGCGTACCTTGGCGGAAAACGCCGGGTCCTCGAGCCACTTGGCAATCGGCACGGGGAAGCCCTTCTTCGTGCGGTTGGCCCAGGCATCGGGCAGGGTCTTGTTGGCGGCGGTGCGCAGCACGGCCTTCGTGTCGCCGCGCAGCTTGTAGCTGTCGGGGTAGGTCTGGGCCTCGCGCAGGACCTCGCGGTCCAGATAGGGCACGCGCAGCTCAAGGCTGTGTGCCATGCTCATCTTGTCGGCCTTCAGCAGAATATCCCCGGGCAGCCACAGGTTCAGGTCAAGGTACTGCTTCTTTTCCAGCTCGCTCAAGTCCTTGACGCGGTCATAGATCGGCGCGGCGACCTCGCGGGCCGTGGGGCCGACGCGGTACTTAGGCTTCAGAATGTCGTAGGCATCCTTCTCCTCAAAGACGTGCGCCTGGCCGATGAACCAGTCCTCGGGGCGGCCACTGCCCTTGATGATGAAGTCGTGCCCCTTGAAGTAGGGCAGGTGCTGGCTGGCATCGCTGGCCAGATGGCGCAGCGGCGCGGGGATGTGCTTGTACTTCTGCATCAGCGGGGTGTCGGCGTACCACTCGTAACCGGCGTAGATCTCGTCCGCGCCCTCGCCGGACAGCACCACCGTGACATGCTGGCGCGCCAGCTGGCACAGGAAGTAGAGCGGCACGCTGGACGGGTTGGACTGAGGCTCGTCCATGTGGTACTGGATGTCGGCGAAGGCGTCGAGGCACTGCTCTTTCGTCAGCATCTCGCGGTAGTTCTTGATGCCGAGCTTCTGGCTCAGCTCGCCCGCCTCGGTGGTCTCGTCAAATTTATGCGTGCCGTCGGGGCTTGCAAAGCCGACGGAGAAGGTCTCGTCGGGCATCAGGCAGGCCGTGATATAACTGGAATCGACACCGCCGGACAGGAACGCGCCCAGCTTGACGTCGCTGATGCGGTGGGCGGCCACGCTCTCCCGCACGCGGGCGTCGATCTCATCGGCGGCAGCCTCGTAGGAAAGTGTGGTGGGATGGCGGAAATCGACATCCCAGTAGCGCTCGATCTGCATCTTGCCGTCCCTGTAGGTGAACCAGTGGGCCGGGGGCAGCTTGTAGGTCCCCTTGAAGAACGTCTCGTTCATGGCGCTGTACTGGAAGGTCAGGTAGGGGCGCAGGGCCTCGGCGTTGACCTCGCGGCGGAAGCCGGGGTGCTCAAGCAGGCTCTTGATCTCGGAGCCGAACAGCAGCTCGCCCGCGTCGGTCTGGGTATAATAGAACGGCTTGATGCCGAAAATATCGCGCGCGCCGTACATCTCGTTCGTTTTCGTGTCCCATACGACGAAGGCAAACATGCCGCGCAGCCTGGCGGCCAGCGCTGTGCCGTACTCCTCATAGCCGTGGATGATGACCTCGGTGTCGCAGTGGGTCTTGAAGATGTGCCCCTTGGCCTGCAGCTCGGTGCGCAGGTCCATGAAGTTGTAAATTTCACCGTTGAACACGCAGACGACGGTGCCATCCTCATTGTACATGGGCTGCTTGCCTGCGGCCAGGTCGATGATGCTCAAACGGCGGAAGCCCAGCGCAATGGCCGTGCGCGGGTCGTCGCCGCTGATATGGTAGCCTTCCATATCGGGGCCGCGGTGGATGATGCGGTCCGCCATTCTGTGCAGGATGGCCTCGCGCTGTTCACGCAGACCGGTAAAGCCAACAAAACCACACATGGTACATTCCCTTTCTCTCTATAGGCGCAATCATAGGATTTTAACTTATATATTTGTATATTGTACCACAGATGAGAGGAAAAGAAAAGTAGACGGGGAAAATATGTGAAGAAAAGTGAAGCGCAAAATGGCTTCCCCCACAGGGGAAGGTCTGACAAACAAAAGCGGCAGGATGCCGAAACATCCTGCCACAGAAATATAACGTTACGCTTCCTCTTCCGTCGTCACCTTATCGGTTTTTCCCTCGCCGTCCAGTGCTTCCTCCAGCGTGTGCCAGGCCAGCACGGCGCACTTGACGCGGGCAGGGACGTGGGCAATGCCCTGCAAAGCGGCTACGTCCTCCAGGTCGTCCAGCTCCTCGGGCGTGATCTTGCCCTTGATCATCTGGAAGTACAGGCTGATGAGGCGGTGCGCGTCCTCGACGGTGCGGCCCTTCACAAGGTCGATCATCAGCGAAGCCGACGCCTGCGAGATGGCGCAGCCGCTGCCGATAAACCCGGCGTCCTCGATTTTGCCGTCTTTTACGCGCAATTGCAGCGTGATGTCGTCACCGCAGCTGGGGTTGACACCCTCCAGGCTGTGGGTCGCCCCCTCGACGGGGTGGCGGTTCTCTTTGCTGCGGCTGTTCTCGGTAATGATCTGGGTATACAGTTCGTTCAGGTTCACAGGCCCATCACCTTTCTGACATTTTCAAGATTTTCCAGCAGGGCGTCCACGTCCTCGGGCGTGTTGTAGATCGCCACACTGGCGCGGCAGCAGCTGCCGATGCCCAGGAACTCCATCAGGGGCTGGGCGCAGTGATGCCCGGCGCGCACGGCCACGCCGCCCGCGTCCAGAATCGTCGCTACATCGTGGGGATGTACGTCGTTGACATTGAAGCTGACAACGCCGTAGCGGCCCTCGGCCACAGGCTCACCGTAGACGGTCAGCCACGGCATGGCGCGCATACCGGCCAGCATACGGTCCAGCAGCGCATGCTCATGGGCCTCCATGGCCTCCCAGCCGATGCCCTTCATATAGTCGATGGCGGCGGCAAAGCCGACCTCGCCGCCGACGTTGCGGGTGCCGGCCTCAAACTTGCGGGGGCCGTCGGCCCAGGTCGCGCCGCTTTCATGCACAGCGCCGATCATATCGCCGCCGCTCATGAACGGGGGCATCTTTTCCAGCAGTCCGGCGCGTGCGTACAGCGCACCGACGCCCATGGGGGCGTACAGCTTGTGGGCAGAGCAGGCCGCAAAATCCACGTCCAGTTTCTTGACGTCCACGGGGGTGTGGGGCGCGCTCTGGGCGCAGTCCAGCACGACCACAGCGCCCACGGCGTGGGCACGCTTCACAATTTCTTCCACAGGCGCGCGCAGACCCAGCACGTTCGAGACCATCGCCACGGCGACGACCTTCGTCTTGGGAGTGATTTTTTTGTCCAGCTCCTCGGTGGTCAGGCGGCCGTTCTCGCCGGGATACATATAAACCAGCTTCGCGCCGGTGGCCTTGGCCACGCGCTGCCACGGCACCATGTTGGAGTGGTGCTCGGCCACGGAGATGACGATCTCATCGCCCTCATGCAGAAAATTCATGCCGTAGCTGTAGGCGACGAGGTTCAGGCTCTCCGTCGTGTTCTGGGTGAACACGATCTCGTCGTCCTCTGCGTTAAAGAACTGCGCTACGGTGTGGCGGGCTCCCTCGTGGGCGTCGGTGGCGCGCATGGCCAGCTCGTAAACGCCGCGGTGGGGGTTCGCGTTCTCTTTCGTATAGTAATCGACCACCGCGTTCAGGACCTGCATGGGGTGCTGGGTCGTGGCGGCGCTGTCCAGATAGACAAGGCGATTGCCGTTTTCGTCGGCAGCCAGAATCGGGAAATCAGCCGTCCAGTTCATCATTCAGCCTCCGTGCAACATTTTCACGTACTTCATCCTGCAAAGAATCCAACGGGATCTTATCAATGGCCGGGGCAAAACGGGCGTCCACCATCAGGCGGCGGGCCTGTGCTTCGCTCAGGCCGCGGGAGCGCAGATAGTAGAGCTTGTTCTCGTCGAGACGGCCCACGCTGGCGGCGTGCTGGCCCTCGACCTCCTCCTCACCGCAGAGGATGAGGGGGGCGGTACGGTTGCGGGCGCTGGGGCTGAACAGCAGCACGTCCTCGCTCTCATGGCCGACGCCGCGCTTGGCACCGCGCTGGAAATCGACAGTACCGCGCAGAATTTTATCGGCACTGCCGGTCAGCACACCGGCGGTGTGCATCTCGCACAGGGTATCCTTGCCGGTGTGGACGGACACGTCGTTGAAGTCCAGCACGTCATTGCTGTGGCCGAAGTAGACGGCATCGAGATCGTACTCGCACTTGTTGTGGTTCAGCAGCGTGCGGGCACCGCAGGCGACGACGGAGCCGCCCAGCTCAATGCGGACCTGCTCCACGCGGGCGGAGGTGCCCTGCTCAATGGCAACGGCGTTCCAGCGGCGGGCACGGTTGCCCAGCAGCTGCACCTGCACCAAAACTACATGCGCACCCTCGGCGGCGCGGATGCGGGTCAGGTTGGCGGAGACGCCGCCCTCGGCATCACCGCGCACGACCTGCACGACGGTCAGGCTGCTGCCCGCCGCGGCGTCGATGGTCAGATAGGTCAGCGCGTGGGGGTGGTCGGCGTCGAGCGCCGTCTCAAACACGACGGGCGCGTCGGCGGTGCCGGTCACGGTCAGATGGTTGACAAGGTTGGCGTTTGCGGCCAGCCAGGCGTCGGTCTCGGCACCCATGCCGCTGGCGGCAAAGCTGCCGAAGTCAGCCGCGGCGGGGGCCGTCACACCGGCGGGCAGGGCAGGGGACAGCGCCTCGGCCTTAGCCCAGCCCGCGGCGGGCACGGCAGGCAGTGCCGCCGACGCCGGGGCATAATTCACGCCCAGCGGATTCCAGGTGGAAACCGGGAGGCGGTTCATGGTTGTAGTCATAGCAATATCACCTAAATATTATCTATTGCAAATAATAAATAAAAAATAATAAATAATAAATGTGGTGGAGCGCGGTGCTGGCGCACCGCTCGAAATTCCTCTGCCGCCGTAGGGGCACATTCTATATGCGCCCGCCCTGCCGTTGGCAAGGTGCCACGGGCGGATATGGAATCCACCCCTACGGTTTTGTTTTCGACCATAGGGAAAAAACTCCACATTCTTTATTATTTCTTATTTATTATTTTTTATTTCTGACGCATTGCGTCAGCCAATGCTTCCCTTCATCTCCAGATGAATCAGATTGTTCATCTCCACCGCATATTCCAGCGGCAGCTCCTTGGCGATGGGCTCGGCAAAGCCGCCGACGATCAGGGCGCGGGCGTCCTCCTCGGTCATGCCGCGGCTCATCAGGTAGAAGATGGCCTCCTCGCTGATGCGCCCGATCTTGGCCTCGTGGCCGACGTCCACGGCATCACAGCGGATGTCCATGGCCGGGATCGTGTCGGAGCGGCTGCGGTCATCCAGCATCAGGGATTCGCAGCTCACGCTGGACTTGCTGCCCCTGGCGTTCGGCAGCACAACGACGGACGAGCGGAAGTTCGACACGCCGCCGTCGCGGGCAATGCTCTTGGTGGAAATATGGCTCGTCGTGTTCGGCGCGGCGTGCACGACCTTGGCACCGGTGTCCAGATCCTGCCCGGCGCCGGCAAACGTGATGCCGGTGAACTCCATGCGGGCACCCTCGCCCTGCAGGACGCTCATCGGGTACAGGCAGCCCGTGTGGGAGCCGAACGAGCCGGAGACCCACTCGATCGTGCCGCCCTTTTCGACCCGCGCACGCTTGGTGTTCAGGTTGTACATATTCTTGGACCAGTTTTCAATCGTGGAGTAGCGCACGCGCGCACCCTCACCGACGAAAATCTCGACGCAGCCTGCGTGCAGGTTGGCGACGTTGTACTTCGGGGCCGAGCAGCCCTCGATAAAGTGCAGGTATGCGCCCTTGTCCACGATAATCAGGGTGTGCTCGAACTGGCCCGCGCCGGGGGCGTTCAGGCGGAAGTAGGACTGCAGGGGAATGTCCACATGCACGCCCGCCGGGACGTAGACGAAGGAACCGCCGCTCCACACAGCGCCGTGCAGCGCCGCAAACTTGTGGTCCGTGGGGGGCACGCACTTCATGAAGTGCTCCTTCACCATGTCGGCGTAGGGGCCGGTCAGGGCGCTCTCCATATCGGTGTAGACGACGCCCTGCGCGGCGACCTCCTCCTTGACGTTGTGGTAAACGACCTCGGAGTCGTACTGTGCGCCGACGCCTGCCAGGCTCGAGCGCTCGGCCTGCGGAATGCCCAGACGCTCAAACGTGTTCTTGATGTCATCGGGCACTTCGCTCCACTTGCCGCGCATCTCGGTGTTGGGGCGCACGTATGTGACGATATTGCGCATGTCCAGCCCCTCCAGGGATGGGCCCCAGTTGGGAATGGACGCCTTGTTGTAAATGTCCAGCGCCTTCAGGCGGAATTCACGCATCCAGTCGGGATCGTGCTTTTCTTTAGAGATCTGCTCCACGATCTCTGCCGTCAGGCCGGAGTTGACCTCAAACGCCGCGTTGACCTTGTCCTTGATGTCGTAGACACTGCGGTCAATCTCGGCGACCTCGGTCTTTTCAGTCTCGAAGGCTCTCATTTGGCTTCGTCCTCCTTCAGCGCGGTGAAGCCTTCCTCAATGATCTCATTGACGAGGCTGCCGTCGCCGGTGCGGACAATGCGGGCGTCGTCCAGCACATGGACGTAATCGACCTGCAGACCCTCCAGGATCTTGGCGTTGTGGGTGATGATGATGAGGGCGTTGTCCGCGTTGTGGTACGCCTTGATGCCGCTGGCAACGGTCTTGACCGCGTCAACGTCGAGGCCGGAGTCAGTCTCATCCAGCAGGGCCAGCGCGGGCTTGAGCATGAGCAGCTGCAAAATCTCAGCCTTCTTCTTCTCACCGCCGGAGAAGCCGACGTTCAGATAGCGGTCCGCGTAGGACGGGTCCATGTTCAGGGCCTCCATCTGGGCGGCCATCTCGCGGCGGAACTTCATGACCTTGACGGGCTTGCCGGTCACAGCACCGGCAGCCGTGCGCAGAAAGCTCTCCAGCGTGATGCCGGGGATCTCCTCCGGCGTCTGGAAGGACAGGAACATACCCGCGCGGGCGCGCACGTCGGCGGTCTCGTGGGTGATGTCCTGCCCGCGGAAGATGATCTGACCGCGGGTGACGGTGTAGCGGGGATCGCCCATCAGGGCGCTCATCAGGGTGGACTTGCCGGCACCGTTGTGACCCATCAGTACGTGGGTCTCACCGGCGTTCACCGTCAGGTTCAATCCGTCGAGAAGGACCTTATTTTCCTCACCGACGACGACCTGTAAATCTTTGACTTCCAGCAGCGGGCTGCTCATGGAAAAAACACCTCCAAGTGGTATAACCGGGCTTTTGGGCACAAGTGTCCCCCGGATAGTTTTGCTCTACCGAACTATACTATACTATTTTTATAGGGATTGCAAGAGGGGAACGCAAGAAATTGACACAGAACGATGAAATCGGCCAATTTTCAGCCGATTTGGGGCAAAACAAAAAGGCTCGAAGCGAATGCTTCAAGCCTTGATGGCTGCCCCAGTCCGACTTGAACGGACGACACCCTGATTAACAGTCAGGTGCTCTAACCAACTGAGCTATGGGGCAATATTCAATTGCTGCCGCCGTCAGACGACTTTTATAGTATAGCAACCTCGAGCGCTATTGTCAAGTGGATTTGCGAAAAAAGTTGAAAAAGTTGAAAAAGTTGAAAAAGTTGAAGAAGACCGCTCTGCTGCGGCGGGGCGTTTCAGCGGAGAACTCCGATTTATCAAAACGACAGCCGCATCTGGTGCCACGCAACATTTCCGTGGGTGGATTTGTCCGTCACACCCTCATCCTGAAACCCGAATTTTGCGTAGTAGGGGAGCAGCCGCTCCTTGCAGGTCAGCACAAGCCCCTTGCGGCCCTGCTGTCTGGCATCGGCAACGGCCCGGCGGAGCAGCTGCCCCGCGTAGCCGTGCCTGCGGTACTCCGGCAGCGTGTTGACGCCGAAGATCATCTGCCACGCGCCCTGCTCGTTGTGCAGGGCGGCGTCCTCGTACATCACATCCGTCAGGTCCGGCTCGTCCGTGACAAAGCCGTCCACGAAGGCTAGCAGCTTATCCCCCTCATACAGCAGCCAGAAGTGATTGCCGTAATACTGCACTCTGTCGATAAATTCCTTCTCTGTCGCGGCCTCTGCGGGCGGAAAGCATGCCGTCTCCACAGCGGTCAGTGCGGCAATATCCTTCCGGGAAGCGTGCTTTATAACCATGCTCTGTTCCTCCTGGGGGCATAAGCTCTTACCCCTCTGCTATACCACAAAGGCATCGGCCCCGGGCGTTTCAATACTTGAGAAAGAACCTGTTTACTTTTGCCCGTAATAAGCGTTGGGGCCGTGCTTTCTCATAAAATGCTTGTCCAAAACATGCTGTGGGGCGGGCAGGGCACCGGGGTCGATGGTCAGGGTCAGGATCGCCATGCGGGCGACCTCCTCGAGCACAACGGCGTGGTATACGGCCTGCGCGGCATCCTTGCCCCAGGTGAAGGGGCCGTGGCTGGCGCAGAGCACACCGGGCACATACAGCGGGTCGATGCCGCGGGCTTTGAACGTCTCGACGATGACCTTGCCGGTGTTCTTCTCGTAATCCTCGTCGATTTCCTCCGGCGTCAGCTCCCGCGTGCAGGGGACAGGGCCGTAAAAGTAATCGGCGTGGGTGGTGCCGAAGGCAGGCAGGTCGCGCCGCGCCTGGGCAAAGGCTACCGCGTGGGTCGAGTGGGTGTGCACGATGCCGCCCAACTGCGGGAAGACCCGGTACAGCTCGAGATGCGTTTTGGTGTCGCTGCTGGGG
>OHUG01000719.1_pt1 | contig 13133 bp, 15 predicted proteins | sample 1579161 | NCBI WGS metagenome assembly OHUG01 (sample SAMEA3882514, study PRJEB24775) | human gut metagenome | biome: human-associated habitat; feature: intestine environment; material: feces | place: Netherlands | collected 2009/2010 | reverse complement strand
CAGGGGCGCCGGATGCTTTTGAAAGTGTCCGGTTACTTTTTAAAATTGCATATATCGGAGTGTGGCTCAGCTTGGTAGAGCGCTACGTTCGGGACGTAGAGGTCGCGTGTTCGAATCACGTCACTCCGATTGAATGATACAGTATCTGATATAGGTACTGTATTTTTTTATGTCAAAGAGTGTAATTCTTGGTATTTGTAAAAACGTCAGCGATATATGGTTTATAGATGCTTTAATTGCTATAGTTTAAAGCTATAGCAACACACAAGTTATATGTATTATCCAAATCATCCAAATCATGCTACTCTATATCCAGACAAAAACAACAGGAAGAAAAGCACAGGAGGATATAGAAAATGAGCAAATACCAGACACCATACAGATATGATTTTGTGGGAAGCTTTTTAAGACCACAGGAAGTAAAACAGGCAAAAGCAGATTACAGCGAAGGAAAGATCACAAAAGAAGAATGTGATGCAATCGTTGATAAGGCAGTCACAGAAGTAGTTGCAAAGCAGAAAGAATTGGGATTCCACATCATTACAGACGGAGAATTCAGAAGAACTTACTGGCATCTGGACTTTATGTGGGGATTCGAAGGCGTTGGTCATGAGCAGACAGGAGCCGGCGTACAGTTCAATGCAGAGATGGCAGCAGTAGAAGATACTTACCTGACAGGAAAAGTAAAGGCAAAAGCACATCCATTTGTAGAAGGATTCAAATTCTTAAAACAGTTCGAAGATGAGAACACCGTTGCAAAATATACAATCCCGGCACCGGCACAGTTCCTGGAACAGTTTATTATGCCGATGTCCCTTCCAAATACCAATCAGTATTATCCGGATGTGGAAGAACTGGCAGAAGATATTGCAAATGGATATAAGAAAGTTATTCGTGACCTGTATGATGCAGGCTGTAGAAACATTCAGTTGGATGACTGTTCATGGGGAATGTGTGTAGATCCACATGCTGCAGCAATTTTCGGAACCGATGAAGCCGGACTTCAGAAAATCATGGAACAGCTTCTTGCTATCAATAACCGTGCAATTGAGGGAGCGCCGGAGGATCTGGTGATCAACACTCATGTATGCCGTGGAAATTTCCATTCGACTTATGCAAGCAGTGGTGCATATGACCGTGTGGCAGAAGCTTTATTCGCCCGTGAAAATGTAAGTGCATATTATCTGGAATTTGATGATGCACGTTCTGGTGGATTTGAGCCGTTGAAGAGTGTAAGTGGTGATAAAAAAGTGGTTCTCGGTCTGATCACAACCAAGTCACCAAAGCTGGAAGATAAAGAAGACGTAATTAAGAGAATCCATGAAGCAGCGAAATATGTCCCGCTCGACAGACTGTATTTGAGTCCACAGTGTGGATTTGCTTCCTGTGAAATCGGAAATAAACTGACAGAAGAAGAACAGTGGAAGAAGCTTGCACTGGTAAAAGAAATCGCGGAAGAAGTATGGGGCGAAGAAAAATAAGCCAGATATAAAAATTTAATAAATAAGATACATACAGCTCCTTTCAAATCGTGCTACAATAGAAGCAGATTTGAAAGGAGCTGAAAATTTATGAATGAAGTAATCAAAAATATGGAAGAACGCAGAAGTGTCCGTGGATACAAACCGGATATGATCAGAAAAGAGGATCTGGATACGATCATTGAGGCCGGAACTTATGCGGCAACGGGAATGGGAATGCAGTCACCGATCATCGTGGCAGTGACGGATAAAGCAACAAGAGATCAGCTTTCAGCAATGAATGCAAAAATTATGGGAACCGATACAGATCCGTTTTATGGTGCACCGGTAGTTCTTATTGTACTTGCAGATAAGGCAAGACCGACATATCTTTATGATGGAAGTCTTGTGATGGGAAATCTGATGAATGCGGCGCATTCGCTTGGAATCGGAAGCTGCTGGATCCACCGGGCAAAAGAAGAATTTGAATCCGAGGAAGGAAAGGCTCTTCTGAAAAAATGGGGAATCGAAGGAGACTATGAAGGAATCGGTCATTGCGTACTTGGATATGCGGCAGCAGAACTTCCTGCAGCAAAACCAAGAAAAGAAAATTATGTCTATTATGTAGAAGCATAGGAGTGTGACATATGGATTACGAAGGACAGATTTGCCGGGCCCCGATGGAAAGAAGCTCTTTCATGCTTCCGGTTATGGTTGGATGCTCATATAATCAGTGTAAATTCTGTAATTTATTCCGGCATCTGAAGTATCGGGAACTTCCGATGGAACAGATTGAAGCGGAACTAAAGAGAGTGCGGGAACTGCATGGGAAGCCGAAGAAGATCTTTCTGGGGGATGGTAATGCATTTGGTCTGAAGACAGAAAAATTGTATGAGATTCTGGATCTGATCGCATATTACTTCCCGGAATGTGAAGGGATTAATATGGATGCGACTGTTACGAGTATTTTACATAAAAGCCAGGAAGAGCTGGAAATGCTTGCTAGAAAAAAGGTAAAGCATCTGTATCTTGGAATCGAGAGCGGACTGGATGATGTGCTGAAATTTATGAAAAAAGATCATGATCTGGCACAGGCATATCAGGCAATCGACAGGCTTCATGAAGCAGGACTGATCTATGATGCACATATTATGACCGGAGTCGCAGGAAAAGGAAGAGGAATGGAAAATGCAGAAGCACTGGCGCAGTTCCTGAACAGGACCAATCCGGCGCATGTAGTGAATTTTTCCATGTTTCTGCATAAAGAAGTTCCGTTGTATCAAGATATACGGCAAGGTACTTTTGTTCCGGCAGATGAGCTGGAAACAATTCGGGAAGAATATCATCTGATCGAGAGGATCGCACCGGAAAAAGCAGGAGCAAATATTTTATATGATGGTTTTCATGACTTTATCCATGTGAGAGTCAGAGGACATCTTCCGGGTGATAAAGAAAAAATGCTTGCCAAATTAAATGGTATCATTCAGGAATATGAAGGAAAAGAACCGGTTTATTCCTTTGTACAGGGGGAATGCCCGGATCTGGAATACTGTGATGATGGTAAGGCAGTATGGGATATGGACCGGAAGACTTCATAGAATCCGCTATACTATGAATTAGCAGAAATTGAGCGCGTCAGCAGGCGCGCTCTTGAACTTTGGAACAGAAAATATGTCATAAAAAATCCACTGTATCTGATCTTTCAGCTACAGTGGATTTTAATTTGATCCATCCATTGGATTATCCTCCTTATTCACTTCTTATCTATCTGAAACTATTATCTCAAATAGTTTTTTCTATGTAAATTTCAATAATTATTATGCCATTGGTCTGCACCTCTTGATTTCATTGATTTGATATTGTATAAATTATCTTGCCATTGGTCTGTACCTCTTGCTTTCATCAGATTTATTCTGGTTTTAAATTATGTTCCTTTTGGTCCATACCTCTTACTTTCTTAGACTTTGGAGTTAAGATTAAGTTTCTGGTGGTCCGTCCTCCTTTTGTTTTGTTGATATTATAATATCTCATAAAATGCAAAATGTCAATAAAAATTCTGAAAAAAATAAAATAATTTTAAATATATGAAATAAATCAGGAATACATATAAAAATGGGAAAATATATACGATAAACAAATAAATATACAGAAAAAAACAGAAGGCGCAGTCCGAATTTCGACTACAGGAAATGAAATGACGATGTGGATATGCGGAATCCGCAGATCATCGAGACGGTATGGGGAGTCGGATCCCGGTTTAACCGGTTGTAAAAACGATTGGTGTTATATAATATCTTTATGGATAAAATCCCAATTGTAAGTTCATGGTTGGCATGATAAGATGATACCATGAATTTACAAAGGAGAAGACTATGAATCACTATACTGGATATGAATTACTGTGGCTCTTTTTTATTTATTCTTTTGGTGGCTGGGTATTGGAAACGATATCGGCAACTTTGAAGCAGAGAAAGTTTGCTAACCGAGGTCTGGTAAATGGACCGTTCTGTGTGCTCTATGGTCTGACCGCAATTGCGATGACAGTGGGATTACAGGAACTTCGGGGAATCTGGCTATTTATCTTTGCAACGGTCTATGCAACAGTTGCAGAATGGGTCAGTGGACATCTGATCGAAAAAGCATTCAAGGCAAGATGGTGGGATTATTCAAATATCAAATGGAACCTGGATGGATATATTTGTCTTCCGGCTTCACTATTTTGGGGTGTGCTCGGTTATCTGGCAGTGAGATGGTGCAATGGGGTCACGTTGATTTTATTACATATTCTGCCGAAGCTTCTGATGCATATTGTGCTGCTGACACTGATCGGTGTACTTTTTGTGGATATCTTTGGTTCCTTTATGCTTCTTACCGGAAAGAGTAAGAAGCCGGAGCGCTGGATCGCAACGGATGCCGGGATGGATAAGATCAGCACAAAAATTGCGGGAAAGATTGCCGGAAGTCTGGAAAAGCGTCTGAAAAAAGCATATCCAAAGGCAAGAAAAATTGAAGAGGAAATCCGGGAAGAGAACGAAGAAAAGGTATTTGCAAAAGGGTGCGGCTTTTATAAGATCGTGATGCTGTTTATGATCGGTGCTTTTCTGGGAGATATCACAGAAACGATTTTCTGTCGTGTGACGGCTGGGGTATGGATGAGCAGAAGCAGTGTGGTCTGGGGACCGTTCAGCATTGTCTGGGGGCTTGCAATTGCGCTTGTCACAGCACTTTTGTACAAATATAAGGATAAAGGGGATCGTTTTCTTTTCCTTACAGGAACATTGCTTGGTGGTGCTTATGAGTATTTCTGCAGTGTGTTTACGGAACTTGTATTTGGAAAAGTGTTCTGGGATTACAGTAAGATCCCGTTTAACCTGGGAGGTCGAATCAATCTGCTTTACTGCTTTTTCTGGGGAATTGCTGCGGTTGTGTGGTTTAAAATATTATTTCCACCTGTGGAAAAATGGATAGAAAAAATACCGGCAGTTGCAGGAAAGATTTTGACCTGGATTTTACTGGGATTTATGGTTTGCAACATTCTGGTATCTTGTGTGGCACTGGTAAGATATGATGAGAGAGGAAATGGTGTGCAGGCGACGAATGTTGTCCAGAAGTGGGTGGATGCACATTATGATGACGCAAAGATGAAGAAAATCTATCCAAATGCGAAGGGGATAAATTAGAAAAAAAGCGGGAACATATTGACAAAATTCTATATGAAGAGTAAGATGTAGTTAGAAAACCGGTGTGAGAAATAGATTGCACCGGTTAAAAAATGAAAAATATATAGAAATATTTCTATATTTCTATGGGAAGGGAGAGAGAATGAAAATCATAAAAAACGGATGGGATTTCTTTCAGGACCAGATTCTTGGAATGCACTGGCTGAAAGATCTGATCGGAAAACTTCTTGTTAAAGCCGGATTGGGAGAGGGAAGGTTTCCAGGAGAATTTCTTCACTTTTTCCTGTATGATATCATAAAAATTTTTGTGCTGCTTGCGGTGCTGATCTTTGTGATATCCTATATTCAAAGCTATTTTCCGCCAGAGAAAAGCAGAAAGATTATGGGAAGATTTCATGGAATCTGGGCGAATCTGATCGGAGCACTTCTTGGAACAGTGACTCCGTTCTGCTCCTGCTCATCGATTCCGATCTTTATGGGATTCACCAGTGCGGGATTGCCGCTGGGAGTTACTTTCTCGTTTCTGATTTCATCTCCGATGGTGGATCTGGGATCTCTGGTTCTTCTGATGAGTGTCTTTGGAGGGAAGATCGCATTTGCTTATGTGATTGTTGGACTTGTCATAGCTGTTATAGGGGGAACGATCATTGAGCGGCTGCATATGGAAGACCAGGTGGCAGATTTTATCCGGCAGGCGCCGAATGTGGAGGTAGCTTCGCCGTCGCTTACAATAGCAGACCGTATGGATTATGCAAAAAATCAGGTTGTGGTTACCGTCAAAAAGGTTGCTCCGTATATCGTTGTCGGAGTCATCATCGGGGCAGCTATCCACAATCTGATCCCAGAGTATATCGTCCGAAGCATTCTTGGAAAACAGACCTGGTACGCCGTGCCACTGGCGACAGCAGTAGGCGTTCCCATGTATGCGGATATTTTCGGAACCATCCCGGTTGCAGAAAGCCTGCTCGCAAAAGGTGCAGGACTTGGAACGATTCTTTCGTTTATGATGGCAGTGACAACCCTTTCACTTCCATCCATGGTAATGCTGTCCAAAGCGATTAAGAAAAAGTTACTCGGAACATTCATTGGAATCGTGTGTATCGGAATCATCATTGTGGGGTATGTGTTTAATGTGATAATATAGGGTAGCAAACTCATATGCCGTTCGTGCTTGCACGAAAAGGCATATGAATTTGCTACCCGCCGGCCATGAGGAAGGAGCGATTTACGAAGGAAATGCAGATAGACTATGAAAAATATGCCCGTATATTCAAAGTGATGTCGGATCCGAAACGCCTGAAGATCATCGACATGTTATCCGAAGGAGAATTATGTGCCTGTAAGATCCTGGAGGAATTTCATATTACACAGCCGACCTTATCGCATGATATGAAGCTGATGTGTGATCTGGGAATCGTAAAGGCGCGCAAAGAAGGAAAATGGATGCAGTATTCTCTGGACATAGACGTAATGAATGAGGTTTACAAGACGGTTGGGCGGCTGATGATCCCGGGAGATTATGCAGGGCTTTTAAATTGCAATTGTAATACAGAAAAGGAGAAAATGAATCATGAGTAAAATTAAATTATATTTTCTGACAGGGTTCTTAGGAGCTGGGAAAACGACAATCTTGAGAAATCTGCTTGAAAATATGGAAGGAACAAAGGTTGGAGTGATCCAGAATGAACTGGGAAAGATCAGTATTGATGGAACCGTGCTTCAGAATAATGATATCCAGATGGTAGAACTGAACCGGGGATCAATTTTCTGCAGCTGTCTGAGATTATCCTTTGTGGATGCGCTGGTTCAGATGTCCAGAAAAGGTTTGGAATACGTGTTTGTAGAGAGCTCAGGGTTTGGAGATCCGTCCAATGCGGAAGAAATTCTTGCGGCGACGGAAGTGATGGCTCCGGATGCATATGATTTCAAAGGCTGTATCTGTCTGGTGGACTGCTATAATTTTCTGGATCAGGTCGGAGATTCAGAGACGATCGACCGGCAGCTTAAGCACTGCAATCTTGCAGTTCTGACAAAGGTTGATCTGGTGGGCAGCGAGCAGATTGAACAGGTGAAAGACAAAGTGCGTGAAATTAATCCGGTATGCCCAATTACAGAGAGTGCCAATGGAAATATTGACCGTTCGTTTTATGATATGGATCTGATGCTGTATAAATGGGCAGAATGTGAGGATACTACGAATTCATCGAAAAATAAACCAAAAACATTTTCTATGGATTTTACGGGAGAGATCCAGAAGGAAAAGCTGGAAGCTTTCCTTGCAAAGATTGAACCGGATGTTTTCCGTGTAAAGGGATTCTTTAAAGTGGAAAAAGAAGGATGGGAAAAAGTTGATGTAGTCGGAAAGAAACGGGATTATGCGCCTTACGAACCACAGCCGAAGTCTCAGCTTGTATTTATTTCCAAAATCGGAATCGCACTGATCCGCGAAATCGCGGCAGCGTGGGAAGAATGTGTGGGACTTCCTATGAAACTGAACAATTAAATCTGGAGGCGGGATATGAATATAAAAGTAATTGGAAGCGGCTGTGAGAACTGTGATAAGACAAATGCGGTTGTGAAGGAGTGTCTTGAAGAGCTCGGGATGGATACGGAAATCGAGAGAGTGACAGACCTGGTTGAGATCGTAAAGCTGGGAGTGATGACGGCTCCTTCGGTGATGATTGACGGGAAACTAGTTGTTGCAGGTCAGGTGCCATCAAAAAAACAGATGATGAAGATATTGAAAAAATGAGGTAAAAACAATGGCAAACAAATTTCATGATTTTGATGAACCGATCAATCGTATTGGAACAGATTCTTTCAAATGGGATTATGAAGGAGAAAATGGAAAGTATATTCCGCTTGGAGTAGCAGATACAGACTTCAAAGCACCGGAAGAAGCAATTGCAGCAGTTCGTAAACGTACAGAATTTGGTGTGTATGCATATGGTGCACTGCCACAGGAAAGATTTGCAGCATAAATTTGTAACTGGTATAAAAAGAGATATGGTCTTACTGTTGACCCGGAAACAATCCGTCATTCACAGGGACTAATGACAGGTGCTTTATGGATGATCCTGAATGCATATACCCGTCCGGGCGATAAAGTGCTGATCCAGGCTCCGGTTTACCATACATTCAGCATCGTAATCAAAGGTGCAGGACGTTTTGTTGAAAGCAATGATCTGGTACTCGAAGATGGCCGTTATGAGATGAATTTTGAAGATCTTGAGAAGAAAGTAGCAGATCCAAGATTAAGAATCATGCTGATCTGTAACCCACACAATCCGGTAGGACGTGTATGGACAAAAGAAGAACTTATCAAAGTTGCAGAAATCTGTAAGAAAAACAATACAATTCTTGTTGGTGATGAGATTCACGGAGATATTGTATACGGAGAACACAAACATACTCCATTATTCTCACTTTCAGATGACCTTACAGACAATATCGTTGTAATGGGATCACCAAGTAAGACATTCAATCTTGCATGCTTCTATTCTGCATATGTTGTAATCAAGAATAAAGCGCTTCGCGACCAGTACAATGTGGTATATGATGATTTCCACTTTGACTATAACTATCTTGGAATCGAAGCACTTATGGCATGCTACAACGAGTGCGATTACTATGTAGACCAGCAGAATGAATATTTCTGGAAGAATATCGGTGTAGTAAGAGATTTCCTTGCGGAGAATATGCCGGAAGTTAAGATGATTGAACCAGAAGGAACTTATCTGCTGTGGATCGATTTCAGTGCATGGAATATGGAACAGGATGATCTGATGAATGCATTTGCAGAAGCAGGTGTTCGTTTGAACAGTGGAACAAACTATGGTGAATGCGGAAAAGGATATGTTCGTCTGAATGTGGCAACACAGACCGCAGTATTAAAGAAAGGTCTGGAGTGCATTAAAGTAGCACGTGACAGCCATATGGCATAACAGAAAGAAGGAGCAAAAGATATGGCAACAAGACCAAGAACGGAGAATAATCCTTTTGCATATGGAATGCGCCTTTTAGCTGTTTTTTATAATGAAATGGAAAAGAATAAAGACAAAATTTCATTTATAAAAAGTTATCAGGAAATAGAAAAGATTTTTTATAAGAATGTCCTCCGGCTCTATAAAGATATTTTGTAAATAGTTGATCATAAATACAGGGCGCATCTGGGATAAGCTGGATGCGCCCTTCCTCCGTTATGGAGGGGGATGTACTTAGAGAAGATAGTAATGTGGAATGATGTCTTCATAAGTTCCATCCGGCATCCGGAAACCGCCGGGTATTGTGCCGAGTTTTTTGAATCCAATTCGTTCATAAAGATGTAATGCTGGGGTGTTGGTAGCAACAACCGCATTAAACTGCAGAATGCGGAACTGGTTTTCTTTTGCTTTCTGCAGACAATCAAGAACCAGTTTTTCACCTATATGCAATCCACGGATATTTTTACGGACAGCATAGCTGGCATTACAGATGTGCCCACATCTTCCAACATTATTAGGATGAAGGATATAAAGGCCAAGAATTTCGTGAGTGTCCGCATTTTCTGCAATACCGGTATAAGTCTGTTCCTGAAAAAATAAGTTGGCAACGTTAGCTGTCATTTCGGTATCCTGTGGAAATGCATTTCCGTCTGTTACAACCTCATTCCATATCTGTGCTGCAGAGGCAGCATCTTTACTCTGATAAGCTCTGATTTGAATATTCATATTATAAAACCTCCTTTCTATTTCCTGTTGAAATTATTTTAAAATACACCTACAATAAAGTAAAACTATGAATTATTCAAAATAAGAATAGTATTACTTAAAATAAATATTTAAATTAAGAGGTGAACAGATGTGGAAAGTGCCAGATGTAAAGCTTTTATGTATGCTGCAGATACTGGGAACTTTACAAAAGCAGCAGAGAGATTAAATTATACACCGTCAGGAGTCAGTCAGCTTGTTGGAGCTTTGGAGAACGAAACAGGTCTTACCTTACTCAGACGAACGAGGAAAGGGGTTACCCTAACACCGGATGGGGAAATTCTTTTGCCTGCAGTCAGAGAATTTCTTGAAAAAGAAAATCGAATCTATGAGCTCGCAGCAGAAGTAAAGGGACTTCTTGTAGGCAGTGTGACGATTGCAGCATATTCCAGTATTTCTACGCACTGGCTTCCGGAGGTGATCCGGGACTTTGAACAGGATTATCCGCAGATTGAGATCCGGCTTATGGAGGGAATCCGGCAGGAAGTGACAAGATGGCTGGATGAAAAAAAGGCGGATATCGGATTTTTAAGTTATCAGGAGCCAATGCCGTATGAGTGGACACCACTGGACTATGATGAAATGCTGGCAGTTTTGCCAAAAGATCATCCGTATGCATCAAAAGAAAGTTATCCGTTAATCAATTGTGAGACCGATTCGTTTATTATGCCGGCACTTGGACGGGATGATGATGTGGTTTCGCTGTTTGAGCGAAATGGAATCAAACTGAATATTCATTTTACAACTCTGGAAAATTTTGCGACAATGGCAATGATTGAAAAGGGACTTGGAATGAGTGTGATGAACAATCTGATCACGGAAAAGTGGAATTGTGATATAGTGAAGATTCCGGTAGATCCACCATCAAGGATCACACTTGGACTTGCAGTTCCGTCGTATAAACAGGCATCACCAGCGGTAAAAAGATTTATCAAATATGCGGTTGAGAGACTGAAAAAGATAGAATAGAGGAGAACAGAAAATGGCAGATTTATTTCATCGCGTAAGTATCAGAAAATATCAGGACAGACCAGTGGAGAGGGAAAAGATTGTGGAAATCCTTCGCGCGGCAATGGCAGCACCGTCTGCAAAGAACCAGCAGCCGTGGGAATTCTATGTAATTACCAAAAAAGATACACTGGAGAAATTATCAAAGGCAAGTCCGTATGCAGGGATGACGGCGAATGCACCGGTGGCAATCATATCTGCATATCGGAAAGATTGTGATGTCCCATGTTATGCGGACATCGATATGAGTATTGCAATGGAGAACTTATGGCTTAAGACAGATGAAATCGGACTTGGCGGAGTCTGGCTTGGAATTGCTCCGATCGAAGAGCGGATGAAGGAAGTGGAAGAGATCGTTGGGATTCCGGAAGATCAGAGAGCATTCGCAATCTTTCCACTTGGATATCCGGCGGAGGAAAGAGCGCAGCAGGACCGGTTTGATGAGAGCAGGATTCATTTTGATGCGTAGAAGTTCTGTGAAAATGTTTAGGTAAAGCATAAGAAAACAGGACAGATATTTGATATCATTTTTATCAGAAAATGAGGAAAGTGATATCAAATATCTGTCCTGTTTTTGTGTATACGATGTGCAAAATGCAGATTTATGTTTGCATAAGGATTTGTATTTGGAAAAAGTACATCACCTGGCTGTTAAGCAAGATGGTACACAAGCTGAGCAGGAGCAGCCTGCTCGATTATTACGACACAGCCGGCGTCAGAAACTCTTTAATATAATAAAGTGCCGCACCAATCGCAGGAGTATACTGTCCATGATTTCCCACCAGAAGCTGGCTTTCGTCCATCTGGAAAAGGGAACTTTCATTGATCTTGCTTAAAAGATAATGCATATCTGCTTCCTGAAAATATGGTGCAAGATATCCGCTGATGATCACCGGACTGTCGATCACAAGATTCAGGTTACGGATTGCAAAGGCAAGGTGGTCAAGATAGTCTCTCCAGATTTGTGTGAGATTCAGAGCATGTGTCTGATGCAGGAGGTTAAAAAATTCTTTGACCGGCATACCGGAAGCTGCTTTCAGGGCATTTGCAGAACAGTAAGTTTCCAGACACCCGTGATTGCCGCAATAACATTTCGGACCATTTGGATCAATGCAGATGTGTTCAATCAGACCACTACGCATATGATCGCCCTGGTGAACTTCATGTCCGGTGATGATCGCACCGCCAAGGTTAGGATTCAGAAGAAAAATCAGGGCACTGTCAAATTGTGGATGATTCCAGAGTTCCAGATCTGCAGCGGCTTTTGAATCGTGTTCCAGATGACACGGATACGGAAATCTGGAGGAAAAATCCGAAAGCTGCATATTTGCATTTCCCATAATATCGCCGTAGGTTACGGCATTTCCATCCGGTGAGATGATTCCCTGTGTGGCAATCGAAATTCCCTCAATTTTTTCAGGAGCGTAATGATTCTTCTGGATAAAGAGCTCTACATTTGCAGCAAGGGCAGTGTAGTAAGCATCGCTGTTCTCATATGGGAGTTCAATTGTCTCTGTTGCAACTGCATTTCCATATAAATTCACGGCTACAATATGAAACATATCTTTTAAAATCCCAAGTCCGATCGAAATACGGAAATCTTCAACAATTTTTATAATCTGGGCCTTTCGTCCGCCGGTTGATTCAAAATATCCATTCCGGCTGATCAGACCGTCATTTTCCAGCTCATTTAAATTCTGGCTGACAGTAGAAAGTCCCATCTGCAGATCCTGAACGATCTGGAGTTTGGATGTTTCTTTTTGCTGATAAATATATTGGTACACTTTTTCCCGATTGATTTTTTTCAGGGTAATCGTGGTCATTCCTTTTTCTTTCATGATATTCTCCTTTACTTATGCGTGAATCATACACACAAGATATGAACTTATTCTAATATAGATGTGCGGATAAAACAAGAGCTTTCTGATTCGCTTTGTGAAAAATAGATAAAAATAGAATTGTAAAATTGTATTTTTTGTCAATAGACAACTCACTTTTGTGGTTATATACTACACTTACAACTTAGATATAAGCGTAAGTCAAAAACATAACTAAAAAGAAAAAGTAAAACGGGAGGTAACAAAATGAAGTTAACAATCGAAGGAATCAAAGACCGTGCGGCATGGGAGAAGGCAGGAATTGCACTTCCGGGATATGATGTGGAGAAGATATCTGAAAAAGCAAAAGAAGAACCGGGATGGGTTCATTTTGGAATCGGTAATATTTTCCGTATTTTT
>OHUG01000717.1_pt1 | contig 13147 bp, 7 predicted proteins | sample 1579161 | NCBI WGS metagenome assembly OHUG01 (sample SAMEA3882514, study PRJEB24775) | human gut metagenome | biome: human-associated habitat; feature: intestine environment; material: feces | place: Netherlands | collected 2009/2010 | reverse complement strand
TGACCAGACAGAAGCTATGACACTGGGAACCAGAATCGTAGTTATGAACGCAGGTATCGTTCAGCAGGTAGATACACCACAGACTCTGTACGATCATCCATGCAACCAGTTCGTAGCCGGATTCATCGGATCACCACAGATGAACTTTGTTGACGCTACATGTAAAGTTGTCGGAGATAAAGTATACTTAGTAGCAGGACCTTCAGAGATCGAACTTCCACCGGCAAAAGCTAAGAAGCTGATCGAAGGTGGATATGCAGGAAAGACAGTTGTTCTCGGAATCCGTCCGGAAGATGTACATGATGAGCAGATGTTCATCGAAACTTCTCCTAATACAGTGATCGAAGCTAAGATCCGTGTATATGAGATGCTTGGTGCAGAAGTATTCTTATACTTTGACTATGAAGGATCAAGCATGACAGCAAGAGTTGATCCTAGAACAACAGCAAGAACAGGTGACCATGTGAAATTTGCTCTGGATGCTGAGAAGATTCACGTATTTGATAAAGAGACACAGGTTACAATCACTAACTAGTCTGTAATTACAGATAGGAATAAAGACCGCGGTAATCGTGGGGAACAGATGAATATAAGAGGGGCCGGGCGTGAGACAGCGTCCGGTCTTTTGCATTTTTTATGCAGACAATAAAATTTTACTTTGTTAAAGCGTTATTATCTGTTATAATGTATTCGTAATGCAGTTCGTTAGCGTGTTAAAATGTATACAAGTATGCAAGAGGACACAAAGAACAGTATTGCGGACAGGAAATGGAGGACAATGAGTGTTATCAAATCAGATATTACACAAAACAGCGCAGGATATCAGGGAGATCACCGGATTTGACTGTGCAATATGGGATATGCAGGGACTTTGTCTTGTAAGGACGAATGAGAATCTGACAGAGTATGAGCTTCAGATTCAGGATTTCCGTGATGATGAAGAAGAGCCGGATGAGATGATCCTGGATGAGATGGGAATGTTCCGCATCTATGAGGACAGTGATCCGACTTATATACTGATGCTGAAGGGAAATGCAGATGGTATGGAACTGGCGGGGCGCATGGGAGCAAGCCAGCTTAGGAATCTTCTTTATGCATACAAAGAACGGATGGATAAGAACCGGTTCATTCAGAATCTGCTTCTGGATAACCTGCTTCTGGTCGATATCTATAATCAGGCAAAGAAGATGAAGATTCCGGCAGAAATTAAGAGGGTTGTATTTGTAATCGAACCGAAGAATGAAGGAGACATTCTGGTACAGGAAACACTGAAAGGTCTGTATGCGACGGGAACAAAGGATTTCGTAACCGCAATTGATGAAAAACATATCATTCTGGTAAAATCATTGCAGTCGACTGATGACTATCCGCAGGTAGAACAGATCGCCAAAGAGCTGGTCACAACACTGAACATGGAAGCTATGGTAAGTGTAAGAGCAGCATATGGAACAATTGTAGAGGAGTTAAAGGATGTATCCAGATCATATAAGGAAGCAGATATGGCACTGGAGGTTGGAAGAGTATTCTATGTAGAGAAGAAAATTCTTGCATACAATGAACTTGGGATCGGGCGTCTGATCCATCAGCTTCCGGCATCACTCTGTGAGATGTTCCTGAATGAAGTATTCGAAGATGGCAAAGCAGACATTTTCGAAGAAGAAGAACTGACGACTGTTTATACATTTTTTGATAATAATCTGAATATATCAGAGACGGCAAGGCGCCTGTATGTGCATAGAAATACACTGGTGTACCGTCTGGAGAAGATTCAGAAGAAGACTGGACTGGATGTTCGTGTATTTGATGATGCACTGACATTCAAGATTGCTATGATGGTAGCGGATCATATGAAATATATGAAACAGTAATTTTGTTAGAAAGTGTCTGAATTCAGACATTTCAATATATTTATAACACGATAGTAGGAGGACAAAACATGCTGAAATTATATGACAAGGGAGTCTATTTACTGAATGGAACAGAGATTGTGGAAGAAAAAGAAGCAGTTGCTGCAAAGACAGGTAAAGATGTGACTCCACAGGAAGCTGCAAAGAATACGATGGCATATAACATTCTGGCAGCGCATAATACCTCAGGAAATATGGATCGTCTGCAGATCAAGTTCGATAAGCTGACGTCCCATGACATTACATTTGTCGGAATTATTCAGACGGCCAGAGCATCCGGACTTGAAAAATTCCCGATTCCTTATGTACTTACGAACTGTCATAACTCACTTTGTGCGGTTGGAGGAACCATCAACGAAGATGACCACATGTTTGGTCTTACCTGCGCGAAGAAATACGGTGGAGTCTATGTACCGCCTCATCAGGCAGTCATCCATCAATTTGCTCGTGAGATGTTAGCCGGCGGCGGCAAGATGATCTTAGGATCAGACAGCCACACCCGTTACGGAGCACTCGGAACCATGGCTATGGGAGAAGGCGGACCGGAGCTTGTAAAACAGCTTCTGAATAAGACTTATGATATCAAGATGCCGGGCATAGTCGGAATCTACTTAGACGGCGAACCAATGAAAGGTGTCGGACCACAGGACGTAGCACTTGCGATCATCGGTGCAACATTTGGAAATGGCTATGTTAACAATAAAGTAATGGAATTCGTAGGACCTGGTGTAAGTAAATTAAGCGCTGACTTCCGTATCGGTATCGATGTTATGACAACCGAGACCACCTGTCTGTCATCTATCTGGAAGACCGACGACAAGATTAAAGAATTTTACGACATTCACGGAAGAAGCGAAGATTATAAAGAGCTGAATCCTGGAGCTGTTGCTTACTATGACGGTATGGTATATGTGAACTTAAGCGAGATCAAGCCAATGATCGCAATGCCGTTCCATCCGTCTAATGTGTACACGATTGACGAAGTAAGAACGAACTTAAAAGACATCCTTCACGATGTAGAGCAGAAAGCTCTCGTAAGCCTGGACGGGGCAGTTAATTATTCTCTGCAGGATAAGATTGTGAACGGACAGTTATATGTGGATCAGGGAATCATCGCAGGATGTGCCGGTGGTGGATTTGAAAATATCTGTGCTGCAGCAGACATTATCAAAGGACATTACATTGGTTCTGATGAATTTACATTCAGCGTATATCCGGCAAGTACACCGATTTACATGGAACTTGTAAAGAACGGTGCAGTTGCTGACCTTATGGAAGCAGGAACGATTGTGAAGACAGCATTCTGCGGACCTTGCTTCGGTGCCGGAGATACACCTGCCAATAATGCGTTCTCCATCCGTCACTCAACCAGAAACTTCCCGAACCGTGAAGGCTCTAAGCTTCAGAGCGGACAGATCGCATCTGTTGCACTTATGGATGCACGTTCCATCGCAGCAACAGCAGCAAATAAGGGATTCCTTACACCTGCAACTGACATGGATGTGGAATACAAAGGACAGAAATATCACTTTGATAAAAATATTTATGCAAACCGTGTCTTCGACAGCCACGGCGTAGCAGATCCATCTGTAGAGATCAAATTCGGACCGAACATCAAAGACTGGCCGGCAATGGCAGCACTTCCGAAGAACTTACTCCTGAAAGTAGTATCCGAGATCCACGATCCGGTTACAACAACAGACGAATTGATTCCGTCAGGAGAGACATCTTCTTATAGATCAAATCCTCTGGGACTTGCAGAATTTGCATTATCCAGAAAAGACCCTGCTTATGTAGGCCGTGCAAAAGAAGTGCAGAAAGCCGAGAAAGCAATCGAGGCAGGACAGTGTCCGTTAGAAGTATTAGACGAACTGAAACCAGTTATGGCAAAAGTACGCAAGACGTATCCGGAAGCAGGAGAAGGCAACCTTGGAATCGGAAGCACGATCTTCGCAGTAAAACCGGGAGACGGTTCCGCAAGAGAACAGGCAGCATCCTGCCAGAAGGTACTCGGCGGCTGGGCAAATATTGCGAACGAATACGCAACCAAGAGATACCGTTCGAACCTGATCAACTGGGGTATGCTTCCATTTATTACAGAGGAAGATCATGAGAACTTAAGCTTCAAGAACGGTGATTATATCTTCGTGCCGGAGATCAGAAAAGCAATCGAGGATAAGAGTGCTGAAATTAAGGCGTATGTGGTTGGAGATACTTTGAAAGAGATCACTCTGAAGCTCGGTGATATGACGGATGCGGAGAGAGAGATTATCTTAAAAGGATGCCTGATCAATTATTATAGAGGATAGAGAATAAGAAAGACAGAAAATAAGACAGATAGAAACACTCCGGGAGGTCTGATAGACAGCCTGGAAAGTTTTGATTTTTCAAAAGTCCATTATGTATTTATGACAGTGTCGATTACCAAGGAGATTCCTGTACCAATCGTAGAAGTCGGAATGTTCCTGGGACAGGACGATGTACAGATCTGGTGCAGAAAGAAGCGGCCGGTGAAGACGCGAAGATGAGTCTCATCCTTGCACATGCAGAAGACCAGATGATGAGTACGGAAGTATTCAAGGTTTTGGCAGAAGAAATGATCGAACTTTATAAAAAAGTGAACAAATAAATTAGAATTATTTTAATAACCTTTTGTCTCTCCAATATAAACAAATAAAAACTCTTCAGAATTCTGAGACATGAAAGATTTGTCGGGATTTTGAGGAGTTTTTTGACGTCATAATAAAATAGGTAGATGAAAAATAAAATTAAATTTACTATATACAACCTGAGTGCCTTATGCTAGAATATATCCAAGCATTATATTTCTATATTTTCTAAAGCAGAAAAACTGTTTCTATATTCAAGCGAAATACATATCAGAGATTTTCAATGCTTAAGATTCACAACATATTAAAATGAGCGGGAGGATTTCTGAAAAAGTATAGATCCTCCTGAATTGCAAGTGGAGGATAATGGATGGAAGAAAGCAAAAGAGAACGATGGAAAAAAGCAGTGTTACCGGAAAGAGACACAAAGATGGGATTTTATCTTAACAGTAGAGCACCATATGTTTTGTACGAAGGGGAGACGAAGTCACGATATTTTATTGATAAGACATTGATGCTGGAAAAAATATTTGGATTTATAGAAGAGGAAGTAGACGGGCTATATGAGAAGTATCTTGCGGATACGGTGAATCCGAATGGGAAATTATTGGACAAATTCTGGTCCATATGATGAGATCTGAAAGTTGATGATACAGCAGAATCAGCAGTGCGTCAGATCAAAGAAAAGGGTTATGCGTTACGTTTTCAGGGAAAACTGGGTGATGACGAAATATACACGGGTGACATTCTGGCAATTGGAATCGGTTATTGGAAGGACTCAAAGGAACATGAATGTAAGATAGAAAAACTTTCAATTTAGTGCAACAGAATCTGGAGTAAAAGACTCTTATATATGTAGATGATAGAGAAAAGAAAGAAAAACCATGAAAACTCATATCTGAGGGAGGACACGATATGAAATGCAGTATAAAGAAATTCTCGGAAATGTACGAGACTGTCTACCGTGATCTGTACCGTTACGCACTGTGCCTGATGAAGAATCCGCAGGAAGCTGAAGATGCGGTGAGTGAGGCGGTTATCACAGCATACGAGAACATACATAAATTAAAAAAAGAAGAAGCATTCAAAAGCTGGATATTTACAATTCTTACGAATAAATGTAAGAAGAGATTGAAGAAAGCGTTAAAAGAAACACCGGGAAGAGAAGAAGAACTTCCGGAACAAGCGACAGCACCGGATTATGATCTTGCAATCGATGTTAAGAAAGCATTCTTTGTGCTGTCGGAAGAGGAACAGATATTAGTCGGATTATCCGTATTTGGCGGGTATTGCAGTCAGGAGATCGGTGAGATGATGAGGCTGAATCCGAACACGGTACGGTCGAAGCGGAGCCGGGCACTTAAGAAGATGGAATGTGTGCTGGGCAGTTACGGCGAAGATGAGAAGGAAAGAAGGGAGTGAGAAGGTATGAAGCGCGAGAATGAACATAAAGAATATTGTGAACAGGACATCGTAGATCAGATTTCAAGAATGTCAGAAGATACAGAAGTCCCGGATAGTCTGAGATCGGAGAATATAGATAAATTATTGGAAAAGAAAAAACAGAAGAAACATTTCCGTCCGTATCAAATCGGGCTTGTAGCGGCGGCCTGCGTGGCAGTTGTGGCGGGAACTGTAGTGTGGCAGTATGGAAGGATGCATGAAGGAGCGATAAATTCTCCAGATGTGTCAGGTGGCAATGCAGGCAGCAGTGCAGGAAATAGTAATACAGTAAAGAAGATCAGCGACAGTAAGAAGATCAGGACAGCCCAAAGTTATGACGAAATCTATAAATATATCAAACGTTCACAAGATAACTCCGGCATTGCAATGTATGCAAGAAGTGTAAATGAAACAGCAGCCGTAGAGGATTCGGCTTCAACAGGAAGATCAACGGCGTCTTCAACGGAAACGGCCTCGGCAGATACCGGTGTGGCAACAGCAGATGGCAGTTATTCACAGACCAATGTACGACAGTCCGGTGTAGATGAAGGGGATATTGCCAAAACAGACGGGACTTATCTATATGTGCGGGAAGATAATGGCCGGACCATCGATATTGTAGACGTAGGAAACAGCGGAACGAATATAGAAAAATACAGCGAGATTACGCTTGGAAAAGAATACACAATACAGGAGTTTTATGTAAATACAGATCAAAAGAAACTGGTGGCTGTATGTCAGAAAGAATGTGCAGATAAAAGTAACAAAAAGCAGACGAACACAGATACCTGGAATCAGACTAAAACAGCGGCGGTCACTTATGACATCCGTGATATTAAAAAGCCGGTAAAAGAAGGCGAAGTAACACAGAGTGGTACTTACAATTCGTCTCGTATGGCAGACGGATATCTGTATCTGTTCAGTGAATACTATACAGGTGGCGACATGGTCAAAGATAAACCGGTCACCTATGTGCCTCTGGTGAATGGCAAAGAGATGAGCCAGACCAGTATCTGTCTGCCGCCGGTGAATTGTGGAACAATGTATGAAGTGATCAGTTCCGTGGACATCAGCAAACCGGATAAAACAGTAGATAATAAGGCAATTCTCTCCGAAGGCGGTCAAATGTATGTAAGTGGAAAAAATATCTACTATTATGAATCAGAATGGCAGCAGGATAATCAGACTGTGACGACACTTCGCAAGATTTCTTATAGAAAGGGCAAGCTAAAGGCCGTAGCTCAGGGAAAAGTAAAAGGATATCTGAATGATACATTTTCACTGGATGAATATAAAGGGAACTTAAGATTATTTACAACCAATGATGATGAAAATCTGGTAACAATCTTAGATAAGAAATTGGATAAGATCAGTTCTATCGAGAATCTGGCAAAAGGGGAATCCATCTATTCTGCAAGATTCATGAAAGAGGCAGGATATTTCGTGACATATGAGCAGGTAGACCCGTTGTTCAGCGTGGATCTGTCCAATCCGGAGAAACCAAAGATCCTCGGCAAATTAAAAATCCCGGGATTTTCAGAATATCTGCATTTCTATGGAGAAGATAAATTACTTGGAATCGGCATGTCAACCGATGAAGAATCAGGGGTGTCGGAAGGCGTAAAAATCACCATGTTCGATATTACAGACAGAGCGGATGTAAAAGAAGAATCAACCCTTGTACTGGATGATCTGTATGGAACAAATGCAGCATACGATTACAAATCCGTTCTGGCCGATCAGCAGAAAAATAGGATCGGGTTCTCCGGCTACAGCCAGAATGGGGAAACGTACTGCCTGCTGACTTATAATGGAAAAGAGAAAAAGTTTGAAACAATCCTGAAAGAAGAGATTAATGGAAATACTTCGCAAGGTATCCGGGGGATTTATATAGAAGATACATTATACGTGATCAGTGGAAATATTATCGAGGCTTATGATATGGATACCGGCAAGAAAAAGGGAGATATTATATTGTAAAACCGGAAGTTTTATAGTCGAGGTTCCAGAATGGAAAATAAAACACACAATACCGAAACAGAAGGAATCATATAATCGGTATTGTGTGTTTTTTAGATACCAAAGTATGCAAGAGAAGCTGCCAATGGCAAGTTCTGTAGATGTAACTGTTACTGCATATGACTCAGACGGCTGCGAAGCACAGGTCCGACAATGATCGCAATGATAATCTTCACTGCGTCACCGGCAAGATAAGGGATAACTCCGACAGAAAGTGCTGCAACAAAGGACATTTTTAACTGAATTGCAAGCCACTCTGTACCGAAGATATAAGTGATCGCCATACCGATGAGCATACCGACAACGGCCAGGATTCTGTTCTTTGGAAATTTGTCAACGAACAGTCCTGCGATCAGTGCGAGGAAGATAAAACCAATCAGATATCCGCCGGTAGGACCTGCAAGCTTACCTAATCCGCCGGTGAAACCAGAGAATACAGGAAGACCGACAAGGCCAAGTAACAGATATACGATATAGCTGATCGTTGCATCTTTAAATCCAAGTACATAGATACTGATCATGATCACCAGGTTGGTAAGACTGATCGGTACCGGACTGACAGGGATCGGAATCGCCATAGGAGCGAAGATACAGGTGATCGCAGTCATCAGGGCGATCAGAACCAGTTTACGGGTGGAGAGCCTTTTCGTTGTTGTGCTGTTTGCTGTGTTATTCATAGTAGTAATTGTCTGCCGGCTGGCAGAACTCCTTTCCTTTAGATTCATATCAAAATATAAAAGCAGTATAAAATGAAATGTGCAAAATGTCAACTATGTGTTTGGTGCGGTTAACAATTGAAAAGGTGATATGTTGACAAATATGGTTACAGAGAAACTGTATAGTATTGTGCAAACATTAAAATAAATATATAGAAATCAGACAATTTAACGTAAAAAATAAAATAATGAAAAATAAAAGAAAATAATCGCAAAAAGTATTGACAAAACAAAATGCGGATGATATTATGTAATCAATCCAAAGGAAATCCGAAATAAACAAAAAGGACTCCTGACGAGAAAGGGAATCTTGAAAATTCTATAGCATATATTTTATAAGAGAATTTTTATTATCAGAGTTTCGATTCATTTAGAAATCTAAAATGCATATATAGGTATAAAGTATTTGGTAATGCATCGAATATTAGATATCGTAAAGTATATTGTAAAGATAGAGAATGGATGAAGTAAGATTATAAAATGATATCACGGGGATATAGGAATAATCTTAATGAAAGAGACAAGGTAATAAATATCATTTATATCTTATGTGTATAAAGAATGAAAAAAGTTTATAAGGATAAAAAATATTTCATATGTCGGTGAGATATGTTGATTGGAAATTTATGAAAAGGAGGCTTAATCCAATGGACACAGTAGAATCATCGAATCAATATGTTAGTGGTATGACAGTTAAAAATTCCCATAGAGTAAGCCTTTATAATAATAGATAAAAAGGCCGGTAGAGGAGATTCAGATAATAATAAAAATAAACGGAGAAAATAAAACCGGATAATAAAAATAAAAAAACTGTAAACATATTGAACATAATACCATATATTTAAATATATTATTAAAATGTGTAAAGAAACATGAATAGTAGATTTGAATGAACATGTAGGACAATGAGTAAAAGATCATTGAAATACATAAAAAGGCGTCAGGGAATAAAATAATAATTAATTCTCCGAAACAAATGAAAAGTATATGATAAAATTGAATATGTAACAGCCATCATAATAAAAAGAATTATGATGGCTGTTTTTTTATCGCCATGCGTTCGTAAGGAGCTGCCAGTGGCAGGTTTTCGGTATTGCCATGCATTCGGAAGAAGCTGCCGACAATAAATTATAAACTTTTGTAACTTTTGTAATATTTTTTTAACATATTTAACCGGATATTTTGACAATAGACAGGTCATATGATAAACTTATATAAGTAAAATTGTAGGGAAATACGCTTTTTTAAAATAAATATTTGAGGTGAGAAATATTGGATAAATATGAATATAGGGTAAAGACCGAGCAGATGCTTGATCATCTGGAAAAAAAGGAATACCAGAAAGCAATGGATATAGCTGAAAGTATAGACTGGCGAAGAGTAAAGAACGCTTCTATGCTTAATACGGTAAGTGAGATTTATGAATATAACGGAGAATTTAAGAAAGGGAGAGATATCTTATTCCTGGCATTTGACAGAGCACCGGGAAGCCGTAAAATCGTATATCGATTAGGTACATTGGCATTAAAGATTAAGGATATCAGAGAAGCGACAGACTGTTATGAAGAGTTTGTTAAGCTGGCGCCAAAAGACCCGAATCAATATATCCTGAAGTATAAGATCCTGAGAACTCAGGGAGCAGCACTTTCGGATCAGATTGCGGCGTTGGAAGAATTTAAAAAAGCGGAATATATTGAAAAATGGGCATATGAACTTGCCAAGTTATATGATGAGGCGGGAATGACTGCGGAATGTCTGGAAGAATGTGATGACCTGATTCTTTGGTTCAGCGAAGGAAAGTATGTATACCTGGCGATGGAACTTAAGATGAAGTATAAGCCACTGACGCCGCTTCAGCAGGAAAAATATGACAGCCGTCCGGGAGCAGTAAAGAAGCAGCCGGAACCTGTAAAACAGACGGAGTCAACATTGGAAGAAGTTGACGATGAGAATGAATATGATGAAGGTTCTGAGGAAGAGGTACAGGAAAGTACGGTGCAGAGAATAGATGATGCACAAGTACAGGAGATTCCGCCGGAGCCGGTTCCGATGCAGGAAGAGTTTGAAATACCGGAGGAAGCCGCACAGGCAGATGTCGTACCGGAGGAAGTTGTACCGGAAGCAACTGCAGCAGTGGAAGAGACTCCGATGTATAGGGAAGAAGAACCGGAAGCATCTGTTGAGACACCTGAAGAGCATACATCAGCAATCAAACAGGTAGTTACGGGGGCCACATTAGAAGAAGCTCTGGCACAGGGTGTTGCTGTTGCAAGCGGTATTAATATTGAAGAAGAAGCAATGAAAGAGCGCGAGGATGAAATCCTGGCAAACGGTCAGATGATGATCGATGATATCCTTCAGAAATGGGAAGCAAAACAGAAAGATCATGAAGAGGCGATTGCAAAGCAGAAAGCCAAAGATGAGGAGCGTCTCCAGAAGGAAAGAGAACAGGCAAGAATCCGTCAGGAAGAAGAGCGCAAAGAAGTAGAAAGAAAAGCAGCTGAAGCAGAGGCCAGAAGAAAAGCTGAAGAAGAGGCCAGAAGAAAAGCCGAAGAAGAGGCCAGAAGAAAAGCTGAAGAAGAGGCAGCAAGAAAAGCAGCTGAGGAAGAAGCCAGAAGAAAAGCTGAAGCAGAGGCCAGAAGAAAAGCTGAGGAAGAGGCAGCAAGAAAAGCAGCCGAGGAAGAAGCCAGAAGAAAAGCCGAGGAAGAGGCAGCAAGAAAAGCAGCCGAAGAAGAGGCCAGAAGAAAGGCTGAAGAAGAAGCAGCAAGAAAAGCAGCTGAGGAAGAAGCCAGAAGAAAAGCCGAGGAAGAGGCAGCAAGAAAGGCTGAAGAAGAAGCAAGAAGAGCAGCCGAAGAAGAGGCCAGAAGAAAGGCCGAGGAAGAGGCAGCAAGAAAAGCAGAGGAAGAGGCAGCCGACGAGGAAAAATCTGAAAGAAATACACAGAGAATACCGGATGACATTGTCCGTCTGATGGAAGAGATGGAGAGTGAAAATGAAGATTCCGAAGATGAGATTTATGAGGAAGAACTTGAAGACGGTCCGGGAATGGATGAAGATTTCATAGAAGGAATCGAAGATGAGCTTGACGGACTGGATATGAATGGAAGCAGTTTCGAGGAAGGTGATTTTGACGAAGCCGACTTTGAGGAAGAGGATCTTGAAGGGGAAGACTTTGACGAAGCCGACTTTGAGGAAGAAGATCTTGAAGGAGAAGACTTTGACGAAGGCGACTTTGAGGAAGAAGATTTTGACGAAGAAGAGATCGAAGATGAGGATGACACAGAAGAATTAGAGATTGAAGAGCCATCCGAAGAAGAGATCCAGGCAAGAATTAAAAAGTCAAAAGGTGGAGTTCCATTTGATACCGGATTCGTTGTAACAGGAAGATATGATCTGAGTGCAACGAGTGAAATCGGATTAAAGGCAGGACTTACGGAAGAACAGAAGAAGTTATTCTCATATTTCGTTCCGGTAAGAGGAATGAGTGAACAGATCGTAGAGGTTCTTGATAATGACAGACGTGCCCAGAGAGAGGGTACTTCCAAGACAGGAAACCTTCTGGTAATCGGAAGAAAAGGATCTGGTAAAACAGTTCTTGCGGTTGATATCGTAAAAGCAATCCAGAAACAGAGAAATCTGAAACAGGGTAAAGTAGCGATCGTTACAGGTGAGTCTTTGAATAAGAAAGAACTTACGAATATCATCCAGAAGCTTCGTGGAGGAGCAATCATCATTGAACATGCTGGCAAGCTGAATTCAAGAACGGTAAAAGAACTTAATTATCTGATGGAAAAGAAGACAGGTGAATTACTTTTCGTACTGGAAGATCAGAGAAAACCTCTGGAGCGTCTGATGACAGCTAATCCGGAATTCAAGAAGAAATTCAGTTCGAAACTGGAACTTCCGGTATTCATTAATGATGAGCTGGTAACATTCGGTCAGACATATGCGAAAGAGAATGGATATAAACTGGATGAGATGGGAATCCTTGCACTGTACAGCCGTATCGATGTAATGCAAAGAGAAGACCATGCAGTATCTGTTGCAGAAGTTAAAGAGATCATGGATGAAGCAATTGCTCATTCACAGAAAGCAAATGTAAAACACCTTGCACGAAGAGTATTTGGTAAGGGAACAGATGATTCTGACAGAATTATTCTGAAAGAAGAAGATTTTAAAATTTAAGTCAGATTTTGGAAGAGTTTTGACAAACTAAACTGTCAAAACTCTTTCTTTTTGCCCTTTTGTAAAGTATAATGTTGTTATAAATATGCAACAGAATGCGAGGGGTAATTATGGCTGAAAAAAAGAAGAAACCGTATGAAATAGGCGAGCTGGATCAATACCTTTTCGGACAGGGAAATCATTACGAGATTTATAAGAAGCTGGGTGCACATCTGGTACAGGACGGAAAACAAAAAGGTGTGTATTTTGCGGTATGGGCACCGCATGC
>OHUG01000685.1_pt1 | contig 13653 bp, 13 predicted proteins | sample 1579161 | NCBI WGS metagenome assembly OHUG01 (sample SAMEA3882514, study PRJEB24775) | human gut metagenome | biome: human-associated habitat; feature: intestine environment; material: feces | place: Netherlands | collected 2009/2010 | reverse complement strand
GATGCAGCTTTGTAGCACCCATCATGATAAGACCACCGCACGCATTAGTGGATCCTCCTGGCGTGCCAAGCTCCTCAAGAAGAACCACCGAAGCGCCGGCACGTTTCGCCTCAATGGCAGCCGCCGATCCTGCTCCACCATAACCGACCACGACGACATCGACTTCTTTGTCCCACTCAACATTGGCATCGCTTGCGCTTGTTGCCGCGGACGACCCCGTCTGGGCGGTCTTTGTTGCCGGCGAACACCCCGCCAGCGCCACGCCCGCACTTGCAGCTGCAATGCCTCCAAAACCGAGGAATGCCCGACGTGATAAATTACCCTTCATGTCTCCTCCTTTTACGAATGATTCGAATGAAGACGATGCTTCATTTCTGTAGAGAATTGTAGGAAAATGGATCATGCAGGCATATTTCAAGAAATGAAGCACCCCCTAAGAACTCGTTAGCACCGAAACGCTTTGCAGCCCCCACGCAAGCAGTATCTTGGATGCATCGTTACTCCGAATGAGAATTCCGGGTGAAACAGCATGAACGAATCTCAGATGAAAACTCTCGTGGCAACCGTAGATGCCGGAAGCATGACCAAGGCAGCTAAGGCTCTGTACCTCACCACGCCCGCCCTTATGCAGCGCATCAAGTCGCTGGAGGCTGAGCTTGGCTTCTCGCTGCTCATTCGAAGCAAATTGGGCGTGTCTCCCACAAAAGACGGCAAACGTATGTACGAGGCATTCAAAGCCGCCCTCACCATCTTAGACGAAGCAAAAAATGGTGGGGGGAGTGCAGCTGACCGGGAGCGTATCATCAATCTGGGCGTTTGGTGGCGTATTCCTCCCTCCTTCCGAGAAGCCCTCGAACAACTTGGGCCCGAGACAACACCTTACGTCAATTGTCTCTCCTTAACCCCTGATGAGATTCCCGAGTATTTCGAAAAAGATATCATCGACGTTTACGTCGGCACTCGCTCCTTCGCCCTAGAAGAATCGGGGCTCAAGTTCACCCCGCTTGGCTTTCAGCAAGATTACCTTCTCTTTGCCCCCGAGACAGGATTCGGAAAGATTTCCGACATCTCAACCGATGCCCTCGCTCCCTATAGGATTTACGCTGGTTCGGACTATCGCGACATTCCCGAATACCGCGAGGTCGAACAAGTAAAGGAACTCTTTGCTACGGACAACGTCATCAAAGAATCTATCTTTCCCGAGAAACTGTTTCAAGACTGCCTCCAAGGTAGGGCAGTGGCATTTTTCCGCGTGCGCATAGCCCCGACGCAAGCCGATTTCGCGGATATACCAAAGGGACTCGAGCTAAGACCAATGAACTGGCCCTCTATCGCCCATGGGATTTACGCGAAGCCGCACGCTCCCACATTTATTCACAAGTTCACAAACCAAGTAGCTCGCGCCACAGCATAGGGTCAACGGTGCTGGACGCTGCGGCAACCGAAATAGGTAGCTCACGCACAGCAAGTACCAAGGGCGCGCAGAGCCGCAGCATAGGTCGGCCGTTTCCCGTATAATGGGCGCAACGCTGAACCCAAAGGCCCGGCGTCCCACGCGCCCCGAACCGCGGCGCCTCATGCTCCGAAAGGCGGTGAGCCTCGTGACCCTCGCCCATTATGTGCTCATGAACAAGAACACGCCCGTGCTATCGTTCGACTACGACCTGGATGACCACAAGGCCGTGTGCATCCGCGAGGTGTTCGCTCCCGAAGCGGCGCCGTTCGGGCTTGTTGACCGGCGGGGCGACATCTCCAAGGCCGAGTTGAACTACTGGTGGCGCCACCGCGCCATTCCCGCCTCCCGCGCGCAGATCAAGCGCCTTCTGGAGAACTTGCAGCTGGAAAGCACGCTGGTGCTCGCCGAGAAGAGCTTCGGCCTGTCGCTTTCCGACCGCTACTGGCTGAACGACGAGGACGATCCCAAGTCGTGGGACGCCATCAACTTCTTCGACAACGACTTCACCGACGATTTGGGCTTTCTCACCTTGGGGCAGGACTCCGCGGGCTCTTCCCCCAACGCGCCAAACTACGGCACGGTGAGCCTATCCTCCCCCAACAGCACCTTGGGCGGCGACCTTCCGAAGAAGTGGAAGATCGTGAACGGCGAGCGCGTGCTGCTGAAGTCGGGCGTGGGCGCCTTCAACCAGGAGCCCTACAACGAGGTGGCCGCCACGGCGTTGCACCGCCGGTTGATGGAACCCGGCGAGTTCACTCCTTACACGCTGTTCGAGGACGGACGCCGGGTGTACTCGGCCTGTCCGAACCTGTTGGGGCCCGACGAGGAGCTCGTGGCCGCCTGGGACGTCATCCGCAACGTGAAGCAGCCGAATAACTTGTCCGACCTGGGCTTCTACGTGAAGCGCCTGGAGGATCTGGGGTTGGACGCCGATGCCACCATGACCTCGCTAGCCAAGATGTTCGCCTGCGACCTCGCGCTGGCCAACCGCGACCGCCACTATCGCAACTTCGGTATCATCCGCAACGTGGAGACGCTTGAGGTGACAGGCATCGCGCCAGTGTTCGATTCCGGCTCGTGCCTTTGGTCCGACGCGGAATTCCTGGAAGTGCCCGGCGACTTTTTGTATATGGCCAAGCCCTTCAAGATGAACGGCATGAAGCCGGCCGACCAGCTGCGCCTGTTCGACGGCTATTTCGACTGGTTCGACCCGACCATGTTGGACGGCTACCCCGAAGAAGTGGGCGCCATCCTTTCCCGAAACCCCAACATCCCCGAACGCCGCGTGGCCACCATCGTGGATGCCGTCCGCGACAAGGTGGAGCTGCTCGCCCGCATCGCGCGATAGCGTCTCTTCCCTACCGCGTCGCCTTCAGACGGCTGAGTACCTTGCGGGCCCCGTTCAGGTTCGCCTCGATGTCGGCGCCAACCACATCCAGATTCTCGGCGCCGGCAAAGCGAGTCTCGGGAATGCCGAACATGTCGGCGATGCCGCAGAGGTACTCGTAGCCGTAGTTCATGGCGCTCACCTGACCGCCGCCCGTGGTGATGTAGGTGAGGTGCTTGGCGCGGCACAGACCCTCGCAGGCGCCCTCTTCGGTATAGTGGAAAGTAATGCCCATAACCGCCGCATGTTCAATGTAGACCTTCAGCGCCGCCGGGAACGAGAGATCCCAATAGGGCGCGCCGATGACGATCTCGTCTGCCTCGGCGAAATCCTTGCCGATGTCGAACATAGGGTCGTCGAACAGCCCGTTCTTCTCAAGCTGGGCGCGGTAGGCCGCCGATTCGCCGTAGTACGGCTCAAGGCGCAGCTCGGCCAGGTTCACTTCCTTCACGTCCTCGATGCCTTCCAGATACTCGCGGCACAGCGTGAGCGTGCGCGACTCGTCTCCGCGCAGGCAGGCATTCACAAACAAAACGGTCATGCCGTTCCTCCTTTTCACTTGAGCGACGCCATTGTACCGCGAGCCGCGCCGCACGGTAAGGCGCCCCCGCTCTGTAACGGGCCAGGGGCGCTTTGCTTACAGAGGGGACTAGAACGGCCCGCAACAGTTGAAACGCGCGATAATCGCAGGTGAACCGACAAAGCCAAGGAGGCATTCTCATGGAAATCGCCATCAAGCGCGTGTATGAACCCTACGAGGAAAGCGACGGGTACCGCGTGCTCGTCGATCGACTGTGGCCCCGCGGCCTCACCAAGGAGCGGGTACACTACAACCTGTGGGCGAAATTCCTCGCGCCCTCGACGGAACTGCGGAAAGCCTTCGGCCACGACCCCGCCCATTGGGCCACCTTCCAGGAAAAGTACGTGGCGGAGCTGAACGCGAACCCCGAGGCGCTGGCCTTCGCGAAGAAGCTGGCGAGTCCCGAAATGGCCCAGTACCCGCGCGTTACACTGATCTACGCCGCGCGCGACGAGAAGGAAAACGAGGCCGTCGTCCTCCAGAAGTGGCTCCCCGAGCACGAATAGCGTCTACTCCCGAATAGACAGGTTGGTTACTTCGGCCTCCAAAGGCAGGGGGACGTCGTCGGCTTCGGCTTCGGCGGCCAGCCCTCCATCCCATGCGTCGAAGTCGGCCTTGCCCGGCAGGATGATGTTCAGCACGATGCCCACCACCGAGCCCACGGCCAAACCCGACAAAGCCACGGTCACGCCGCCCGCTTCGAAGGTGATGGCGCCGGCGGCACTGTAGGCGATGCCGAGGGACAGCACCAAGATGAGCGCCGTGATCAGCACGTTGCGGCTCAGCATGAAGTCCACGTGGTTCTCCACGAGGTTGCGGATGCCCACCGCCGAGATCATGCCGTACAGCACCAGCGACACGCCGCCGATCACGCACGCCGGCATGCAGGAGATGACCGCCGCGAACTTCGGGCAGAACGACAGCAAAATGGCGAACCCAGCGGCGATGCGCACCACGCGCGGGTCGAAGACACGGGTGAGGGCGAGCACGCCGGTGTTCTCGCCGTAGGTGGTGTTAGCCGGCGCGCCGAACAGCGACGCCACGATAGTGGCCAGGCCGTCGCCGAGCAGCGTGCGGTGCAGCCCCGGCTCGGCGATGAAATTGCGATTGCAGGTAGAGCTGATGGCCGACATGTCGCCGATGTGCTCGATGATGGTGGCGAAGGCCAAGGGCATGATGGTGATGATGGCCGTGATGGCAAGCCCCGCGTCGAAGCTGGGGCCGAACAGTGCGAACACCGTGTTGTCCCACAGCACCGGCAAACCGATCCAAGGCGCCTCGACCACCGGCGTAAAATCGACGATGCCCCCGATGGCCGCGGCCAGATAGGAGCCCACAACACCGAGAAGGATGGGAATGATGCGGATCATGCCGCGGCCCCAGATGTTGCTAATGACGATAATGATGATAGCCACGAGCGCGATAGGCCAGTTCGTCTCGCAGTTGGCAATGGCCGAGCTTGCCAGAATAAGCCCGATGCAGATGACGATGGGGCCCGTGACCACCGGCGGAAAGAACCGCATGATGCGCTGCGGACCGAACGCCTTGAACAGCGCCGACACCACCAAGTACAGAAGCCCCGCGCAAGCCACGCCCAGACAAGCGTAGGGTAGCAGATGCGCTTCCCCGTTGGGCGCGATGGCCGCGTACCCCGCAATGAACGCAAACGACGATCCGAGGAACGCCGGCACTTTCCCCTTCGCAAGGAAATGGAACAGCAGCGTGCCCAAGCCCGCGAACAGCAACGTGGCCGAAACCGAGAGCCCGGTAAGCGTCGGCACCAAGATGGTGGCGCCGAACATGGCGAACATGTGCTGGATGCCGAAGACGGTCATCTTCGGCGCACCCAATGTACGGGCATCGTAGACGGCATCGGACGCATCGGGGGCGCCCATGGTGGGCACGGTCTTGGGATCGCTCACGGAAACCTCGAATCATCGCGGGAATCGGTCGCCGCCCATTATGGCACGGCTTCCGTTGCCACTGGGTTTCGCGCCCGCGAAGGGGCCAAGCGCCCCGCAAACCGCCCGGCGCTCTCATGTTAAGAGCCGCCTCTTTCGTTGAAATGAGCAAAACCGGGCACTTCTCGTAATTTCTCGCGGGCCTTCCCGTCTCTTCCCAAGCGTTTCCCCAGGTGGTATCTGCATAATTCCCAGCTTTTCGCTCGAAAGACTACGAGAAGTACCCTATTTTGCACAAAGGGCCGCCCCGAGATAGGAGGGGCGGCCCCAATCGTCAGCTCCGGAAACGAAGGTTAAGGCAGACGTTTCGGAGGAAGTGAAATGGCGGGTGTCGCACGCTGGCCGCATCGATCCGACCAGCCGCGACGAACGCAAAAGCGGTTAGTCGAACTGGCACAGGGCTCGGCCGAGACGCGCGAGGCCCTCGCGCAGCACCGGTTCGGGCGCGCAGTAGCCCAGACGCGCGCCGCCGGGGAGCTCGAAGCGGTTGCCGGGCACGAGCAGCACGCCCTCTTCCTTCAGCAGCTTGACGCAGAACTCCTCGTCGTCCATCGGGATGTCCCACTTGATGTAGGCCACCGACACGCCCTTGGGCGCCTGCCAGGTGACGCGGGGCTCGTTGTCGATCCACTCCTGAGCGATGGCCATATTGCGGAACACGATCTCACGGTTGCGCTCGAGCACAGCCTCGCGATTCTGCAGAATGTAGGTGGCCAGCGCGTCGTTGAACTCGCCGCAGCAGGACAGCATCGCTGCCGCCGTGCTGACCAGCAGTGGGGCGGCCGACGCGAGCTACCTCCTCGCACGGTCGGTGGTCACCATTCTCATCGGCGACGCGTGTCTCACCTTCTTCTTGTTGCTCATCTGCGATTTCGTTGGCGAACGCAATCGAGCGGCGCTCACCATTGCGCCGAGCACCGTGAAGGTGTACGTGCACCGCCTGCTGCAGAAGACGGAGTGCGAGAACCGCCAGGCCCTCATACAGGATTTCTGGAAGAGCGCCTAGGGAATCAGATCGTAGGGCATCTCCCGTTTCACCAGGTAGAAAACGAACAGGATAACCGCCATCCACGGAACCCAGAGAAAGGCGAGCGCCAGCGTCGCCGAACGGGCTGCGTAGAACAGCACACGGTAGCCCGTCGTGCGGGGATGCGTCTCGAAGGTCATGCGCACGAACGAGCCTCCCGGAGTGGACCCGTCGTGAAGCCAGGGGATAACGACCTCTACTACGGCGAGAGCAATCAGGGCCACACCATCTATGAGGATGGCACCTGTCTGACCGGCGGTCATGCCCGGCAGGGCAAACGGCTCAAGACCGGCCACCTCGAATCCCACGGCCACCACGCCGTAGGGCACCACGGCCACCAGCCACACGATGACTAAATCGATCCACAGCGCCACGCAGCGACGCACGAATCCGGGCTGATCAGTCGGCTCCTCGCTCGCCAGCTTTCCCGGCGGCACCACTCGCCCGAGCAGCCATGCGCACGCCCAGCCGAGAGCGGCGCCCAACGTGTTGGTGATCACGTCATCCACATCACAGCAGCGGTAGGCGTACGGGTAGATGCCGAACAAGCCCGTGAGCTGGGCCGTCTCGATGAGCAGGGAAGCAGTCATACCCAGCAGCACCGAAGGCAGAAACTTCAGCCGAAGAAGACGGCCGGCGATAAAGCCCAGCGGCATGAAGAACGCCACGTTGAAGGCGAGTTGGAACACCGCCTTCAAACCGTCTTTCGCAATGTCATTCGCGAAGTTCATCGGGTTGAAGTTGGGGGCGACGCCGTAGGTGATGCCCAAGCCCGCGTCGCCCGAGGGCAGCGGGTACAGCGTGAAGCAGCCGAGACCACAGACATAGAGCACCGTAAGGTAGGCCCCCACAAACGTGCCGAAGCGCAGCCGCCCGTCGCGATGGTAGAGATAGGCCAAAATAGGAAGCGTGAGCAAGAACGAGAGCGCCGGCCACAGCACCAGCGCCGCCGCGAAGTTTTCGCTGTAGTTCCCCAGAAAGTGTTTTACTGCGCCCATCTTCGTCATCCTCAATTTGCTCGTCTGCCGTCTCCGTGTGTCCGCAATGCCAGCATAGGGGACAGACGAAGGCGATGCAGCAAAGGTGACAGCAAAGTAAGCGAAGTGAATGGGAGCCGTAAGCCACGCGGAACGCGTTGGCAAAGGAGCTTGGCGGCTCGCGCATTTGGCGATTTGGCGTCTCGCGCGACCGTCGCCGCAACATCCGTTACGCCGTCCGCACCCTCGGATCGATTTGCTCCCGGGCAAGGGTGGTGCTATGCTTGGGACTTTCTCCGAACAGATTAAACCCACCGCAGAGGAGAGAGCCATGAACATCACCGTGTACTGCGGGTCGAACTTCGGCGACAATCCGCATTTCGAAGAAGCCGCCCGCAACCTGGGCGCCTGGATCGCCCGCGCGGGGCACGCCCTTGTGTACGGCGGCAGCTCGGTCGGGCTCATGGGAGCCGTGTCGCGCGCCGCTATCGAGGGCGGGGCGCCCGTCATCGGCGTGGAACCCGCTTTCTTCATCGAGGCCGGCGTCGCCCAGCACGACCTGACCGAGCTTATCGTGTGCGACACCATGGGCGAGCGCAAGGCGAAGATGATCGAGCTGGGCGACGCGTTCGTGGCGCTGCCGGGAGGCGTGGGCACGCTCGAGGAAATCTCGGAAATATTCACCCGCGTGCGCCTAGATATGGGGCCGCACGAGTGCTTCCTATTGAATATCGACGGGTTCTACGACCCGCTTCGCTCGTTTCTGGAATCGATGGTCGAGCACCGCTTTTTCGACCAGTGCGACCTGGATCGCTGCCACTTCCCGCGCTCCGTGGAAGAGCTGGCACGCCTTCTGAGCACGGCGGACACGCGTCGCACCATCCGCTGCGACGGCCCGTTGCTGCAGAAAGCCGGGTAAAGCCTCACGAGGGGATGTCCGGTGTTCCGACCGAGCGAGTTCCGCAGCGACCGAAACAGCCCAGTGGGCTGTTTCGCAAAGCGAGGACTGCCTGAGCGAATCGGAATACCGGGCAGCCCCGCCCGCAGAGAGACTCACTAGCCGATGACCGTCAGCAGATATTGGGCCTTCCCCGCCTCTTTCACCTGGTACAGCGTGCTATCAGCCGCTGCGTAGAGCACATCGAAGGGCATAGGCGGCGTAAGGCAGCAGGCCGCGCCCACGCTGATGGTGGGCGCCGCGTGATAGGCCGTATCGGTCACCTCGTCGGTAGCGCGCTGACCGGCAAAGGGCCCGCGGGCCAAATGCTCCAGCACGCGATCGGCGGCAGGGCCCGAGCCCAGTCCCGGAGCGAAGATGAGGAACTCGTCGCCGCCGATGCGGGCCACGATGTCCTCCTTGCGCATGACCTGGGACAGGAAGATGGCCAGCCTCTTCAAAACGTAATCGCCCTCGGGGTGCCCGTAGGAATCGTTCACAGCCTTGAAATCGTCCACATCGACCACGATAAGCGTGCAAGGACGGCTCTCGGTACGCAACGCCGTCTCGATGCGGTCGAGGGCGGCAGCGCGATTGTAAAGCCCCGTGAGGCTGTCGCGCTCGGCCTTGCGCCGGAACTGGCTCTCGCGCATGGCCGCCTCACTCGTGTCCAGCAGACGCCCCACGTGGCGCACCGGATCACCCTCCTCATCGTAAAGGACGACCGACTGATAGCGGTACCACACCGGATCCCCATCGGCGCCCGACGTCGAGGTCTCGAAATCGACAAGCGAGTTCTCGCCGATCTGCGCCATGAGCGGTGTGAGGTCATGAGACGTGATGGTCAGCTCGCACGGCTTCTGGCAGCGTCGGCTCACCACAAAATCCTTCTGCTCGGGAGGCCGGCCGAAACGGCCCTCGAAATCGCCGTACACATGGGCCGCGCCCGTACCGCACTCGATATCGAAGAGCACGTCGTTCGAGAGCGCCGTGATGATCTCCAGCCGCTCGTTCGCCCGCCGCAGCTCTTCCTTCTCGCGCACGCGCTCGGTCGCGTCCATAAGCGTCGCGTAGAACCAGCGCGCGCCGGAGGCGTCTTCCACCAAATGGCCCCAGTCGTCCACCCAACGCACCTCGCCGTCGGCGCGAATGATGCGATAGCGCACGTAATCGCTGTCACCGTGCTCCATTTGCTCGCTGATGGACGCGCTCACCCATTCCCAATCGTCGGGATGCACGATGCCTTTGAACGTGTTGCCTGTAAGCGCGCGGAACTGCTCGGCGTCCGAGCAGCCGAAGAGACGCACGAGCCCCGAGCTCGCCCGATCGATCACACCGGCGCTCTCCGCTTTGTAACGAAACATGCCTCCGGGGAATTTGTCGAGAAACTCTTGCGGAAGCTCAACGGACGCTGTCTTAGCCTCGGCCGTCTGAGCGCAAGCCGGCGCGGCCGAAGTCGGCACGGCGGCCGTTTTCGTATCAAGCTCCTCCGTCTTGTGAAAGAGGCGGCTCAAAGACACCATAGAACCTTCCTTTTCCTCAGCCCCTCATGCGTCCGAAGCGACGGCCCGTGACGCCGTCCGCGCGAGACGAGCCCTATGATAGCACTCCGCCCCTTGTCAGCCCTCCCGAAACCGACTGGAGGGAGTACCGTTTTGTCAACAATTTCCCAACCTGCGCCGCGCGGGCCGAAAGGACCGACGCACTTCAGGATGCGCCACGGCCGCACAGCCGGCCGAAACGCCGCGTACGCCTCGTTCCTTTGCCGCCGCCCGCACGCTCAGCTTGCCTTGATGCGCTTCAGAAACTGCTCGAAGTCGGACTCGTTCTGATCGGCGTAGGCCAGCGCGAACGACACCATGGACGTGTCGAACTTGTCCGACATTCCCAGGTAAGAAGCCATGGCCACGCGGTCTCCCGTGCGAGCATGGGCGCGAGCGAGAACCCACGCACACAGCTGGCTGTAAATCTCCAGCTCATCGGCGCTGGCGTGGTCCAAGTCGACTGACATCTTCCAATTCCACAATTGCCGCACGTAGTAGTCGCGCCGGCGCCCGCGCTCGTCCCGAGCATGAGTCCAGCCGAGCAGCACTCCACTCGTCGTCTGCATGAGGCGCTGCCCCGCCACCACACGTTCCCCGTGGGAAAGATAAGGGCTGCGCCCGCAGAACCGCTCGAGCACCGATGCGTTCGCTTCCTTTATCTGAAGCACCAGCGGGTCGGCCATCTGGTTGCCCGAGAACGCCGCCACCCAGCAGCGGGTGCCCACGCTGCCCACACCCACCACCTTTTGCGCCGCGCCGATGAGCCGGTAGTTCTTCAGCAGCTCCTGGTAGGGCGGCCTCACCGTTGCGCGGTAGTCGTCGAGCATGCGCGCCAGGCTGCGCTGGACGCGCCGCTGGTTGCCCGGGGAGAGAAAATGGCTGAGGGGCACAATGTCCGGCGGGTCGTAGACCATCTGGGGTTGGCCGTCTTCCATGCGCACCAGTTTCTCGAACGCCCGCTCGTTGGTCTTGGAGAAGGCCCGTTCCAAATCGTCGGCCACCTGACGCCGATCGGCCTTGGACACCTTGTCGGCCAGGCCCTGGAGCACCTCGGCCACATCGAGGTAGGCCCGCCATACGTCGAAGGACCCCAGCGTGGCGAAGTATGCCAGAGATTCCCGGTAGCTTTGGGCCGCCAGACGCACGGCCTCGCGGCACCATTTGTCGCCGAAGCCGCGCGTGCGTCCGCAAATGGCGACGCTGGCCACCAGGCGCTCCACGTCCCATTCCCAAGGGCCGCGGGTGGTCTCGTCGAAATCGTTCAAATCGAACACGAGGTGCGACTCTGGAGAGCGGTACCCGCCGAAGTTCGCGATATGGGCATCGCCGCACGCCTGCACCAAAAGCCCCGTAGTGGGCAGGGTGGACAAGTCGGCGGCCATGGGAAGGGCCGCGCCGCGGAAGAAGGCGAACGGCGAGGCTGCCATGCGGCGGTGGCGCTCGGGCACGAGGAAAGACAGCCGATCGGCATCCTGCTGGAAAATGAGATCGACCGCCTCGCTGCGGCCAGGGCGTACCTCCCACTTCCCCAGATTGCTGCGAGGCAGCTTTTGCCGACAGGCCTGCCCCTTTTGCTGGGACGCCTCGAAATCCGGTCCTCGAACGGGCACTTCCTGGGTCTTCGCCTGGCGTCCCGCCACCTTATGCACGAGCGAGGAGCCCGTCGCGCGGCTCGCCAGCCCTTGCCCGGTAAGCGACTTGTGGAGCGCCTCTGCCTTCTTGCCCATCAGGCTCCTCCCCCTTCGCGGCCGCCCTTAGCCAGAAGATCCTCGATGCGCTGGGCGGGTACCGCGCCGACGATATCGTCTACGGGCACCCCGTCGCGAAAGAGCACGAGGGTGGGCACGCTCACCACCTTGAAGGCCCAGGCGATATCGGGGTGCTCCGCCGCGTTCAACTTCGCGAAGCGCGTCTCGGGATGGCGCGCGGCCACGGCTTCCAGCACGGGCTCCATGGCTCGACACGGACCGCAGCCTGGGCTCCAGAAATCAACCAGCACCGTTCCTTCCGCATTGGTCACCCGCGCATCGAAATTCTCTTTCGTCAGTTCCACCATGCCGCGCCCCTTTCGTATCTTGCATCAAGCCCAGTATAGCGAGCGAGGATGCCATCGCGTGAATCCCCCGCGCATCGTAGTCGGATTGACAAGCATAAAATGCTCTCTTACACTGGGCGCCACAGGATACACTGGGCGCCACAGGAATCGACCAAGGCAAGGTGTTTTGATGGCGGGACTGCTGGCGCGCTAACAGAAATCGCTCGCGAACGAGAGCGTCTGGTTGCCCCGTGCGGGCAACTTCTTGTTGCGCCGTTTTTCTCCGCGCCGCCCTTTGCAACTCGAAATCGCTGGCGCAACCCCATCTGCAACTGCACTCTAAAAAGGATCCGCCCTTTCCGCGCATCGCCTCTATATCCCGAAGGAGATTCCCGTGACTGAATTGTCCCCGCATTCCCGCACCGTCGCTGAAGAGGGCACCGACACCGCCCCCACGCCGCCCCTGAGTGCCGCCGGCCTGTCGCTGCCGAAGAACTGGCTTGCCATCATTGCGTTCATCTGGGCCGGTCAGGCTGCCTCCATGATAACGAGTTACGCCGCCGGTTACGCAGTGGTGTGGTACGTCACCGAGAGCACCGGCAGCGCCCTTATGCTGGCGGCCATGAACATTGCCGTCATGCTGCCTGTCGGACTCATCTCGCCCTTCGGAGGCATCGTGGCCGACAAGCACAACCGCAAGCTCATCATGATCGCAGCCGACGGAGCCGTGGGCATCATCTCACTGATGGCGGGACTGCTTATTCTGGCTGGCGATGTGTCCATTCCGCTTTTGCTTGCCGTTTGCATCGCACGGGCGGTGGGCCAAGCCTTCCACAGTCCGGCCATGATGGCGGCCATGCCCATGCTCGTGCCCGACAAGCACCTGCTGCGCATCAACACCCTGGATCAGCTGCTGGCCTCGGTCGCCTCCATCGGAGCGCCGGCCTTCGGCATCTTCTTATACACCACCCTCGGGTTCTCCTCGGTGATGTTCCTCGATTTCGCCGGTGCCTGCGTGGCCGTTCTGGGTCTGGCCCTGGCGAAGATTCCCACGGTGGTAGACGCAACGGCGAAGGAGCAGCACGTGCTGGCGAACTTGCGCGACGGCTGGCGCGCCATTGCGAAAACGCGCGGACTTGTGCTGCTGATCGGCGGCGTTACCATCGGCATGATGATCTTCGGGCCGCTGTCGGCGGTGTTCCCGCTCATGACCTACCAGCACTTCGGCGGCGATGGCTATGCGGCGTCTCTGGCCGAGGCGGCCTTCGGCGTCGGCATGTTCGTGGGCTCGGGCATCCTTATCGCTTGGGGCGGCGGCAAGCGCCTCGCAGGGCTCATCGCCGTGGCAGCCGTGGTCGTGGGCGTGGCCACCGCGGTCTGCGGGCTTCTGCCGCCCGACGCCTTCCCGGCCTTTATCGGGCTGGTGGCTGTGATGGCCGTGGCCTGTGCTTGGTTCAACGGCCCCACCATGACGCTCACCCAACGCAACGTGCCCGACGACAAGATGGGCCGCGCCATGGGCTTGCTCACCGCCGCCATGGGGCTGGCCACCCCAGTAGGCATCGCCATCGGTGGCGTGCTGGCCGAAGCCATGGGCGTCGCCCCGTTCTTCATTGTAGACGGCCTGGCCTGCCTGGCCCTGGGCCTCGCATTGTACCTCCCGAAGTCCGTGCGCGCGCTGGACGAGGGGTAGCAACGCGACGAGACCCTCTACTTGCTTTTTCGCGAAAGCGAGGGGGAAATGCCAGT
>OHUG01000680.1_pt1 | contig 13743 bp, 10 predicted proteins | sample 1579161 | NCBI WGS metagenome assembly OHUG01 (sample SAMEA3882514, study PRJEB24775) | human gut metagenome | biome: human-associated habitat; feature: intestine environment; material: feces | place: Netherlands | collected 2009/2010 | reverse complement strand
CTGCTGGAGTACCAGTGCGCGGAAGCGGTCTTCGTCAACGCTCATGCCTTTTTCGGAAAGGATTTCCTTGGTCAGGTCAATTGGGAAGCCGAACGTATCGCTGAGCAGGAACGCGTCTTCGCCGGAAAGCACCTTTGCATCGGTGCGGTCGATGATGTCGTTGAGCAGCGCGAAGCCCTTATCAATGGTCTTATAGAAGTTTTCTTCCTCAAACGCGATGACCTTTTTGATCATAGCGCTCTTTTCACGCAGCTCCGGGTAAGCGCATTCGTTCTCGTGAATGACGGTATCTACAACGTCCGCGAGGAACGGGTGGTTGATGCCGAGAAGTCTGCCATGGCGTGCCGCGCGGCGGAGCAGACGGCGGAGCACATAGCCGCGGCCTTCGTTGGACGGCATAACACCATCGCTGATCATAAACGTCGTGCTGCGGATGTGGTCCGTAATGACGCGCAGAGAAACATCGGACTTTTCGTCCGCACCGTACTGCACATTTGCAATGCGGGAGATATGCTTCATGATGTTCTGCACGGTATCGACAAGGAACAGGTTGTCCACGCCTTGCATCACACATGCCAAACGTTCAAGACCCATGCCGGTATCGATGTTCGGGTGGTCAAGCGGCGTGTAGTTGTTGTTGCCGTCATTCTCAAACTGTGTGAAAACGAGGTTCCAAACCTCAACGTAACGGTCGCAGTCGCAACCCACGCCGCAGGTGGGCTTGCCGCAGCCGTACTTTTCGCCGCGGTCAAAATAAATTTCGGAACACGGACCGCACGGACCGGAGCCATGCTCCCAGAAGTTATCTTCTCTGCCGAGGCGTACCATGTGCGACGGGTCTACGCCGTTTTGCTTTGTCCAGATGTCAAACGCTTCATCGTCGTCCTGGTAAATGGAGATATAAAGCCTATCTGCCGGCATCTCGAGAACCTTTGTAAAGAACTCCCAAGCCCAGGCGGTCGCTTCCTTTTTGAAGTAATCGCCAAAGGAGAAGTTGCCAAGCATCTCGAAGAATGTACCGTGGCGTGCCGTGATGCCCACGCGCTCGATATCCGGGGTACGGATGCACTTCTGGCAGGTGGTAACGCGCTTTCTCGGCGGGGTCACTTCACCCGTAAAATACTTTTTCATCGGGGCCATGCCGGAGTTGATCAGAAGAAGGCTATTGTCATCCTTCGGAATCAGCGGGAAGCTCGGCAGGCGCAGATGTCCCTTAGACTCAAAGAAAGAAAGATACTTTTCTCTGAGATCATTTAATCCTGTCCACTGCATTGTATTCACCATTCCTTCTATAATTTGCAGATAGAATAATATAAAAAGCCTAAGCTCAGTCTAAAACATAAGCCTCAAGCAGCTTTAACGTATTTTCGACGCCTTCAATGTGGGAGCGCTCGTAGCCGTGTGAAGCGTAAACGCCTGCGCCGATGAGGCCGTGACGCACGTCCCAGCCGGAACGCAGCGATGCCTCTACGTCGGAGCCGTAGTGCGGATAAACGTCCACGGCATACTTTGCACCGACGGACTTCGCCGCTTCCACAAGCGCAGTTGTCACGGCATAATTGTACGGGCCGCCGGAATCCTTCGCGCAGATGGAAACTTCGCGCTCCGTGCAGGTGAGCCCGTCGCCCACGCAACCCATGTCTACGCTGATGAGCTCTTCAGCATCGCTCGGCACGGAAGCGGAAGCACCGTGTCCGACCTCCTCATACACCGTAAAGTGCAGATAGACCTTGCGCTTCAAAGTGCGGTTATTGTCTTTAATCTCCTTTGCGAGCGCAAGCAGCATGGCGGCGCTGAGCTTATCATCGAGGAAACGGCTCTTGATATAGCCGCTTTCCGTGATGACGGTGCGCGGGTCGAAGCAGACGAAATCGCCCGCTTCAATGCCAAGTGCGCGCACATCATCGGCGGATTTTACCGGCTCGTCGAGCACGACCTCGGTCGTTTCAAATGTGCGCAGCTTTTCACCGTAGGAGCCGTTCACGTGGATCGACGCATTGCAAAGCTGCAAGGTGCCGCTGTAAACGCCGGAGAAGCGCGAGTAAATGCGGCAGTTCTCCGCTTCGCAGTTTTCGGCGCGCAGGCCGCCGATCGGCGTGATCGTGATGCGGCCGTTCGGCTTGATTGTGGAAATCATGCCGCCGAGCGTGTCTACGTGTGCCATCAGCACAAGCGGGCTGCCCTCGCCGCCGAGGCAGCAGAAAACGCCGCCCTTTCTTGTTTTTTCCGGAGCGTAGCCGAGTGCTGTCAGTTCACCGATAAGATAGTCCGCCGCTTTATCCGTAAAGCCGGACGGAGAATCGATGGAAAGCAGGGCTTTGAGCTCGGAAAGGCAATAGTCCATATTCATGTTTTGCCACTCCTTACAAAAAAATAAGAACTGTCCTCCGCAATGGGACGGACAGTTCCGTGGTACCACCCAAATTGTGCATGAAGCTTTTCTTCATACACCACTTTGAACTCCTTAACGCGGAAAACGGCACAGCTCATCACTGTGCGGCAGTCATACGGGTTGGCCTGTACATGGTGTTTTCCGAGGATCTTCCAGCCTGTGGATCCGCTCTCTGTTCGGTACAGCTATGTGCATTTGCCCGTGCCTTTTGCTATAAAACAAATTAAAATCTAAAATCACCAGCGGCTCATGTTTCGTTTGTGCTTTTCGAGATATACGTTCTCGACTTCATTCGGCGTGATGCCGTAGCACAGCAGAACATCGTTTAAATACATGAGCACATCACACACTTCTTCCGTGAAGTGGTGTCTGGTCTCGGGGTCGTTCAAAATCGCATCGTCACCCTTTTTCTTGATGATGTCGGCAACTTCACCGGCTTCAATCATCATCCAAAGGAGCTTATCGCGACCGATTTTCGGAGAAAGGCCTCCCCATTTTTCGAGATATTTTGCTTGCAGTTCTTTTTGAATCTGCTGCATATCTTCAAGATTCAGGCTTGCCATATCTCCACCCCTCATACGTATCTTATTATAATGCTTTTTTACCGGCTTTTGTCAATTAAAATCGACAAGTGCTTCGCCGATTTTGCGGAAAGCCTGCGGCACATGCGTTTCACCGGCGGTCTCCTCCAGCACGACGAGGGTATAAAGCGGCTCTTCCTGTGCATTGCAGATGTAGCCTGCATACCAATAATTCTCGATTTCTTCCCCGTTTTCGTCATATACACCTGTCTGTGCCGTGCCGGTCTTAATGCCGGAAACACAGTTTTGCGGCGCGCCGATCCGTGCTGTACCGAACCGTGCCGTGCTTTCCATATAGGCTCGTAAGCGTGCGGCAGTCGTCGGCTCCATGACTTTTTCACCGGTGTTTTCTTCGGTTTCCTGTACGGATAAATTTGTATCGACCGTGCCATATACGAGCTGCGGCGTCATATAAATGCCGTCAGCGGCGATGGCGTTTACGGCAGCGGCCAAATTCAGCGGTGAGACAGTCGTTTCACCCTGGCCGAACGAAAACAGCGCCAGCGTACGGGCGTTTTTAAGGGCTTGCGCGTTCGAAAGCGAGCCTGCGGCCGTTTCTAAATTGTCTGCAAGCGAAACAGATGTACCAAAGCCGAGCTTTTCCGCCATACTTAAAATCTTTTCCGCGCCGAGTTTCTGCACGAGCTGTATGAAATACCCGTTGCACGAGCTGCGCAACGCCGTGTGGAGATTCACTTCCCCATGTGCTTTGCCGCCGTAGCAAGTGATCGTGAGGCCGTCAACAACAATGCTTCCGGTGCAGGTATACATCTCCTTGTAATCGATGCCGCATTCGAGCGCCGAGGCGGCGCAGATGAGCTTAAAGACCGAACCGGGCGTATACGCGCACAGGGCACGGTTTACAAACGGTGCATCTTCATTTTCCATGCACGCAGCAAGGTTGTTCGGATCTACGGCCGGGAAGCTTGCGGAAGCCAGAATTTCGCCGGTTTTGCAGTCTAAAATGACGGCGGCGCCTTTTTTGATTTCCGCGCAGGCATTTTCCACACACTGCTGTATGCGCTTATCCAGCGTCAGCATCACGCCGCCGTCCGCAAAGCGGTATGTGTTTTCCACGTGCATTGTTTCGCCGGAGATGGCATTGCCGAGCGCATCAATGGCGAAGGTAACGTCAATTTCCCCGTGGTTTTCCGCAAGCAGTGCGTCGAAGCTTTTTTCCACACCGTCCGCGCCGTTATAGTCGCTGTCGAGATACCCGAGCAGATTCGCCGCCGGTTGCGGGTTTGCATACCGTTTTGTGACGGAAAATGTCTGGATGCCGTCATCACTGACGGGTGTTGTAACTTCGATCAGAAACGGCTTTCCGCTTTCAAGCGCCATGCGCAGGACTTCGCGTTTTTCTTCCGGTACAGCGCGGTTTAATTTGGCAAGCGTTTCCCGCGAGGGAATTACCGCAGCGACATAAACACGCTCGGCGTTTGTGAGCGGCTGCAAATTGCGGTCGTAGATTGTGCCGCGCGCCTTGGCGGCCGTTAAGGTATATAAACTCTGCCGCCCGGCGGCTTCCGTATAGCTTGTGCCGCCGAAAGCGGCGGTTACGGTGCCGAGCAGTGCGATGACGAGAAAGAACATCACAAACGCATACGTTGCGATGATCCTGCGTGTAGACATAAAAACACCTCCGTATAGGAAAAGTATGGGCCCTAAACGGAGGTGTTATTCAGCCGCGCTTCACTCTTAGAAACGCGCCCTCTTTGATTTTTCGGTCGGTCTTGAGGTAGACCGTCATCGTCGCGTGCGGTGCGGATTCGATTGGCTCCATATCCTCGTTGTAGATGTCACTGAGTGTGAGGTCATACGGCACTTCGCCCGGCTCCAGTACGCTGACAGTCTCGCCGCGGAAGAAGCGGTTGCGCTGTGAAAGGCGCATCATGCCGTTTTCTTCGCCGGTGCACACGGCCGCAACATCCCAGCCGCGGATGTATCCGCCGCTGTTTACGGTCTGCCCCGGCTCGTGACCGCTGTAAAACCCGGTGCTGTACGCGCGATGGCTGATCTTCTCTGTCTCGTCCACGACCCACTGCGGAAGCGGCTCACCGTTCATGACAGCATCGATGCCGTGGCGGTACGCATTCGTCACGCAGGCAACGTAATACGCGGACTTTGCGCGGCCCTCAATTTTGAGGCTCGAAATGCCGCATTCGATGAGCTGCGGAATGTACTCGATCATGCACATATCGCGGGAATTGAAGACATACGTTGATTTCTGATTCTGTTCGATCGTGAACACCTGATCCGGACGCGTGCGTTCTATGAGGTAATAATCCCAGCGGCACGGCTGCGCGCAATCGCCGTGGTTTGCGTCTCTGCCGGTCATGTAGTTTGAAAGCAGGCAGCGGCCTGAGAACGAAACGCACATTGCACCGTGCACAAATGCTTCGATTTCGAGCGCCTTCGGCGTTTTCGCGCGGATCTCCGCGATTTCTTCAAACGAGAGCTCGCGTGCCAGCACGACGCGCTCTGCGCCCATGTTATAAAACGCGTTTGCGGTCTCATAATTCACAACGCCGGCCTGCGTGGAAATGTGTATCGCGACATTCGGCGCGTATTTTTTTGCCATGGACATCACGCCGAGGTCGGTCATGATGAACGCGTCTACACCGATTGCCTGGCAAAACTCGAGAAACGCCGGCAGCGCGGCAAGTTCTGCGTTATGCGGCAGAATATTACAGGTGACATAGACCTTCACGCCCTGCGCGTGGCAGTATTTTACAGCTTCTTCAAGCTCCTCGTTTGTAAAATTGGAAGGCGCAGAGCGCATGCCGAAGGATTTACCGGCAAGATACACCGCGTCCGCACCGTAGCGCACGGCAGAAATAAGGCGCTCCATATCGCCGACCGGCGCCAGAAGCTCCGGCGCGTTATATCGTTTTTGTTCCATGAAATCCATTCCTTTACTGCATTTGTGCCTTCCCGGACAAAATTCGCCGGAAAGGCACAGGTAGCTTTGTTATCGTAAATGTTGTGTCGGTTACAGCAGACCGGCTTCCGCCATGTTCATCAAATGCTCGTCCATTGTGGAAGCATAGTACGGGGTGCCGTCACTGTCATGGCAGAAGAAGTAATACTCGCTGCCCTCTTCGGACGGATAGATTGCCGCCTTAATAGCTTCAAGACCCGGGTTGCAAATCGGGCCTGCCGGCAGGCCGCTGTTATCATACGTGGAGTACGAGCTTACGAAGCCCTCCGGCGCGTCATTCGCAGTTTTGTACGGATAATAAACTGTGGAGTCGCAGTCCAGCGTGTGGATGTCATGCTCCGCGCCGTTTTCCAGTCGGTTGCGCAAAATAGCGGAGATCATATACATGTCGTCCGTATTTGCGGCTTCTGCCTGAATGATGGAAGCGAGCGTGATGATCTGATCCGTGGTATAGCCGGATTTCGCAATGTCATCGCGCATTTCGTCGGTGAGCTTATTTTCAAAGTTATTGAGGAAGCGGTCAAGGATCGATTCTACCGTATCGTTTTCAAAGAACTGGTACGTATCCGGGAACAGATAGCCCTCGAGCTTATAGTAGCGGTCACTTGTGTTCGTGATGGCTGCAACATCCGAGTAGCTGTCGTAATCCGAAGAGTTGCAGGCTTCAAGGATCTCGTCTGCAGTGTGCAGGCCGTTTTCTTCCAGCAAAGCGGCAAGCTGCTGCACCGTGATGCCCTCACGGAACATGACGGTGATCTCTTCGCCGAGATCCGGGCCGGACTGTAAGGTATTGACAAGCTGCTTATAATCGTAGTTTGTTTTGATCGTATACGTGCCGGGTTCAAAATACTCCATTTCTGTGGTGAATTTGCAGAAAAGGGAGAAAAACTCCGGCTTATCGATCGCGTGGCTCTTGTAAAGAATGTCTGTCAGCTGCTCCTGCGTCACGTTTTCGGGAATCGTGACCTCCACTTCGGAATCCATGCGGTCTACACCGAGAAAATCGTTGGAGCCGCCAATCAAGTACGAAGCGAGGGTTAAAGAGACCAGAATAACCATGGCAAGCCACGTGAACGCGAAAATGCGCTTGTTTTTTCTGGCCTTTACACGGTTTCTTTTCTTGTGCTCCTTCGCTTCCTTTTTCTGATTGCGTTCCGCGCGGGCGGAGCGTGCACCGGCAGAGCTTTCTTCCCCACGCTGTGGTGCGTGGCTGCCGGCATAGCCCTGCAAGTCCTCCAGTTCGTCTGTGTGATTGAGCTGATCTTCGGAAAGATTCAGCTTGAATTCGCGCGAATTCTGGCTGCGCGGTGTCGCGTCCTTCGGGGCGTAGCGCCTGCCGTTATCACTCATATTTTCATTCCATCCTTTCTTCATCTGCCGTCAAAACGAGCCGCTTGTCGGTCAAAACACCGTCCATGCGCACATCGTGCGGCTGCACCGGCACTTGCGGCACGAGCTGAAAATCGTAGCATAGGCCGAGCTTTAAAATCGGATGCCGTGCAAAAAACGTATCGTAGTACCCTTTGCCGTACCCGAGCCGTGCGCCGTCTGCTGAAAACGCCAGTCCCGGCACAAGGCACAGTGCATTTCCCTCATCTTGATATGCCTCTGCTTCTTTCGGCTCCAAAATGCCGTAAGCGCCCGGCGAAAGATCGCGTAAAGCCGAGATGCGGTAAAACACCATACGGTTCGTGTTTGGCACGCATTTCGGTACGTAAAGCGCTTTGCCGTCTGCAAGTACACGATCGAGAATTCTGAGCGTATCCGCTTCCGTGCCAAAGCTTACGTAGCTCAAAACACACGATGCCTTTTGGTACGCCGAAAGTGCCATGAGCCGCTGCAAAAGGCAGTCATCCCGTGTAGCGCGATCCGTGCAGGCTTTGCGTGCCGCACGCATTTTTCGGCGCAGTGCGTTTTTTTCGGTTATATCGGTCATCAATCCGTGCACTGAATGCCGTCGTGGATCTTCTTTTCAACGTCCTTGTCGGTCAGCAATCCAGCAAGCGTCAAGCCAAACTGCACGGCAACGCCCATACCTTTTGCCGTGACGATCTTGCCGTCTACGCAGACCGGCTTTTCGGAGATTGTGGCGCCCTTTAATTCGCCTTCAAAGCCCGGGAAGCAGATGGCTTCCTTACCGTTCAGGAGGCCGAGATGGCCGAGAACGCTCGGTGCAGCGCAGATTGCCGCAAGGTAAATGTCGTTCTTTGCGCAGTATTCCGCGCAGGTTGTGACGATCGGCGATTTTTCGAGGTTCAGTGTGCCGGGCATGCCGCCGGGCAGGATCATCAGCTCCATATCGTCCGTTGTAACGTCTTTTTCTTCGATGTCAGCCGTTACGGTGATGCCGTGGGAGCCGGTGATTGTTTTACCGCCGACGCCGACGGTCTTTACTTCAAGCTCTGCGCGGCGCAGAATATCCACGGGCGCGAGCGCTTCGATCTCTTCAAATCCGTTTGCAAGAAATACATAGATCATAATAAATCCTCCAGCTTTTCCTTGATCTCGTGATGAATATCTTCAATGCTGCGCAAGGTGTCGCCCTCGGCGCAGTTTAATACGGTCCAGTTTAAATGCTCTGCGGCGTACAGTGCACAGTCCCTGCAATGTAGCAGATAATGTATGTCGCTTTCGTGAATGTCTTTTTTGGTGGTGTCGCCTGCGTAGCGCTCTGTGAGCAGCCTTTGGGAAATTTTCGGCGGCACATCCAGATAAATCACACGATCCGGCCTCGGCAGCCCGAATTTTTCATATTCCAGGTCTTCAAGCCACGAAACGAACGCTTTCCACTCCGTTTTTGGCAGCTTACTTAATTGATATACAATGTTGGACGTCACATAGCGGTCGGAGATGATCGGCACACCACTTGCATAATCGTCTTTCCACTTCATGCGGTAGCTTGCAAAGCGATCCACGGCGTAAAATGCGCTTGCGGCGTAGGCGTTCACGTCTCCCGCCTCTTTTCCGAAATCGCCTTTCAGATACATTTTTACAAGCGACGAAGACGGAGAGTCATAATCCGGGAACGTTATCTGCCGTGCGCAGCCGCGCGATAAAGCGTAATCATACAAAAGCTTTGCCTGCGTGCCTTTGCCGCTGCCGTCCAGACCTTCAATTACAATCAATGCCATAAGTTTCATTTACTGCTTTCTGCGTAAATTTGCCGGCCTTTGCCGACTTTTTGCACCGCAGCGCGGTACATTCCTATTCATTATAGCAAACTGCGGCGAAATATACAACCGAAAAATTTCTTACAATGCGAAAAAACCGAGCAAAGCGGCGGGACAGGCACAATACCCGCCCTTTTCCGTACAATGGCATTGAGAAACCACAAAGGAGGTTTACAAATATGGCTGAAAATGAGCGGACACCCGATTGCGAAAACGGCGCAGCGTTAAAAGAAGCCGTCTGCATAGATGCCATGCGCATTTACGATTCCTGTTCAGATAAAGACTGCTTAGAGGATTTACGTGTGCTGTTTCCCGCCTCGGTGCAGCCCGTTGTGGACGCTTCCGCTAATGTGCGGGTGCGGGACGTTGATGTAATCTCTGTGTACATTGATATGCAGCCGATCCCCTTTAACCGCGGGTATTACTCCATTGATCTCACGTTTTTCTTTGACGTATCTTTGGAGCTGTACGGCGGCGCGACAGTGGGCTGCGAACGCGTGAGCGGTATTTCAATTTTCAATAAGAAGGTCATTCTCTACGGCAGTGAGGGCAACGTGAAGATGTTTACAAGCGAGAGCTGCCGTGACGAAGCCGATTTACAGGGCAATAAGGTCTTACCCAAGGCGACTGTGCAGGTCGCGCAGCCGGTAGCGCTTTCCGCAAAGCTTTGCGAGCACTGCCGCTGCGGCTGCGAGCCCTGCTGCGTGATCCCGGACTGCATTGCAAGCCGTTACGGCGGCGCGTTTGAAACGGTAGAGCAGAAAAACGCCGTATACGTGACAATCGGCCTGTTTACCATCGTGCAGATTGTGCGGAATGTGCAGATGCTCATTCCCGCGTTTGATTTCTGCATTCCGGATAAGGAATGCGTCACCTCCGGCGACAACCCCTGCGAGCTGTTCCGCAAGATTGATTTCCCGACCGACGAATTTTTCCCGCCGAAAGCGAGCGACTGCGGCTGTGGCTGCGGCAGACAAAATTAGAACCGCATTTGAATAATATAAGCCGTGCACTTTGAAAACAGGTGCACGGCTTACTCTTTTTATACTTTTGTCAGTCTTGCGAAGTTTGCAAACAGCTTTTTGGTGCCGACTTTATCAAACGCGACTTCGAGCAGCGTATCGTTCGCCATCGGCGTGGCGGAAACGATGAGACCCGTGCCGAACGCCTTGTGCAGGACAGTATCGCCTACGCGGTATGTACCGGCAGGCGCGGGCTTTACGCGCGGCTTCGGCATGAATCCGCCGGCTTCCGCAACGGATTTTGTTTTCGGTGCTTCCCCGAACGGCTTCGCGCCGCCGAAGCTCGGCATAGAGACCGGGCGCGCGCTGTAATCGCGGGAGCGGGTGTGCTCGATGAGCGTCTCCGGGATTTCTTCCACAAAGCGTGAAACGCGGTTGCGGTTCGTCATGCCGAAGATCATGCGGGATTCCGCGTGGAAAATGTACAGCTCCTCTTTTGCACGCGTGATGGCAACATACGCTAAACGGCGTTCCTCCTCCACTTCGGACGGTACATATACGCTCGCCATGCCCGGAAAAATGTTTTCCTCCATGCCCGGCAGGAACACCACCGGGAATTCGAGACCTTTTGCGGAGTGCACCGTCATGAGCACGACGGAATCGGCATTGTTATCGTAATTATCGATGTCGGTAATGAGCGAAACTTCTTCGAGAAAATCCGAAAGCGTGCCTTCGGGGTTCTCCTCCTCAAAACGGCGCAGGTTGGAAGCAAGCTCCTGCACGTTCGCGGCGCGGTCTTCTGCGGATTCCGGGTCGTCGGTCTTAAGAAAATTCAGGTAATCGATGCGCTCCACAAGCTCGTCATAAAGCTCGCCGAGCGTGACTTTTTCGTCGTTGTTGAGCTCGATGAGTCCCTGCATCTGTGCGGCGAAAAGCGTCATTTTGTTTGCGGCACGGGACAGTGCGGGATAGTCTTTCGCGTGCGAGACGACCTCAAACAGTGTCTCACCCGTCTGCTGACCGATCTGCGCCGCGACTTCGACCGAGCGGTCGCCAATGCTGCGCTTCGGCGTGTTGATGATGCGGCGCAGGCGCATTTCATCACTCGGATTGTTGATAACGCTCAAGTATGCGATCATCTCGCGGATCTCACGGCGCTCGTAGAAGCGCGTGCCGCCTATAATTCTATGCGGTACGCCGGATTTTGCAAAATTGCGTTCAAATGTCAGCGACTGTGAGTTCATGCGGTACAAAACAGCGTAATCAGAGAATTTCCGCCCCGCAGCAACGCCGTCTAAGATGATCTTCGTGATGCGCTCGGCTTCGTCCGTTTCGTTTTCCGCCGTGTGCAGGTGGATCATGGCGCCGGTGCCGTTCTGCGTCCACAGCGTTTTGCCTTTTCGCTCGGTGTTATGCTCAATGACGGCGTTCGCGGCGTCCAGAATGTTCTGCGTCGAGCGATAATTCTGCTCCAAACGAATGACCGTCGCATTCTGAAACGTATTTTCAAAGCTCAGAATGTTTTCAATCGTCGCACCGCGGAATTTGTAGATGCTCTGGTCGTCGTCGCCGACCACGCAGAGGTTACCGCTTTTTTCGGCCAGCATGCGCACAAATGTGTACTGCGCATGGTTTGTGTCCTGATACTCGTCAACCATTAGGTAGCGGAAACGGCTCTGGTAGTATTCCAGAACGTCCGGGCACTTTTTGAAGAGCTCCACTACTTTGTTGATGAGGTCGTCAAAGTCCATAGCATCGGCGTCTTCCAAACGCTTTTGATACGTTGTATACGCGCGGGAGATAATCTTTAATCTGAAATCGTCGCCGACCGTGAGGGCGTACTCAGCAGGCGAGATTAAAGAATCCTTTGCCCGGGAAATCTCGTTCAAAATCGATTTTGGCGTGATGTTTTTTTCCGAAATGTCGAGCTCTTTTAAGATGCTTTTCATCAAGCGGCGCTGGTCGTCGGTATCGTACACCGTAAAGTGCGAGGAATACCCGATGCGCTCGCCGTCACGGCGCAAAATACGCGCGCAGGTGGAATGGAACGTCGATGCCCAAATGTCGTTGGCGGTCTCGCCCAGCATGGCACACAGGCGGTCTTTCAGCTCGCCTGCAGCCTTATTTGTAAAGGTAATAGCCATGATGCGCCACGGTGCGCATGCGGAAACACTCAAATGCTCCTGTGTTTCCGTTATGAGCGGCGTGCCATTTTCAATATAAGCTTTGCACGCGGCAATATCATTTTCATCGAGATCGTCACGCAAATAGGTGCTGTTGTACGCGTCGCCGTAGCGCAGAATATTCGCGATGCGGTTGATGAGCACCGTTGTTTTTCCGCTGCCTGCGCCTGCCAAAATGAGCAGCGGGCCGTTTACGGTGAACACGGCTTGCTTTTGGCGGTCATTCATGCGTGCAAAGTCTTTTTCCAGCACTGCGCGGCGCAGTGCAAGGATTTCCGATTTATCCATAGGTTCAAATGATCTCCGTTCTGTTGGTTCTGTGTTTTCTCATTTTTCGGTTTCTATTTTACTATATCTTGCGAAAAAGTTCAATCGAACATAGAAAATTCCCGGGGCGATCTTTAAATCAGCCCCGGGAGGTTTATGTGTAAGTTAATATGACTTTACAAAGCAACTCAACTTTACAAAGTCGATGCGCTTTACATTACGCAAGCATCTTACGCACCATGTCGTAAAGCACGGGTTTCATATTGTCTATTGTATCCGGCTTATTTTCAATCATCGTGGCAAAGCAAGTGGAACCGATGAGCTCAACCACCAAAAACACGCGCTTATATAAGACATCTTCTGTGCAGCCCACGGCGAGCGAGCTGCTCTCAATGGCAGTGACAAGCTTGTCCCACAACGGGTCTTCTCTTAGATCAAGCTGCTTTTCAATCATCGGCCAGGAGAAATTGCGCTCCAAAAGCCGCAGTGTCAGACGGCTCCTTTTAAAGTATTCCACGATATAATCGACCATGAGGATGATGTCTTCTACAAAAACGCCGGTCTTATGCTCTTCTGCATATTCATAGGCCTCACTCAAAACACGCGCGGAAATGCGGTATGTGAGCTGCTGCAGAAGCTGGGTTTTATCGTGAAAATACAGATAGAACGTACCCTTTGCGACGTTCGCTTTCTTTACGATCTCATCGACCGAGGTCTTGTTAACGCCCTTTTCAAGGAAAAGCTGATAGGCCGCCTCGAGCAGCCCCTCCTTTTTCTGTTCTTTTTTCTGTTCAACACCGCCGCGCATGGCTGTGGCCTCCCAACATTCAAATCTAACTGTGTAATCAATTTATTTGTCTTATAGTATAAGGCGGGTACACCGTAAAAAGCAAGCCAAAAACAACATTTTGTACAGATTTGAATAAAATGACTAATAGTCAATTTATTTTGCCCATACAGTTCGTCATTTTTAATATTGACTATTGGTCATTTTTGGACTAAACTACATAACGAAATAAACGGGATGGTTCCCGAATGAAAGGAGCGGTGCTAAATGGAGCACTTTGCACGATGGATTGTGAAGCGCAGAAAGCTGATTCTTGTTTTAGCGGTTCTGCTTTTGATCCCGAAGACGAGAAAGAGTGGATTTATCCTGGCAGGGGCGCTGGTTGTGGATGCTCTCCTCTGCAATGTGATTTTAAAGCCTCTGGTAGCCAGAATCCGGCCTTATGATGTGAATACAGCGG
>OHUG01000679.1_pt1 | contig 13751 bp, 10 predicted proteins | sample 1579161 | NCBI WGS metagenome assembly OHUG01 (sample SAMEA3882514, study PRJEB24775) | human gut metagenome | biome: human-associated habitat; feature: intestine environment; material: feces | place: Netherlands | collected 2009/2010 | reverse complement strand
AATAAAAAACTATATATCATGGCGGAAACGAGTCAAAATGAATATCCATTGAACAATTTGAATATAGAGGTGGTGCAATATGATGAGTACCGTGCCATGGAATCTATACTCAGGTTGTCAGACGGAGGCTTTGGATTGATTTGGGATGCGGATGAGCAGGCGCTTGGACTTTATATGGCTGCCGGAATCCCAGTGATAGTTAAAAAGGGGTTGAACTGTGAAAAGTATGTGACAGATAATGAAATAGGAGCAGCAGCGACAGATTTTGAAGATGTATACCGGATAGCTGTATCAGAATCGGAAGATAAATTGAGTCAATACTACGCAAATGTCAAAAAACTGCAAAATTTGTTCATAAATGGAATATATACCAGAAAATTATTGCTGGATACCTTGATTATGTGTGGAGAAAGGCTATGATTTGGCGGTATATAAATGTTTTTATACGATTTTAGATACACCTAGGAGTTTATATTTATAGTGTTAAAGAGGAAAACTATAGTTATGTCCGGATGAAAGAGGATTAGGAAACAGATAATCCAAGTATCCGGATTCATGTGAATAAGGAGAGACTATATGAATAAGAAGAAGGTTGACAGTATTTTAAAAGGTATAACCGCAGCAGGAATTGCCATGGGTGGAGTCAGCTCTATCCAGGGTGCTGATATGGTTATGGCTGCAATTAATGAATCGGCAGCAGATTCCAATTCATTAGTTGACGCAGGCTCTTTGTCTGAGAGCGAACGTACAGAGTATAGCGAGAGTACAACACAGAGCATGAGTGAAAGCGCTTCAGAGAGCACTAGCGAGAGCGTGAGTGTAAGTGAAAGTTCAAGTGAAAGTTCAAGCGCCAGCGAAAGTGCGAAGCAGAGTGATGCAGAACAGCAGAGTGGTGATAATGTTGTAGCGGCTGCATACACAGATGATGCAGAACAGGATATGGCTGTTTATGCTCGAATGAGTGGAATGCCACAGCTTGCAAGTAATGATACAAATAGAGATGATTGTGTATCAGATCAGGTACATCATGTGACTAAGATTACGGCAAGAAATTTTAAAGATTTAGCAAGATCTGATGTTCAATCTATAAATGATGTAAAACCGAAGAAATGGAAAGATAAAAATTTTCAGTATAGAGTAAAGAATTCAAATACAGGTGAGTGGGAATATTTTAATAATTTTGATCAAGTTACATTTAATTGGACAGAAGGAATTCTCTGGTGGGAAACCAGCCATAATAAAACTGGCGAATTGTATATATGTGACGGAAATGCGTTTGTATTAAAAGTGTCTGATAATGAATGGGTAGAATTTAGAAGTAGTAGTACAGGTGGAGTACATACGTATAAATACGCATATAAGCATGGGGATTCCATTGATTTACTGGATGATGCAGATCCAAACTATGAGAAGAGTGAATCAGTAAGAATATCAGAGAGTTTGAGTGTTGAAGCAAGCACTAGCGCGTCAACAAGTGCAAGCACATCAGCAAGTACAAGTGCATCAACAAGTGCGAGCACATCGGCAAGTACTAGCGCATCAACAAGTGCAAGCACATCAGCAAGTACGAGTGCATCAACAAGCGCAAGCACAAGTGCATCAACAAGTGCAAGTACATCGGCAAGCACTAGTGCATCGACCAGCGCCTCAATAAGTGCAAGTACATCGGCAAGTACCTCAGCTAGTACGAGCGCCTCAACCAGTGCCTCAACCAGTGCAAGCACATCGGCAAGTACAAGTGCGTCAACCAGCGCAAGCACATCAGCAAGTACCAGTGCCTCAACAAGTGCAAGTACCTCAGCGAGCACCAGTGCCTCAATAAGTGCAAGTACATCGGCAAGTACCAGCGCATCAACTAGTGCAAGTACCTCAGCGAGCACAAGTGCCTCAATAAGTGCAAGTACATCGGCTAGTACTAGTGCATCGACAAGTGCAAGTACATCAGCAAGTACGAGCGCCTCAACCAGCGCAAGCACCTCAGCAAGCACAAGTGCATCAACAAGTGCAAGTACATCGGCAAGTACTAGCGCATCGACAAGTGCAAGCACATCAGCAAGCGAGAGTGCCTCAACCAGCGCAAGTGAGTCAGAGAGCACATCAGCAAGTGAGAGTGAATCAACCAGTGCAAGTGAGTCACTCAGCACAAGCGAGAGCATCAGCACAAGCACAAGTACGAGTCAGAGTCAGTCAGCTGCAAATGTGGTACCGACACCGGCTCCAACTCCTGCACCGGCAGTAGATAATGCTCCTGCACCAGCAGCAACTATCACACCGGCTGCTACACCTCTTGCAGCAGCTACACCGGTAGCACCTGCACCAGCAGCTCCTGCGGCACCGGCAGTACCGAATACACCAATTCAGGATGCACAGGTTCCTCTTGGAGTAAATGAGGAAGAAGATAATCTTCAGAACATCGAGGATGAGGATACACCTCTTGCAGCAGGCGGAACAGCCAAGGACGGTATCAAAACATGGTGGTGGTGGATTGCAGCAGCAGTTGCAGCTATCACAGGAAAGGGTGTTTATGACAACCGCAGAAGAAAACCTGCAAAGAGCGACGATTCAGAAGATAATTCTGATGAGAAATAAATAATTAATAGCAATACTAACAATATTGTTTTATAATATTAGTGACCATCTGTAGCGGATGGTCACTAATTCGTTAAGCTGTTTTGTAGTAAGACGAGATTACTTTGTGAGGAAAGGTGAATTCCTTGAAGCAGAAGGATAGTATAAAGAAGAAAAAACAAAAACAACAGAAGGAACACGTATTATTATATAAGCTTTTATATTCGTTCATGACCATGCTCGTGTACATGGTAGGCAGAAATATACCACTCTACGGGATAGATATAGATGCATATAGCAATGTAAACGTAGATGCGCAGTCCATACTTTTACAGGCTATTTCAGGTGATATGAAGAACTGTTCCATTTTCATCATAGGCTTGTGGCCGTACATGCTGGCATCCATGCTTGCCATACTGATAGTTGCAATCATGTCGCTTGACCACACCAGGAAGCTGTCACCGAAGAAGATAAACATATGGACAGTTACCATCATGATGATTATCGCAGCCGTTCAGGCATATCACAAAACACAGACACTTATGTATAGGGTTAGTGGATATGAACTTATATGGAATAAGATAATAGTTTTCATACAGCTCATCGCGGGTATGCTGATAGTGGTGTATATGTGCGACAGAGCTACCAAATATGGTATCGGTGGCAAGGTGAGTGTATTCATGGTCAATATAGTCAGTGGTATGATGACCATGTTTACAGGAAAGCCGCTTGAGAAGCTGGCACTGCCTGTAGCCATAGGAGTGGCAGAGATTGCTGTCATGATAGTACTTGAGACCACTGAGAAGCGAATAGCAGTACAGAGAGTTTCCATAAACAATATTTATGCGGATAAGAACTATATCGCTTACAAGCTCAATCCTGTCGGTGCTACACCGCTTATGTTTGCGTCAGCCGCTTTTTTGCTTCCACAGTTTATGTGCAATGGACTTCATTATCTGTTTCCGGACAATGCTGATATTCAGTGGTGGATGGACAATATGAGGCTCACATCACCGCTTGGAATTGTAGTATACATGGTGATTATATGTCTGCTTACAATTATCTTTTCTATGGTTATGCTGTCTCCGGGCAGGACAGCAGATGATCTGCTTAAGTCGGGTGATTCTATACAGGATATATATGCAGGAAAGCCTACGAAGAGATATCTGATTGGCACAGTGCTCAGCTTTTCCGTTATAAGCTCAATCATTATCTGTATATGTCAGGGTGGACCGCTGTTTTTACAGTTTGGAGGATATGTGGACGCATCACTTGCTATGCTGCCGTGCTCTATCATGATGACGACAGGTCTTTGGATTTCGCTGTACCGCGAGGCAGAGGTGTACCGGAATATGGACAGATATCATACATTCATATAGCTCCCGGCGCTTTGAATTAAGAATTAGGAGGAATCATAATGCTATATTTTATACCGGCATGGTATAAACAGAATATGTGGTGCGAAAACGAGCAGCAGTGGTATATGCGCAGGCTCAAGTCAGAGTTTGACGAGACTATAAAGCAGATTACTCTTTTTCATAGAAATGTGGACAGACCTTACAGGATTCTTGTGCTCGGATACTCGCCAAATTTCAGACATTTCCTACACAGGCAGGGCATGTACCGCTCAAAGTACTGGTCATGCTTTGATGCGATAGCACAGGTCAGGAGAAAGAAGGTCGCTGTGCTGTCATATCACGATATCAAGTGGCCGAAGGGGCTGGAGTTTGTGTATTCGCCTTTTTCTATAATCGCTTTGCAGGGCGATGTGAAGTATGCACAGGTAGAGTTTGGTGAGGATGGCAATCCGATATCCATAGATATGTTTGAGGATGGCAAAATCTGCAGGCGCAACTATTATGATGACAGAGGCTTTGTTTCCAGTACTGTTATATATGAAAACGGCATAGAGCAGTATCAGGATTTTTTGATGGAAAACGGCATCTGGAAGATACGTGAGTATAAAAATGATGGTCATGTGGTTGTCAATCAGACATGCCCTGACTATGATGTGGTGCCTGATGCTAAGAGCGGCAAAGCAGGTGAGCCGGTTGAGATGCGCTTTACAAAGGCTGAATATGACAGCCTCGAGGCGGTTATCGAAGAGGTATTTGCAAGCTATGTGAATCTCACAAGGCAAAATGACAACTTTTTCGTGGCGATGCATCCGCTTCATATCAGGGTTGCAGAGCATGTGCTTAAGGGGAAAAGGATTATTGCTACATTTTTTGAAAACAGATTTGATTTCACGCAGACATCACTGGCAGCGGATTTTTTAGAGCATGCGGAAAATATCATTACGGATTCTGATTATACGACGAAGCTTATTATGGAAAATCTGGGTGCAGTAAATAACAAGCCGCTCAGATTACATATCACAGATATTCCGCCATATGATACCAGGATGGACTTCGGTATCAGCTCGCAGCTTCGTGTGCAGAACATACTCGTGCCGGTTGATGGACTGACTGAGGATGCATTTGCTCGGATTATAAAGGGGCTTGCGGATTATCTGACCATTAATGACCTTGCGAGAGTTCATTTCTTTACAAGAGATGCCTCATGGGGTCATGAGGATGCTATAAAGAATGATACGGTAAAGCTTCTTGATAGTATGGGCTATGATTCCCGTTTGGTAACAGGCGATGGTGAGGCAGCTCTCGGCTTTGGAGGCAGCGGGGCTGATGTATTTGCCGAGAATGAGCTGGGGGATATAGAAAAAACGGTGGAGCAGAGATTTTTCGTGGATGTATGTGTGGATGAGCGTGATATCAGCAAGTGTATCAACGAGCAGAGAGTCATCCTCGATATGAGAGGCACGATGGATGTTTTTGTTTATGTTACAGCTATCAGCAAGGGCGTGCCAAGAATCAGCCTGAGTGCAGACCAGTTTCTTGTTTCAGGAAAAAACGGAATGGTCATAGATGATTTTTCTGATATCGGAAGGAGTCTGACCTATTATCTGGACAGCTTTGAAAACTGGAATCAGGCATTGGTGGAGTGCTATGAGCTTGGTCAGAAATATACCACATCGGTGCTGCTTAAGAAGTGGAGAAAGGTGCTAAATTTTAGTGAGTAAGATTCATGTTTTATATGTTGGCGATGACGATTGGACAACTAAATACAGCATTCCGGACAATATAGAGTTTGAAGTATACGAGTCTGATGAGAGTGAACTAACGGCAAACAGACCTGCGAGAAAGCTCATGGATTTAGTTATTCTTGACAGGGATATAACACTCTCAGAGGAAAAGGCTTTTACGAAGTTTACAAGGGGCTACTGTCTTTTTGCAACGGAAAATGTGCAGATGCTAAACAGCGCGACGAGCAGATATTTCAAGGCACGAATGGGACAGTATCTGTATACCGGCGATGTGCAGTATTTTCTGGCTCATGAGGTGAGAAATTACTATCCAAATCCTTATGGTGAGAAGTTTAATCCTGCCAAGCTTGCTGTCAGTGATTCCTTTACAGGAAGGGTAGCATGTGATGGAAACTATAACTTGGTTCTAGATGGAGAGTTTGGGGAGAATTTTTCGCAGATTGCATACTGGAGATATAATATCCCGGTTTTTGAGGGACAGTGTATTGATATGTATCTTGAATATGAGAAAACTGGGGATGTAGAGATTAAGCTTAGATTATTTCAGTTCTACTATGGCTCGATTGGTGATATTAAGCAGGTCTGGGAGTTTGACGAGGAACAGCTTCAGGATGTTTTCAGGATAGATAATGAATCAGATCAGGGTCCTGTTTTTGTTTCTATACTTGCAAGGGGCACCGGCAGCCTGAATATCATATCATTGCACGACAGACATTCCCGCCGTGGACACGGATTTTTCCTGCCCGGAGGTGAGAGGCTTGTCTCTTCTAAGGGAGAGGAAGTGTTTGTGTACTTTGAGAAGGGCGATATGAAGCCACCGCTTGCTGTCTATTTCTCAGGCTACAGGACTCAGGAGGGCTTTGAGGGCTACTATATGATGCGAGGCTTCGGATGTCCGTTTATTCTTGTGACAGACCCAAGAAGTGAGGGTGGAGCCTTTTATCTGGGAGACAGTGAATTCGAGCAGATGATTACGGATTATGTGACTGATAAGCTCGATGAGCTTGGCCTTACAAAGGATGAGCTCGTGCTCTCAGGAGCTTCGATGGGAACCTTCGGTTCACTATACTATGGCTCAAAGCTTTCACCACATGCACTGCTTCTTGCAAAGCCGCTTGCCAACATGGGAAATGTAGCAAGAAACGAGCGAATCCTTAGAGCCGGAGGCTTCGCTACCTCGCTTGATATTCTGATGAAAAATTATGACAATCTCTCTGATGAGGCGATAGAGCAGCTAAACAACAGGATGTGGGACAGATTCGACAGTGCCGACTGGTCGCAAACAAAGTTCATCATCTCATATCTGTATGAGGATGATTACGACCCGGATGGTTATCCGAGCATTTTGTCGCATCTGAAGTCGAGCGGTGTTGAGGTGTATGGCAAGGGCTCACACGGCAGACATACTGACAATTCAGCAAATGTCATGGCATGGTTCAAGAGCCAGTACAATAATCTGCTGCATGATGATTTTTCAAGATAAGCAAATAAACGTTGCAGGTCACACAGTCAGGTGTGAACAGTAACAGGAAAACAAACATTAAGTGAACAATAGTAAGACAGGTAAGTATTATGTATGGTGACACTTGGCAGGTCCGCTGGAAAGAATTTCTATCGGACTCGTATGTATATGGATCTAAAATTGAATTTAATGAGGATGGTTCAGTCTCTTATAAGAACCGCCTCATGCCGCCGGGCACGGTGATTCACACATGGTATTCTATGACGAATTTCCAGGGGAATAGGATAGAGCCGTCGCTTCCGCTCATCGATGGAGAGCGGGCATATTCCATTGCGGTGAATATTGACTATCACAACAGTGAGAGTGAGGCACTGATGCTTCGTATCATATTTTTTGACAGGTATGATGTACAGGCGCAGAGTATTATTGTCCGCGATAAAAAGGCGTTTTTCAAGCCGTCCATCAGGACCTACAGCTACAGGATAGAGCTGATAAATGGTGGAAATGCTGATTTTACATTCAAATCACTGGTGATTAAAGAGGTTTCAGAGGAAGAGTTTGATGCAGAGCAGGAAAGAATTGAGAGACTTAAAGAGGACTCTAACAAAAGTAAGAAAAAGCGAAGAAAAAATAAAAAATCTAAGTGATGAAGAGCTTTCTGCACTGACAGAGCAGTTTAAGAGCAGGTATAGCGATGGGGAATCGCTTGAATCGCTTATGCCGGAGGCCTTTGCAGCTATGTGCGAGGCGGATTACAGGGTGCTTGGAAAGAGACCGTATGATGTGCAAATCCTGGCAGCAGCAGCTCTTCACGGTGGATATCTCGCTGAGATGAATACAGGTGAGGGAAAGACTCTATCAGCTACCATGCCGCTTTATCTGAATGCGCTGACCGGCAAGAGCTGTATGCTCGTTACCACGAACGAGTATCTGGCATCGCGAGATGGTGCAGAGATGGGAGAGGTCTACAATTTCATGGGTCTCACCTGCTCATATCCGGATGCGGATGATACAAAAAAGCAGGATGATGATGAGAAAAGACAGTTCTATTCGGCTGATATCATATACACTACAAATGGTGCACTTGGCTTTGATTTCCTTTTTGACAATCTGGTAAAGAAAAAGGAGGACAGATTTCTCTGTGATTTCCACTATGTCATAATTGACGAGGCTGATTCGGTGCTTTTAGACTCTGCAATTATGCCGCTCGTCATATCGGGAGTGCCGAGAGTGCAGTCGAACCTGTACGATGTATGTGATTTTTTCGTCACGACACTTGTGGAGGATATAGATTACATAGAGGAGGATAAGGCCGTCTGGCTCACTCCAAAGGGTGTTAAGTTTGCCGAGAGCTTCTTTGGCATATCCAATTTCTACGGTAAAGAGAATTTTGAGATAAACAGGCATGTCACGCTTTCTCTTCGGGCGCACAAGCTTTTGAAGAACAAAAAGGATTATGTTGTTACTGACAAGAAGGAGGTAGAGCTGTTTGATGGAGCGACAGGCCGTCTCATGCACGGTGTCAAGCTGCGTGGCGGTCAGCATCAGGCTATAGAGGCAAAGGAAAAGGTGGAGATATCGCAGGAATACAGAACGGTGGCATCCGTTACCTTCCAGAATCTGTTTATGATGTTTGACAAGATGGCAGGCATGAGCGGCACACTCATGGATGCAAAGGATGAGCTTTTTGAGACCTACGGCAAGAATGTGGTGAAAATACCTACAAACAGGCCTCTTAAAAGAGTCGACAGGAAGGACAGATACTTTAAAAACGGTCATGACCAGTTCTGGACAGCAGTGGATGATGTGATAAGGCTTCACGAGACAGGCCAGCCTGTGCTTGTGGTGCTTAATTCCGTTACGGATACAGATCTTTTTTCAAGGCTTTTAATAGAGAAAAATATTCCGCACAATGTACTAAACGCAAGCAATGCTTTCTGGGAAGCACAGATTATCGCAGGCGCAGGCCAGCTGAATGCGGTTACGGTTGCTACGACCATGGCAGGAAGAGGAACAGATATAAAGCTCGGAGACGGAGTGAAGGAGCTTGGCGGCTTAGCCGTCATAGGTATAGGAAGGATGAACAATTCAAGATCCGAGAGGCAGGCGAGGGGCCGCGCCGGCAGACAGGGTGATCCGGGCTTCAGCCAGTACTATGTGAGCCTGGAGGATGACATAGTGGGAGCTGAGGATGATGACAAGCTGCAGCGCTATATTGATGGCAAAAAGCGTATTGGAAAGCGCAAAATAAAGCGTATTGTCAACCAGTGTCAGAAGCTTAGTGTGGAGTCTGAGGAGATGAACCGCAAGAAATCACTGCAGTACGATCAGGTCCTCCAGCGCCAGCGAGACCTAATCTACGCAACCAGAAAAAAACTGCTCGACGGCGCCAGCGTCGAGCAGGAGAAGATAGTAGAGATTGCGAAGGAGAATATCTCAGACTTCGTTAATCATTTTGACTGCATACAGAGTAATAAGAAGCATGGCAGGCGCCGTGGCAGAAAGAAATATAATGATAAAAATACCAATACAGAGCAATATACATCAATACTAAACAGATATATCCTTGACAACATTTCTTACAAGCTGGACGCCGGTCTGACTTTGTCTGACATGCAAAGCGCCGCCACTGTTAGCGATTACCTGATGATTCGTGTGTATCAGGGGCTTTCAAGACAGCGTGAGCGCATAGGTGATGAGGAGGCTTACGAGCAGTTTGTCCGCGAGGCAACTCTAAAGGCGGTGGATGATGGCTGGGTTGAGCTGATTGACTACCTTGAGCAGCTCAAGTATGCGGTAGCGGGAAGAGCATCCGCACAGAGAAATGTTATGTTTGAATACCAAAATGAGGCTTTCGAGTCGTTTTTGGATACAGAAAAAGCGGTAAAATGTAATATCATAAGGAATATTTTGCTTAGTGATGTGAAAATCGGCAAGGATGGCAGGCTGCAGGTCATCTACCCTTAAAGGTTATTATAATATAAATAGTTTGACAGATACGAGGAGAATCATATGGTATATAACTTCAATCTCGGAATAGGCTGGGCTTCAAGCGGCGTGGAGTATGCACAGAGCTACAGGGCTAATCTGCTCCGCAGGGCGCACATTCCGGCAAGGTTTGTTTTCACAGATATGTTTCCAACAGAAAATATAGAGCACATGACAAGAAATATCGGCTTTTTGGATGAGGAAGTGATATGGCTGTACACATTTTTTACAGATGTGAGGACATCTCCTGTTACATTCACTCTAAAGGAGCTTGAGGCTTCGATGGCAGAGGAGGATTATACCTTTTCCAGAGATGGGAAGACGTGCAGGTATCAGTTTAAGGAGAGCGGCAGGTTCTACACCTGCTACATGGTCGATGATACAAGTGATCTCGTGCACAGAGTCGAGATTGTATCAAACGGATGCCTGATCCGGAAGGATTTTTACACCTATTGCAGGACCTTCAGCGAGTACTATGCTCCGCTTGACGGCAAGGCTCATCTGTACGGAAGGACATTTTTCAATGAGGATGGCTCGGTGTGCTACGAGGAGGTCATAGAGGATGACAGCACCTTTTACAGGATTGGAGCGCAGGTGCTTTATACCAAGGCTGACCTGGTCGGCTACATGGTAAAGAGGCTTAACCTCACGGCTGATGATGTGGTGATCATCGACAGGACGACAGGCATAGGTCAGGCAATCCTCGAAAACTGTGGACCGGCGCGCGTAGGAATAGTGGTGCATGCGGACCATTTCAGCGAGGGAGGCACTGATGATGATTACATACTGTGGAACAACTATTATGAGTATTCATTTTCTCAGACTGAGCACATAGATTTCTACATCACAGCGACGGATGCGCAGAATGAGCTTATGAGGCAGCAGTTTAAGAAGTACTGTGGAAAAGAGCCTCATGTGGTGACTATTCCGGTGGGCAGTCTTGATGAGCTTAAATATCCGGATGAGCCAAGAAAGAGGCACTCACTCATCACTGCGTCGCGTCTTGCGACTGAGAAGCACTGTGACTGGCTGGTGGAGGCCGTTGTGAAAGCAAAAGAAAGCGTGCCTGACATTTCACTTGACATATATGGAAAGGGTGGCGATGAGGCGAAGCTTAAGGGGCTTATCGGCAGGCTGGGCTGTGCCGATTATGTGCATTTGATGGGACAACAGAAATTAGATGATGTATACAAGCACTATGATGCGTATGTGGCAGCTTCACAGAGTGAGGGCTTCGGGCTCACACTCATGGAGGCCATAGGCTCAGGGCTTCCTATAGTGGGCTTTGATGTGAGGTATGGCAACCAGACCTTTATCGATGATGGGCAAAACGGCTACAAAATTCCAATCACCGATGAGATGGATCAGAAGGAGAAGATAAAGCTTCTTTCTGAGCGTATAGTGAGGATGTTTACAGAGGATGATATGGATGCATTTTCAGGACATTCATATGAGAAGGCCAAAGAATATCTGACTAAGGAGGTGATTCACAGATGGATAGAGCTGTTGAAGTAACACACGAAGCAGTTGGTATCACACTGCTCTTTGATACATTTTCGGGCGAGAGCAAGAATCTCCTTGAGTCATTTAAGAATACCGGTGCTGTCTTTCATGCAGCAGCCATTGAGGATGACGGTTTCCAGCCGGATGATGTGATGAGCGTGTATGGATTTTTCTTAGGCGATTACCGGGAGGCTGACAGCTTACCGGGTAAGCCGCTGTATTTCAATCAGATACAGATTCCTGATTACTGGCGCATAGAGGGAGATAATTCATCTGCGAAGGTCATGGACCGCACCAGGGAGCGAGCGAGGATATTTTTCACGGAGCCTACGCACAGGCGGCAGGTTAAGATTGTTGACTGGCTCGATGATGCCGGTCAGGTCAGGCTTTCAGAGCATTATAACAGGTATGGCGCGATTTTCTGTCACACGGTTTTTAATAAAAAGGGGCAGAAGGCACTCAGGAAGTTTTTTGATGTGACGGGCAGGGAGATGATAGTGGAAAACTTTGTCACCGGTGATATACTCGTCAGATGGCAGGATAAGGACTGGATTTTCAGAAGTAAGACAGACTTTATAGCGTTTTTCATCAGGTGCGCAGGGCTGGAGGATACAGCGGTTTATTTCAACTCGCTGTCATATCCGTTTTTTGCATCACAGGCGCTTGCGCCAAACGGCTTTCGCGACGCACTCTTCTGGCACGAGCCAGTGGGTGATGAGATACCAGGCAATATGCAGATTATACTGCATGATCAGGGAACGAGGGCAAAGTGCGTATTTGTGTCGCGCAGGGAGTCCTACGACAGGCTTATAGCACTTGGCGCTCCTTCCGATAAGGTGAAGCAGCTTGGATATATCTACAGCTTCGTCAGGGAAAATAAGCACAGGCCGCACATACTCGTATGTACCAATTCAGAGAATGTGGGGCATCTGACAGAGCTTGCGTCACTCATGCCGCAGATGCATTTTCATGTGGCGGCCATCACAGAGATGTCGTCAAAGCTTATGTCGGCAGGGCAGTATGACAATGTGTCACTCTACCCTAATGTGAAGATGTCCGTGCTGGATAGTCTTTTTGAGAAGTGTGATTTCTACCTCGATATCAATCACGAGGGTGAGATAGTGGATGCGGTTCACAGAGCTTTCTTAAACAACATGCTTATAGTGGGTTATGAGGAGACCATGCACAACGCATATTACACCGCAGACACGAATACATTTAAGGAGAGCGAGTACGCTGATATGGCGGAGGCACTCAACCTGACACTGGCTATGCCGCATCTCATTGATGAGGCGCTTGCCATGCAGAAAAAGGCTGCTGTAGCGGCTGATGCAACAGACTACATGGAAATACTCCATTTGTAGTAATACAGGGTTTATGAACAGAAAGGAGCTTAATATGAGTAAAAACATTAACAACAATCAGACAGTAGACGAGAAAAAGGGTAAAAGGACAGGGCTTACAATACTGGGCTATGTGCTTGTGATCGTGGCACTTCTTATAGTGCTTCCGGTTGTGCTTCCACCGATATTTGGCTATCATACATATCTTTCGGGCACAGACCATACAGGAAATATTTCAAAGAATGGCAGCGTGGTATATTTAAAGACTATTGACGAGGCCTCTTATAAGGATGGCAATATAGTAGCCATCGAATCAGCTGATTCATCAGGCAGAAGGGTAGATTCATACTATGTGGATTCTAATGATTCTTCTGCAAAAGAGATTGCACTTCGTGATGGAAATGGTGTATCATATAAGGTAGTTAAAGGGCAGGTTATCGCAAAGACTCCGTTTATAGGATACTTAAGCCAGCTGTGCTTTTCAGCAGTTGGAATTATTGTCACGGTAGTGATTTTTGCTGCAGGTGTAGCAATCATGATGTATGTAAATAAAATCAGCAAGGAAATCAACACCATGGTTGAACAGCAGACTGCATAGTGTGTCTGAATTCCCATCTGCGACATTAGAAAACCTGACTATTATAAAGCAGACCTTATGTTTGCGGAATAGGATAAGTTATGGATAGATACAGTGTGAGTAGGACAAAGAGGTCATTGTTTTATTTAATGATGGCCTTTTTGATTGTTGGATTTATAATTGCCGAGTGCATATTACCGAGTGAGA
>OHUG01000676.1_pt1 | contig 13774 bp, 8 predicted proteins | sample 1579161 | NCBI WGS metagenome assembly OHUG01 (sample SAMEA3882514, study PRJEB24775) | human gut metagenome | biome: human-associated habitat; feature: intestine environment; material: feces | place: Netherlands | collected 2009/2010 | reverse complement strand
CCTTGCGGGCTGCACCTTTATGCCGGTGGCAGACCGCATCATCGCCTCCACGCTGGCTTGCGCGGCGGCAGCGGCGGGCGGCAGGGTAGAACTGGCGGGCTGTGCGCCCGGGCTGTATGCCCCGCTGCTGGAAATTCTGGAACAAATGGGCTGCACCGTAGAGCGGGCACGCGATGCTGCCGCCATTTCACGGTTCGGGGCACTGCGCGGCGCGGGAAACGTGCACACAGCGCCCTACCCGGGCCTTGCCACGGACGCCGCCCCGCTGCTGGCGGCGGTGATGCTCTGCGCACAGGGGGAAAGCTGCCTGCAGGACAGGGTGTTTGAAAATCGTTTTGCCTGTGCCGAGGGCTTTGCGGCGCTGGGTGCGAACGTCCGGGTGGCAGAGCGCACGTTGTATGTGCAGCCGGGGGGGACGCTGCGCGGGGCAAAGCTGACTGCACCGGACCTGCGGGGCGGGGCGGCGCTGGCGCTTGCGGCGCTGGCTGCCCGGGGCAGCAGCCGCCTTGGCGGGGTGGAGTTTGTCCGGCGCGGATATGCGGACCTTGACCGGCTTTTGGCGGGGCTGGGCGCACAGATTTGGCAGGAAATACCCGCCCGGAGTGGGGTTGTGAAAAAAACACCCACGAAAAAGCAATTTTGTCTTGCAATCGGAGCAAAAAAATGATACGATACAGTTATATAAATATCGTATGATAATTTCTGTGCGGCATTTGCGCAGTTCCACATAAAAATCCGATGGAGGACAAAGTTATGGCATTGATGCTCGATGAAGAACTGGACGAAAACGTTACGACGATCAAGGTGATCGGTGTGGGCGGCGGCGGCGGCAACGCCGTGAACCGCATGGTGAGCGATGGCCTGCAGGGCGTGGAGTTCATCGCAATGAATACTGACCAGCAGGCACTGGCCAAGAACCATGCCTCGGTCAAGGTGCAGCTGGGTTCCAAGCTGACCAAGGGTCGCGGTGCGGGTGCAGACCCGGAGATCGGCCAGCGCGCCGCTGAAGAAAGCAAGGACGAGATCGCCAATGCCCTCAAGGGCTCCCAGATGGTCTTTATCACCGCCGGTATGGGCGGCGGCACCGGCACCGGTGCGGCTCCTGTGGTGGCTGAGGTGGCACACGACTTGGGCATCCTGACCGTGGGCATCGTCACCAAGCCCTTCGCCTTTGAGGGCAAGCGCAAGATGGCGCAGGCCGAGCAGGGCATCGCTTCCCTGATGATGCACGTCGACTCCCTGATCGTTATTCCCAACGAGCGCCTGAAGCTCATCAGCCAGGAGAAGATCACCCTGATGAACGCCTTCGAGGCCGCTGACAACGTGCTGCGCCAGGGCGTTGAGAGCATCTCCAGCCTGATCAACATTCCTGCCTTCATCAACCTGGACTTCGCGGACGTCCGCTCCATCATGAAGGACGCCGGCTTTGCCCACATGGGCGTCGGCGTTGCCAAGGGCGCCGGCAAGGCCGAGAACGCCGCCAAGGCTGCCATCTCCAGCCCGCTGCTGGAGACCAGCATTGCCGGTGCACGCGGCGTCATCATCAACATCACCTCCAGCCCCGACATCGGCCTGGAGGATGTCGAGACCGCTGCCAGCATGATCACCCAGAGCGCGCATCCCGATGCCAACATCATCTGGGGTACTGCGTTCGACGAGCGCCTGAGCGACGAGATGAGCATTACCGTCGTTGCCACAGGCTTCGAGAGCACGCCCGAGGTCGACGAGCCCATTCAGGCCCATGTTGACGCCAAGCGTGCCGCACAGGCCGCTACCCAGCCCGCCGCACAGCCTGCCGCTGCTCCGGTCCAGCCCGTGCAGCCTGTCCAGCCGCAGGTCAACCCCGTCATGCCCAACCCGATCTTCACCCAGTCCTTCAGCACCGGCATGGACACGCCTGTGGCCGCACAGCCCGCAGCCCCTGCCGAGGAAGAGGATGACGGCGATTACTTTGACGACCTGCTCAGCATCCTGAACAAGCGTTCTTAATGATTTTTTTGCGAGAGGATGTAAAAAGCCATGCCGTCTGAACCGATGAACATTCAGGAACAGGGTTTTCGTTCCAGCTTGTTCGGCTTTGATAAAAATGACGTGCTGGCTTACATGAACGCACTGGCCAACGAGGCCCAGCAGCACGAGCTGGAGTACAACCGCCAGCTGCAGCAGCTGCAGTCCAAGCTGGACGAGCTGCGCAGCGAGCGGGGCACCGCCGACAGCCGCATGGAGGCCCTGAAGGCCGAGCTGGCTGCCGCGACCCAGCGTGCAGACACGGCCGAGGCCAAGCGCCGCGAGGCGGACGAGCAGCTGGAAACCATCAAGAAAAAGACGGCTTCCTTCCAGTCCACCCAGCGGGAATCCCAGAAAAACGCCAACATCTGGCAGCTGAAATGCCACGATCTGCAGCAGCAGGTGGACGAGTTGCAAAAGCAGCTGACCGCCGCGCGCGCGCTGAACACTGCCGCCGCCCCGGCTGCCCCCACATCCGATTTGGTGCGGGAGGCCAAGCTCGAGGCCGGCAAGATCCTGGCCGATGCCCGCCTGTACGCCGAGAGCGCAGAGCGGGAGCTCAAGCAGCAGGCCGAGACCCAGAAGAACCGCATGGCGGAGAATGCCCGCAGCATTGCGTCGGGCGTCATGCTGGTGCGGGAGCGTCTGGCCCGCGTGGACGAGCGCCTGAGCGCCGCCACGCTGGATTTAGACGGTCTGACGCAGGCCATCTATCAGGCGCTTGACCAGACCGAGGCCGAGCTGAAGGATCTGGGCACCGATATGCGCAGCTTTGCGCAGGGCACACCGGAAACGGATATTCCCGCACCGGTGCCGCCGCGCCCCGCTGCCGCCGCCAAGCCTGCCGCCCCGTCTCCCGAAAAGCCCGCCGAGCGTCTGCGCGTCAAGGCCAAGGCACAGCCCGTGCACCACACGGCCCCTACCGCCCCGGTCCACCGTCTGCGCAACACCCGCCGCCCGATTTCCCAGCTTTTGCAGGATCAGATCGACAAATTGGGCCGGGAGGAGCAATAAGTTTGTACATAGCCACTCGGTTTTGCGCCGGGTGGTTTTTGTTTAGAGCGGCTTCCCCCTTGGAGGAAGCTGTCAGCGGCCCTGCGGGGCCACCTTTCCCCTGGGGGAGGCTTGGTTTGTTCACAAACCCTTCTTAATTTGTTGAATTTTCCTTCACGACTTTAACACAAATGGCGGGTATACTATAAGTGTTCTCAGGAAGGGAGCAGGGACCCGGGCCTGAGAACAGAACCCCAAGTTTTTCATCCATACTCCTCTTTTCTTTTGATGCCGAAGCGGTGCAGGACTTTCCTGCACCGCTTCGGTGTTTTTTTAGGACAGATTTCTGCATTTGACAACGTGTTTTCCTGCACCGTACTCTTGCCGAATCGTGCAGAACCCTGTATAATATAATTTGATATTGTATCGCCGCGGGGCAGACCCGGCGCACATATCCCGCAATTTCACTCCATCCGCAGGAGGCAAAATCCTATGAGAGTTGGTCTGGACATTGGTTCCACCACCATTAAATGTGTTGTGCTGAACGACGCCGGGCAGATCGTCTATTCGACCTACGAGCGCCATTTCAGCCATATTTTAGAGAAGGGCAGGGCGCTGCTTGAGAAGGTTGCCGCCGAATATCTGCCCGATGGCCGCGCCTACTTAGCCATCTCCGGCTCCGCCGGTATGGGCCTGGCTGACAGCTGCAAGGTCCCCTTCGTGCAGGAGGTCTTTGCCACCCGTGTGGCCGCCAACCGGCTGGCCCCCGGCACCGACTGCATTATCGAGCTGGGCGGTGAGGACGCCAAAATCCTTTTCCTGACAAACGGCACCGAGGTCCGCATGAACGGCAGCTGCGCCGGCGGCACGGGCGCGTTCATTGACCAGATGGCGACCCTGCTGAAGATGGGCGCCGACGAGATGGACAAGGCCGCGCAGGCCGCGACCCGCACCTACACCATCGCCAGCCGCTGCGGCGTTTTTGCCAAAAGCGACATCCAGCCCCTCATCAACCAGGGCGCACAGGCGGGCGACATCGCGGCGTCGATCTATCAGGCCGTTGTCAACCAGACCATTGCAGGTCTGGCACAAGGCCGCCCCATCAAGGGCAATATCCTGTATCTCGGCGGCCCGCTGACCTTCTCCGTGACGCTGCGCCGGAGCTTTGACAAGACTCTGGGTGTCACCGGCACCCTGCCGGAGAACAGCCTGCTCTTCGTTGCGATGGGCGCGGCGTTCTATGCCGACGAGGAATCCGACCTGCGCGAGGTTGCCAAGCGTCTCGACGACTACAGCGCCACAGCGACCTACGTCAGCCTGCCGCCGCTGTTCGCAAACAAACAGGAGTACGAGGACTTCCACGCCCGCCACTTAAAGGCCACCGTTCCCTGCCTGCCCTTTGGCGCAGACTGCGGGCCGGTACATATCGGCATCGACTCCGGCTCCACCACCATCAAGCTCGTCGTCATCGACAACGATGCGAACATCCTGTTCGAGCGCTATCGTCCGAACCTCGGCAACCCGATCCCGCTCGTCAGGGAGACGCTGCTCGGTCTCTACAGGGATCACCCGGGCCTGCAGATCGCCAGCGTGACCACCACCGGCTACGGCGAGGAGCTCGTCAAAAATGCGTTCCACTGTGACCGCGGTCTTGTCGAGACTGTCGCGCACTTTACCGCCGCCAAGCACTTTTTGCCCGACGTGGATTTCATCATCGACATCGGCGGTCAGGACATGAAGTGCTTCAAAATTGAGGACGGTGCGATCAGCAACATCTTCCTGAACGAAGCCTGCTCCTCCGGCTGCGGCAGCTTTTTGCAGACGTTCGCCCAGGCGCTGGGCTACGACGTCAAGGAGTTTGCCGCGCTGGGCCTGTTTGCCGACAAGCCCGTTGACCTTGGCAGCCGCTGCACCGTGTTCATGAACTCGTCTGTCAAGCAGGCGCAGAAGGACGGTGCCTCGATTGAAAATATCAGCGCCGGTCTGTCCATCTCCGTCGTCAAGAACGCGCTGTACAAGGTCATTCGCGCGTCCAGCCCCGAGGAGCTGGGCCGCAACATCGTGGTACAGGGCGGCACCTTCTACAATGAGGCTGTGCTCCGCGCCTTTGAGAAGGAGATGGGCGTCAACGTCATCCGTCCCGACATTGCGGGCCTGATGGGCGCTTACGGCGCGGCTCTGTACGGCAAGGCCAAGGCAGGCGCGCACGCCCGCAGCACCGTGCTGACCCAGCTGGAGCTGGAGCATTTCAGCCAGAAGGTCAACACCGTGCAGTGTCAGGGGTGCGGCAACCACTGCCAGCTGACCGTCAACGTTTTTGCCGATGGCAAGCGCTTTATCTCCGGCAACCGGTGCGACAAGCCCGTGACCGGCAAGGCCAACAACGAGGACCTGGACCTCTACGCCTACAAGCTCAAGCTGCTGGACGGCTACCGCAAGGCAGCAGCCCCCGCGAACAGCCGCGGCAAGATCGGCATCCCGCTCTGCCTGAATATGTACGAGCTTTTGCCGTTCTGGCACACGCTGTTCAGCCGCCTCGGCTTTGAGGTCGTCGTCAGCCCCTTCTCCAACCGCAAGCTGTACCAGAGCGGTCAGGCGACGATTCCCAGCGACACGGCCTGCTTCCCGGCCAAGCTGAGCCACGGCCATATTCACTGGCTGTGTGAGCAGGGCGTGGACGCGATCTTCTACCCCTGCATGAGCTACAATCTGGACGAGCACCTGGGCGACAATCATTATAACTGCCCCGTCGTGGCCTACTATCCCGAGGTGCTCGAGGGCAACTGCCCCGAGCTGAAGGCGACGAAGTTCATCTACGATTACTTCAACCTCGAGCGCCGCAAGGATTTCTACAAGAAATTCCAGCAGACGCTGGACCATTATTTCCCGGGGCTGGACCGGAAGGCCGTGCACGAAGCCATTGATGCGGCCTACGACGAGTACGCCCGCCACATGCAGCAGCTGCGCGACAAGGGCACCGAGATCATTGCGCAGGCCCGCAGGGAAGGCCGCCGCATCATTGTGCTGGCGGGACGCCCCTACCACGTTGACCCTGAGGTCAACCACGGTATTGACCAGCTCATCATCCGGCAGGGCGCTGCCGTCATCAGCGAGGACTCCGTCAGCTGGCACGAGCAGAAGTTCCAGACCTCCGTCCTGAACCAGTGGACCTACCACAGCCGCTTGTACGCCGCCGCGAAATACTGCACCGAGAACCCCGACATGGACCTTGTGCAGCTCGTCTCCTTCGGCTGCGGCCTGGACGCCGTCACCACCGACGAGACCCGCGAGATTCTGCAGGCGGGCAGCAAGCTGTACACCCAGCTGAAGATCGACGAGATCACAAATCTGGGCGCGGTGAACATAAGACTGCGCAGTTTGTTTGCGGCGCTGGAAGAACGCAAAGAGGATAAAAAGTAAGAGGCAATTCCATGGAATACATGACCCCCAACTTTACCAAGGACATGGTAAAGACCCATAAAATTCTCATTCCGAACATGGCCGTGACTCAGTTTCGGCTCATGCAGGCGGCACTGGCCAGCGAGGGCTACCAGACCGAGGTGCTCGGCAACTGCGGCAGCGAGGTCGCGCAGCTGGGCCTGAAATACGTCCACAACGACACCTGCTACCCGGCGTTGCTCGTCATCGGGCAGTTTCTCGACGCGCTGAACAGCGGCAAATACGATTTGGACCACACCGCGCTGCTCATCACCCAGACCGGCGGCGGCTGCCGTGCGTCCAACTACATCAAGCTGCTGCGCAAGGCGCTCGTCAAGGCGGGCTACGGCAATATTCCCGTAGCATCGCTGAACTTCTCCGGTCTGGAAAAGGGCAGCGGTCTGCCGCTGACCGTGCCGCTGCTGCGCAAGGTCATTGCGTCGATCTTTTACGGCGATATGCTGGTCGCCCTGCGCAGCCAGACCCACGCCTACGAGAACCACAGGGGCGATGCCGACGCCATGACCGAGAAGTGGATCTCTACGATACAGGGCTGGATCCGCGACGACAAGAACTACTCCGCCCATGACATGAAGCGCCGGTTCTACGACATTGCCGCGGACTACGCGACCATTCCCATCACCCGCGTGCCGAAGGTCAAGGTCGGCGTCGTCGGCGAGATTTATGTCAAATACTCGCCGCTGGGCAACAATGATCTGGAAAAATTTCTGGAAAGCCAGGACTGCGAGGTCAACCTGCCCGGCCTGATGGGCTTTGTGGAGTACTGCGTGGCCAACTACAAGCTGGACATCGACCTGTACGGCGGCAACAAGCTGGTGGCGGGCGGCGCGGACGCGTTCTTGAGCTGGCTGGACGGCATCGGCTGCGCCAGCTATGATGCCATGCGCAAGTACGGCTTCTACGCGCCCGGCTCGTTCCGCGAGCTGATGAAAAAGCCCGAGGGCATCATCTCTCTGGGTGCCAAGATGGGCGAGGGCTGGCTGCTGACCGCCGAGATGATCGAGCTGGTCGAGGGCGGCTACGGCAACATTGTCTGCGCCCAGCCGTTTGGCTGTCTGCCGAACCACATTGTGGGCAAGGGCATGATCAATAAGATCCGCGCCCTGCACCCGGACGCGAACATCACCCCCGTGGACTACGACCCCAGCGCGACCCGCGTCAACCAGGAAAACCGCATCAAACTGATGCTGGCCGTAGCCCGCGAGAAGCTGGACCAGCCCGGCGAGGTACAGCCTGTCACCGCGGAACAGCTGGCAGGCGGCGCACCGCAGGTGGAGACGGTGGTACGATAAATTTATAAAAAAGCCGCTGGCATAATTGTCAGCGGCCTTTTTATACAGGCTTCAAGCCTTCCCCCTTGGGGGAAGGTGGCCCCGCAGGGCCGGATGAGGGGTACGTTCACGGAAATAACCCGTTTACAGGCAATCTCCGCAAGGTTGCCCCTCATCAGTCAGCGGTCTGGGCCGCTGACGGCTTCCCTCACATCTCCTCCACCTGTTTCAGCTCTACCTCCCGCTTATCGATCACCAGCAGTCCTTCCTTCTGCATCTGGCTCAGCGCATTGCTCAAGGCGCTGCGGTCCACACCAAGGTGGTCGGCCAGCTGCTGGCGGTCAAAGGGGAGCGTAAACCGCAGGCTGCCGTTTTGCCGCGCCAGCATCGAAAAGTACGCTGTGATCCGCCCGCGGATCGTCTTGGGGGCGGTGTACAGGCTGCGCTGCGCCAGCCCCAGATTTTTACGCGCTGCAATGCGCAAAAGATTTTGCGTCAGCTTCCAGCGCCACGGCTCGCAGCCGCACTGCAAAAGCTGCCCGGTCTCCAAAAACAGCGCCTCGCCGTTTTCTGCGGCCACAACGCTGACCCGCAGCGGCTCGTCCGGCAGACAGGCGTAGGTCTCGGCAAACAGATCACCCGGCCCGGCCTGGCCCAGCAGCGTCTTGCTGCCCCAGACGTCCAGGTGCTCCATGTGCACCCGTCCGGCCAGCACCACGCCCAGCGCCGGGGCTCTCTGCCCGGCCTCCAGCAGGGTCTCCCCCTTGGCAAATGCCCTGCGGCGCATCCGCAGCGCGGTTACGGCTGCCTCGGCCTCGTCGGCGGTCAGGCCGCGGAACAGTGGTACATCCGGCAATTCCATAATTATGCACCTCACATGTTGTTGCTACAACAGAACTCTTGCTGCCATTGTAGTAAAATGACAGCACAAAGTCAAGGAGGCTGACCATGAAACGACAAATCATTCACATCGACCAGGAGAAATGCAACGGCTGCGGGGCCTGCGCCGCCGCCTGCCACGAGGGCGCGATCGCCATGATCGGCGGCAAGGCCACGCTGATGCGCGACGACTACTGCGACGGCATGGGCGACTGCCTGCCGCACTGCCCCACGGGGGCCATTACGTTTGAGCAGCGCGAGGCCGCGCCCTACAACGAGGCCGCCGTGCAGGCCGCCAGGCAGCACAAGGCCGCCCACACGCCCGGCTGCCCCGGCAGTGCGCCCAAGGCGATGCACGTCTGCCCGGGCAGCATGGCCAAGGCCCTGCACCCCGCTGAGGCAGGGGAGAGCGCCCCGACGACGGCCCCCAGCCAGCTGCGCCAGTGGCCCGTGCAGATCAAGCTGGTGCCTGTGAACGCACCCTACTTTGACGGTGCGCGGCTGCTGATCGCTGCCGACTGCACGGCCTACGCCTACGCCGCGTTCCACGAGCGGTTCATCCGCGGGCACATCACGCTGGTGGGCTGCCCCAAGCTGGACGACGTCGATTACAGTGAGAAGCTGACCGCCATCATCCGCAGCAACGACATTCAAGAGGTCACCGTTGTGCGCATGGAGGTGCCCTGCTGCGGCGGGCTGGAAAATGCCGCCAAGCGCGCCTTGCAGGCGTCCGGCAAGTTCATTCCGTGGCAGGTCGTAACGATCTCCACCGACGGGCGGATTCTGGACTGATTTTTTTGCAAAAAGGGCTTGCATTCTGCAAAGCAGTATGCTATAATAACATACGTCGCTGAAACGCAGCGACGTATATGCGCGGTTAGCTCAGCTGGTAGAGCATCTGCTTGACGTGCAGGAGGTCACAGGTTCGAGTCCTGTACCGCGCACCAGAGAAAGCCCCTTGCCGATACGTTCGGCAAGGGGCTTTTCTTTTGTTTCCGCGGATGCAAGCATCCGCTTCTGTATGTAGGGGTCGATGCTCCTCATCGACTCGGGAGCTGAACGACTGCCGCAGGGCCGGGCGTGCTGCGCCCCCGCCCCTACAATGCACTTTTTGTGTCCCCATTGACGAACCTGCGCTGGTACGATATACTTATATTTTACGGCATTTTGTCGTACTTTGTGCAAAGCAGGAATAGGAAAAGGAGGGAGGATCGCCGTGATTTTCGGCAAAGCGATCAACCGATACTATCTCAAGTACGCGCCGGTGCTGCTGCTGGGCATTCTGTCGCTGCTGACGGTGGACTACATTCAGCTGCTCATCCCGGAGCTGTACCGGCTGGTCATCAACGGCGTAAATCTGGGGCAAGTGGTCGTGGACGGCCAGACGCTGCCCTTTACCAGGGAGGTACTGTTTCAGCACATCTGCCTGCCAATGATCTGGATCGTCGTGCTCATGGTCATCGGGCGGTTCCTGTGGCGCGTCTGTTTCTTCGGGTCAGCGGTCAGCGTGGCCGCCGATTTGCGGGAGCGAATGTTTGACCACAGCCGCCGCCTGTCCCAGCAGTACTATCAGGTCAACAAGGTCGGCAACCTGATGAGCCTCTACACCAACGACCTCGACACCATTCAGGAGTGCTTCGGCGACGGCATTTTGATGTTCTTTGACGCCGCCGTGCTGGGCATTATGGCGCTGGTCAAGATGTGGCGGATGGACTGTAAATTAACACTTCTGGCGCTGATTCCGGCGGCGGTCATGTTCGTACTCGGCACCGTCATGAGCCAAGTCATGACCAGACGGTGGGAGGAGCGCCAGCAGGCGTTCTCCGACCTGTCCGACTTTGCGCAGGAGAACTTTTCCGGCATTGCGGTCATCAAGGCGTTTGTGAAGGAGCTCAAGGAACTGATTGCCTTCCGCCGCCTCAACAAGGAGAACGAGGAGGTCAACGTCGCCTACACCAAGATTGCAACACTGCTCGAGGTGCTGGTCACGCTGTTCGTCGAGTCGGTCATCTGCGTGATTTTGGGCTACGGCGGCTGGCTCGTCTGGCGCGGGCAGTTCAACGCAGGTCAGCTTGTGGAGTACATCGGCTACTTTGAGGCCATCGTCTGGCCCATCATGGCCATCTCGATGCTGATCGAAAAGACCTCCCGCGGCAAGGCATCGCTGAACCGCATTACCGAGCTTCTGGATGCGCCCATCGACGTGGCGGACCGCGACGGCGTCGCCGACCTGCGCAATCCGCACGGCGGCATTGAGTTCCGCCATCTGACGTTCCGCTACCCAGACGGCGAGTACGACGTGCTGAAGGACGTATCGTTCACCATCAAGCCCGGCGAGAGCGTCGGCATCGTCGGCAAGACCGGCGCAGGCAAGACCGCGCTGGTGGACCTTTTGCTGCGCACCTACAATGTGCCCGACGGCACGCTGTTTGTGGACGGGCAGGACGTGAACGCCGTGTCCATCCATTCGGTGCGCGACGCCTGCGCCTACGTGCCGCAGGACAACTTCCTGTTCTCGGACACGATTGCCCACAACATCGGCTTCGGCGTGGACGACGCCAGCCAGGCCGACATTGACCGCGCCGCCGCGCTGGCCGATGTGCGGGACAACATCGTGGACTTCAAGGACGGCTACGAGACCGTACTCGGTGAGCGCGGCGTGACCGTCTCCGGCGGACAGAAGCAGCGCATCTCGATTGCGCGTGCCCTGCTGAAAAACGCGCCGATCCTGATTCTGGACGACTCTGTCTCGGCTGTCGATACCCGCACCGAGAAAATCATCCTCGACAACCTCAAGACCAGCCGCGCGGGCAAGACGACGCTGCTGATCGCCCACCGCATTTCGACGGTGGAGCAGCTGGACAAGATCGTTTTTATCGAGGACGGCAGGGTAGAGGCCGTCGGCCCGCACGATGAATTGTATCGCAGCTGCGCCGAATACCGCCGCATGGTCGATCTGCAGAAGCTCGAGGACGAGGAAGGAGGCGGCAGCCATGGCTAACGTAAATCCGCTGTTGCTGGTAGGCGCAGTCATCGGTATCGTCACGGCGCTGCTGGTGCTGGCCTGCGCCCTCGTCAAGGACAAAAAGGAGACAATGAGCTTTGAGCGCACGATGAACGACGGCGAGATTCTGCGCCGCCTGGCCGGGTACGCCAAGCCGTACCTGGCGAAATTCGTCGTTGTGCTGTTTTTAATGCTGTTCTCGATTGCCTATGACATCATCTCGCCGCTGATCGTCGGCGCACTGGAGGAGCTGGTCTCAGGCGAGTTCGAGCTGCCGCGGCTGTTCGCGGGCGTCGCCGTCTATGCGGGCGTGCTCGTTTTCTCGATGGCCAGCACCTACTTCCAGGCCGTCATTCTGCAGCGCGTCGGCCAGCGCATCATCTCCGACCTGCGCGAGGACCTATTCACCCACATTGAGTCGCTGTCCCACGAGCAGCTGAACGAGATTCCCGTCGGCAAGCTCGTCACCCGCGTGACGAACGATACGAACGCTATCTCGATGATGTTCACGAACCTGCTGGTCACGCTGACTAAGAACATCTTTGTCATCCTCGGCATCCTGGTCGCCATGCTGGCGCTCAACTATGAGCTGACGCTGATGGTGCTCTGCTTTGTGCCGTTCATCGTGATTTTTACGGTCATCTTCCGCAAGTTCTCCCGCCGGGCCTACCGCAAGGTCAAGGACGCGACCACCGACATCAACACCTACCTGTCGGAGAATCTGTCCGGCATCAAGGTCACGCAGATCTTTGGCCGCGAGGACGAGAAGATGGCGGAGTTCCGCGAGAAAAGCCAGCGCCTCGCCCGCGCGAACCGGGAGCAGATTTTTGTGTTCGGCGTGTTTCGTCCTCTGGTCTACATGCTGTATATCTGCTCGATCCTGTGTCTTTTTTATCTCGGCGGCATGGGGCATCTGAACGGCGTGACGTTTCTGGGCCAGACCATCACGGGCGGCACCATCGTCACGTTCTACATGTACATTTCCAAATTCTTCACGCCCATCCAGAATCTGGCCGAGCAGTTCAATTGGCTGCAGTCGGCGCTGGCCTCGTCGGAGAAGGTGTTCTCCATCATGGACATTGCGCCCAAAATGGTGGACGCCCCCGACGCCATCGAGTTGGACGAGGTAAAGGGCGAAATCGAGTTCCGCGACGTCTGGTTCAGCTATCTTCCGGGCGAGTGGGTGCTGCAGGGCGTGTCCTTCCACATTGACCCGCACCAGACCGTGGCGTTTGTCGGCTCGACGGGCTCGGGCAAGAGCACGATTCTCTCGCTGATCTGCCGCAACTACGAGTTCCAGAAGGGCGAGATCCTGATTGACGGCATCGACATCCGCAAAATCAAAATTTCGTCGCTGCGCCGTCACTTCGGGCAGATGCTGCAGGACGTGTTCCTTTTCTCGGGCACGATCCGCAGCAACATCGTCCTGCGGGAGGAGGGCATCTCCGACGAGGAGATCCTACAAGTCTGCCGCTATGTCAACGCCGACAAGTTCATTGACAAGCTGGACCACGGTCTGGACGAGGAGGTCCGCGAGCGCGGGAACAACTTCTCCGCCGGGCAGCGCCAGCTGTTGAGCTTTGCGCGGACGATCATCCACAAGCCAAGCGTTATGATTCTGGACGAAGCCACGGCGAATATTGACACCGAGACCGAGCTTTTGATTCAGGATTCGCTGGAAAAGATGCGTTCCGTCGGCACGATGCTGATCGTCGCGCACCGGCTGTCCACCATCCAGCACGCGGACAACATTATTGTGCTGTCCCACGGCAAGATCCTCGAGCAGGGGAGCCATCAGGAACTTCTGGCGAAGCACGGCAGATATTACCAGCTGTACACACTGCAATATCATAAGGAGCAGCTGGAGGGGTAAGCGCATGTAGGGCGGCATGCCCTCATGCCGCCGCTGTCTGCGTGGCTACCCCATCCATGGGCTGCTGCGGAAGGCCGCGGCGGGGCGTCGGGGACGCCGCCCCCTACAACGCGGCCACTCCCCACTTACATTTTCCCCGGTGCTCATATATAATAACTACCGCGCAGCTTTCCCCCTCGGGGGAAGGTGGCCCCGCAGGGCCGGATGAGGGACCGGTTTGCCATTGCAGACCTTTAACAGGCAACTACCGCAGGCCTTGCCCTCATCAGTCAGCGGGCGGGGCCGCTG
>OHUG01000671.1_pt1 | contig 13852 bp, 8 predicted proteins | sample 1579161 | NCBI WGS metagenome assembly OHUG01 (sample SAMEA3882514, study PRJEB24775) | human gut metagenome | biome: human-associated habitat; feature: intestine environment; material: feces | place: Netherlands | collected 2009/2010 | reverse complement strand
CCTGCAGCCGCCGCTCCTTCTCCACAGCGGCGCGGGCCTTGTCCAGCGCGGCGGTCAGGCTCTCGGCAGTCAGGTCGATCTTGACAAGGTAGTCCACCACGCCCAGCCGCATGCTGCGCTTTACATAGTCAAATTCCTCATAGCTGGTCAGCATGATGAATACCGGCAGGGCAGAGCCGTCCTTGTGGCAGCTCTCCGCCAGCGTAAAACCATCCATGACCGGCATACGGATGTCGGAAACAACGATGTCGGGGTAGGTCTCTCCGATGGCCTTGAGGGCCTCGGCCCCGTTGCGGGCGGTGCCGACCACGGTGTAGCCAAGCTCGGCCCAATTCAGCATGCCCTGCATACCGATGAGGACCAGCGGCTCATCATCGACCAAGAAAATTTTTGTCACGGTAACACCTCATTTTGGGGGATGCCTTCCTGTTGGGGAGAGGCAGGGGTATAAACCCATGGGCGGGCAGACGCGGCAAAGCCGGGCTGCATCAGTCTGCTTTGCGGACGGCTTCCCCTGCGGGGGAGGCCTTTTTGGCGTCCGGCAGCCGCACCGTTACGGTCGTGCCTACGCCCGGTTCACTCTCGATGCGCAGGCCGTAGGCATCGCCGAAGCTGTATTGCAGCCGGCGGTGAACATTCCAGATGCCCACATGGCGGTATTTGGCGGCGGCCTCCTCGGGGCCGGGCTCCTGCAGGGCTTTGGCGGCCTGCGCAGGGGTCATGCCCACACCGTCATCGCTCAGGAGGATCAGCACATCGCCGTTTGCAGCGTCCCGCTCGACCCGCAGGGTCACCTCACCGGCGCTGCCCTTCGGCTCAATGCCGTGGAAGATGGCGTTCTCGACCAGCGGCTGCAGCGTAAAGCGGGGGATCAGGCAGCTGTGGGTAAGGTTTTCGTCCTCGATATAGCTGACATCAAGGGTGATCGTGCCGCCGTAGCGGTACTGCTGGATCGTGAAATAGTCGTTGAGCAGGGCAAACTCCTCATACAGCGGCACAAGCCGCTCATTGCCCTTGGAAACGCTTTTCAGCAGGCGGGAGAGCGCCGTGACCATCTCGGCAATGCCGGGCGCATGCTGGATGGTAGCCATCCACTTGATGCTGTTGAGGGTATTGTAGATGAAATGCGGGTTGATCTGGTTTTGCAGCATCCGGTATTCAAGGTCCTGCTTTTGCTTTTCGTCCTCAAGGCGGCGGTCCATCAGGGCGGTGATGTTGCCCGACATTTTATTGATGCCGCGGCCGATGTCGCCCAGCTCGTTGTCCCACTCAATGGCCGGGTCAGCGGAAAAATCGCCGCTGCCGACCGCCTCGATCCGGCTTTGCAGCGCCGTGATCGGGCGGGCGATCATCCTGTGCAGAAGAAATGCCAGCGCACTGCCCAGCGCCAGAATGGCCGCCAGACTGAATATGAGTGAGGCCGACAGATAGGGAATCTGCCGCTGCAGCGGTCCGTTGGGCAGGACCTCGATCAGGTAGAGATCATGCACCCCGATGGGATACCGCACGATAAGCTGGGTGTTGACGCCGCTGCCGCGCTCGTATACCTCGGTCAGGCTGTCGAGGGTCTCGGCGTCAAAGGGGCGGGTGTCCTTATAATAAGTACGGTCGGTGTCAAGCTCGGTCAGGGTGTTGTTCTGCACGGTGTAGATATGCTCGCCCATCTCCCACAGCAGCTTCCCGCCCTCTGACAGGGTAAAGCCGCGCAGCGGCGCCGTGATGACGGAAGGGGAAACAAAGATGCAGACATGCGCTGTGCGGTCGGTGCCGGGCAGGGTCAGGGCGCGGCAGATCGGGATCGTCTGCGCCGCCTGAGTGGTCAGCGCCAACGGGTCGCGGGTGATATACGCCCAGCCGTAGCTGGCCTCGTTGTAGCCGGGGATCGTCTGCAGCAGCTCCGGGGTCAGCGCCACGACATTGGTGGCAGCCGTGCCGAACATCATCGGCCGCCCGGCGGCGTTGATGAGCATGAACCGCTGGATATACGGCAGCGTGCGCATGGAGTTGTATTTGGCTGAGATCATCGGGTACATCGAAAGCGCCTGATTGTTGCCGACGGAATCGGTCAGCAGGTAGGTGCGCATTGACGGATTGTAGGCGCACCAGCTTGCCAGATCGTCCACCTCGTCAAGGTCGCGGTAGATGGCGGCGGCTGCAGTCTGCAGGGCATACTCGGCATTCAGCAGGGTGGTACGCTCCCACTCAGCGTTGAGCTGGTGCATGTTGCTGACTGTGATGACGATCGACACGCCCAGCGTGAACAGCAGGGTCAGCGTCAGCACCCGCAGCTGCAGGCTGCCCCGATGCAGGTTGAATTTGCCCATAAAGGCTCCTTGTATAGTATAATAAGGTGAGAAGCAGCTTTTTGAATGGTCCTGTATATACATATATACCCTATCAGACAGGCTGCTGTCAAGAATAAAACTGTACAAATATGACAAAATAGCGCGTATTTGCTTGTCTATAACTGTAAGAAAGATGAATATTGCAGGTTTCTTGAAATATTACATGTTTTGGCGGTCTCCTTTGCGGAACTGCCGTAAATATTGCAAAAGTAACCAAAAATATACCATCGCTTTCGGCGGGCAGCGGGTGTATGATAATGACAACGAAAGGGACAGGCCCTCTGCAGAAAGCCTTCCCGCAAGTAACGATTTCTTTTTAGGAGGAGAAATTAGTATGCGTAAAATGCAAAGATTCGCAGCCCTTGGGCTGGCCGGCACCATGGCCCTGAGCCTGGCAGCCTGCGGCGGCAGCTCCGCTTCCACCACGGACTCCACCCCTGCAAGCACGGCATCTTCCACCGAGGCCACCGCAGAGAGCACGGCCTCCGGCGACAGCGTCACCCTGAACTGGGCGCTGTGGGACAAGGACTCCACCGCCTACTGGGCAGCGCTGGCAGACGGCTACATGGCCAGCCACCCCGGCGTCACCATCGAGATGACCGACCTTGGCTCCACCGATTACATGACCCAGCTGGCCACCCAGCTGGCCGGCGGCAACGGCGAGCTGGATGTCCTCTCCATCAAGGACATCCCCGGCTACTCCAACCTGATCAACCTCGGTATGCTGGAGCCGCTGAGCGGCAAGCTGACCACCGATGAGAGCAAGTTCAACGGCGTTCTCGATCAGCTGACCGCCGAGGACGGCAACTACTACGCTGTTCCGTTCCGCTCTGACTTCTGGGTCGTCTACTACAACAAGGACATCTTCGATCAGGCCGGCATCGAGTACCCCACCAACGATATGACGATGGCCGACTTTGACGCCAAGATCCGCGAGGTCTACGAAAAGACCGGCATCTACGGCAACATCTACCACACCTGGCGCTCCACCACGACGCTGTTCGGCATTCTGGACGGCAAGAACACCATCATCGACGGCAAATACGACTTCATGAAGCCCACCTACGATATGGTCATTGCCCAGCAGAAGGACGGCATCTGCATGGACTACGGCTACCTCAAGACCTCTTCTCTGCACTACTCCGCAGCCTTTGAGAACCAGCAGTGCGCAATGGTCAACATGGGCAGCTGGTTCATTTCCACGCTGGAAGCTTACATGAAGGATGCCGAGACCAAGTTCAACTGGGGCATCGTCAAGTATCCGCACCCCGCCGGTGCAGAGGCTGGTTCTACGCTGGGCACTGTGACCAGTCTGGCCATCAACGCCGATTCTCCCAAGGCAGAGACCGCTGCCGACTTCATCAACTGGTGTGTCTCCGAAGAGGGCGCACAGGCCATTGCCAAGACCGGCACCTTCCCGGCTTGCGGCTCCGCTGCTACCGCCGAGATCATCAAGTCCACCGAGGGCTTCCCCGAGGACAGCAATTCTGTGGATGCACTGACCACTAGCAATGTCTATCTGGAAATGCCTTACACCCAGTACGCATCTGATATCGAGACCATCCTGAACGCCGAGCACGATGCCATTATGACCATGAGCGAGACCGTGGACGAGGGCATCCAGAACATGAACGATCAGGTTCCCGCAGTTCTCGGCTGATAAAGCGTTTTCCGCAATACGTTGCGGTTCTCCTTCTTCATTGTTTTCGATCCCCATTCATTTTCCGATGACGAGCATCGGAAAAAAGCCCTGTCCGAGCGGAGCGGGTATGCACAGCGCCCGCCCCGCTCATTTTTTGGGAAAACTGTTATACTTCCGGGAAAGGAGGCTCTTTTATGGCGAGTGCTGCTGTCCAGAATAAAACTCCCCGTAAAGTGCTTAAAAAATCGACCCGCGATTCTCTGATCGCGTATTCCTTCATTGCGCCAAACTTCATCGGCTTCTGCGTCTTTACGCTGGTGCCCATGATCTTCGCCATCGCGCTTTCCTTCTGCAACTGGGATGGTGTTCATCCGGTAGAGTTCACCGGCATCAGCAACTTTGTCGCGCTGCTCAGTGATAAGACCTTCAAGGCGGCGTTCGTCAATACGCTGGTCTACGCCGTCGGCACCGTGCCGCTGACGCTGGTCTGCAGCCTTGGTCTGGCCATGCTGCTGAACCAGAAGGTCAAGTGCCGCAACTTCTTCCGCACGGTCTCGTTCTTCCCGTATGTTGCCTCGCTGGTCGCGGTCGCGGCCGTCTGGAACATGATCTTCAGCCCCTCGATGGGCCCGGTCAACCAGATCCTTGCGGGCCTCGGCGTGGAGAACCTGCCCAAGTGGGCCGCCGGCAAGGACACCGCTATGCTGACGGTCATCCTCTTCAGCGTATGGAAGAACATGGGCTACTACATGGTCATCTACCTTGCCGGTCTGCAGGGCACGAACCCCGAGCTGGAGGAGGCTGCTGAGCTGGACGGCGCCAACAAGTGGCAGATCTTCTGGAATGTCACGCTGCCGCAGCTCAAGCCCACGACCTTCTTTGTCATCATCATGCTGACCATCGCCTCCTTCAAGGTGTATGACCAGATGTATATGATCACTCAGGGCGGCCCGGGCAATGCCACGATGACCCTTGTCTACTACATTTATAATGTTGCCTTTGTCAACACACCCAAGTACGGCTATGCAAGCGCCGTCTCGATGGTGCTGTTTGTACTGGTGCTGTTTGTCACCATCATTCAGTTCAAGGGCTCGTCCAACAACGACTAAGGAAAGGAGGATACACCATGGCTACTACCGCTGTAAAAGAAAAGACCGGCTCGATGAAGGCGCAGCATATCGTCAGCCGCGTGCTGATCTACGCGCTGCTTATCATTGTGGCGGCACTGATGCTCATCCCGTTCCTGTGGATGCTGTCTGCATCCTTTAAGCTGAATAAGGATGTTTTCACCTTCCCCATTGAGTGGATTCCCTCCAACCCGCGCCCGCAGAACTATGTGGATATTTGGACCAAGATCCCCCTGCTGACCTTTATCAAAAACACCGCCTTCCTGACCATTGTGGTCACGATTTTGCAGGTGCTGACCTCCTCGTTTGCCGCCTATGCGTTCGCCAAGCTGAACTTCAAGGGCAAGAATGTGCTGTTCCTCGGCTATATCGCAACCATCGCGGTGCCCTGGCAGGCCTACATGGTGCCCCAGTTCATGATGATGCGTTCCTGGCATCTGAACAACACCCACCTTGCCATCATCTGTTTGCAGGCGTTCAGCGCGTTCGGCGTCTTTATGATGAAGCAGTTCTATGAGGGCGTCCCCACCGAGCTGTGCGAGGCCGCGCGTATCGACGGCCTGTCGGAGTACGGCATCTACGCCCGCATCATGCTGCCGCTGTCGCTGCCGGCTGTGTCCACGCTGGTCATCTTCACCTTTGTGAACACATGGAACGACTTCCTCGGCCCCCTGATCTACCTGACCAAGACGGAGCTGAAAACCATCCAAATCGGCCTGCGCATGTTCATCAGCCAGTATTCCGCAGAGTACGGCCTGATCATGGCAGCCTCTGTGGTGGCACTGATCCCGGTGCTGATCGTGTTCCTCTCCCTGCAGAAATATTTCGTGCAGGGCGTTGCATCCAGCGGCCTGAAGGGCTGATACACTACCCATTTGTACGGGGCGCAAGGCGGAAAGCCCTGCGCCCCTTTTTTTAAGATAAAAGATAAAAATTATGGTGGCGCGTTCCGCTGCGCTCCACGCAAAAAAACAAAACCGCGAGCCCCGCATTTTGTTTTCGCCCAAGGCGAAAACTCCACCTTATTTATTATCTATTATCTTTTATCTATTCTCTAAGAAAAAAGAGGTTTCCCATGAAAACATTCCCCAATAAAATCCTGACGAAGTCTCAGGCCGAACAGGCGCTTGATACCGCCGTGGCTCTTGTGCGGCAGAATCTGCCGCTGTATACAGACCATTGCCAGAACCATTCCAGTGTTCATGACATCTATCCCCAATGCGAGAACAACCAGTGGACCTGCGGCTTCTGGCCGGGCGAGGTCTGGCTCAGCTATGAGCGCACCGGTGATGCGGCGTTCAAAAATACCGCGCTGACGCTGGTGGACAGCTTTCTGTACCGGATTGAAAACAAGATCGAGGTAGACCACCACGATATGGGCTTTCTGTACAGCCCGTCCTGCGTGGCAGCCTACAAGCTGACCGGCAGCGAAAAGGGCCGCCGCGCCGCCATTCTGGCCGCTGACCAGCTCTGCACCCGCTTTCAGGAGAAGGGCAGCTTCTTTCAGGCATGGGGTCCGCTGGGCGCTAAAGACAACTACCGCTATATCATTGACTGCCTGCTCAATGTGCCGCTGCTCTACTGGGCCAGCGAGACCACGGGCGATGCCCATTATGCCGAGCTGGCGCACCGCCATGTCACGACCTGTCTGGCCAACTCCATCCGGCCGGACGGCTCGACCTACCACACCTTCTTTATGGACCCCGTGACCGGCGCGCCGGTGCGCGGCGCGACCTGTCAGGGCTACAAGGATGACAGCTGCTGGGCGCGCGGGCAGGCGTGGGGCGTATACGGCACGGCCATCAGCTACCGCTATACCAAGCGCCCGGAGTATCTGGAGGCCTTCCGCCGGGTGCTGTCCTATTACCTTGACCGCCTGCCCGAGGATCTGATCCCTTACTGGGATATGACCTTTACCGAGGGCGACACCGAGCCGCGGGACTCCTCCTCGGCATCCATCGTGGCCTGCGGCCTGCTGGAGGCGGCCAAGTACGCCAACCCCGATCAGGCTGCGGAGTACACGCTGCTGGCGGCCCAGATGCTGGGCAGCGTGGCCGAGCATTATGCCGTCAGGCAGGGGCCGCAGGGCATCGGCCTTGTGCGCCACGGCACCTACAGCAAAAAGAGCCCCTACAACACCTGCACGCCGGAGGGCGTGGACGAGTGCGTGAGCTGGGGCGATTACTTCTACATGGAAGGTCTGACCCGGCTGACGAAGGATTGGACCCTTTACTGGTGACATAGGGGCCGGGTGTGCCGGCCTCTACAAGAGGTGATCCTATGAACTTACAGACAAAACAAGACTTCACCGCCCTTGCAATGCGGTTTCTCAGCCCCCTTCTGCCGCTCTATTCCCCGGGCGGGGCGCTGCTGCATCTGGGCGATACCGGCGCCACCTACCCGCAGCGCACCATCGGGATGGAGGCTTTCTCCCGCCCGCTGTGGGCGCTGGCACCGCTCTGGGCGGGCGGCGGCAGGGCCGATGCGTTCCTGCCGATCTACCAGAGGGGGCTTGTCAACGGCACCGACCCAGACAGCCCCGAATACTGGGGCGACCCCAACGATTACGACCAGCTTTTTGTCGAGATGGCGGCGCTGGCCTGCGCTATACTGGAGACACCCGAGAGTGTCTGGAACCCGCTGACGGACACCGAAAAGGCAAAGCTGGGCAAGTGGCTCGACACGATCAATCATCACGACCTGCCCGGCTGCAACTGGCTGCTCTTCCGGGTGCTGGTCAATCTGGCGCTGGATTCCGTGGGTATGCCCTGCAGTATGCAGCAGGCCGCCGCCGACATGGCCGAGGTGGACAAGTGGTATGTCGGGGACGGCTGGTACTCCGACGGGCCGGCCGAAGTCAAGCCGCAGAAGGACTACTATAACCCTTGGGCCATACAGTATTACACGGTGCTGTACAGCGTGTTTGCCGCCCGGCGCGACCCCGCCCGCGCAGCGCTCTACCGTGAGCTCGCCGTGCAGTTCGGCCGGCAGTTCGCCCAATGGTTTGACCCGGACGGCGCGGCGCTGCCCTTTGGCCGCAGCCTCGGCTACCGCATCGGGCAGAGCGCGTTCTACGCCGCCTGCATCTGGGCGGGGCTGGAGCCGCTGCCCCTGCCCGTCATGAAGGGCATCATCGTCCGCAATCTGGCGTGGTGGCTGGCCCGGCCCATCTTTGACCGGGACGGTGTGCTGACGATCGGCTACGGCTACCCGCAGATGTACATGGCCGAGCAGTACAACGCCCCCGGTAGCCCGTACTGGGGCCTCAAGGTCTTTTTGCTGCTCGCTTTGCCCGACGATCATCCGTTCTGGGCCTGCGAGGCAGCCCCCCTGCCGGAGGAACTGACCCGTCCCGGCGTGATCCCCCAGCCAAGCGCCGACCTGCTGCTGCAGCGCCTGCCGGACGGCCAGTTGAACGCCTATTCCCCGGCAAATTATGAAAAGGGCGACCACGGCCAATTTACCGAAAAGTACGGCAAGTTCGTCTACAGCACGCGGTTCGGTTTTTCGGCCAGCCGCAGCTATGTGCAGCTGGAGCAGACCGCGCCCGACAGCATGCTGGCCTTTGTCATAGACGGCTGGACCTTTGTACGGCGGCACAGCGACAAGTTTGTCCTTTTGGGGGATCGGCTGCTGAGCGAGTGGCGGCCCTTCCCGGGCATCAAGGTCACGACCGAGCTGGTCCCCACCGCGTGGGGGCACACCCGCACCCATACGGTCGAGAGCAACATCGCCTGCACGGCCTACGACTGCGGCTTTGCCGTGCCGAAGTTCGCCGCCGGCTTTGCACAGTCGGCGGCCGGCAGTGAGGCCGAGGCGAAAAACGCCGCCTGCCGCTGCGTGGTAAAAGGCGCAGCAGGGCAGGGGGTCGTGATCAACGCCGCCCCCAACACGAATCTGTACGACCCCAACACGGTCATCCCCGCCGTGCGGTATGAGATACCCATCGGCACCGCAGTGCTGAACACCCGGGTGGAAAGCCGGCATAACTAAAAGCTTGGGCCGCTGCCGTGCAGGGACCATCATAAAGCTTTTGCAAAAGGCGAATCATCGCTGCTTTTTGTATCATAGAGAGAGGGTTTTACTATGTATCCGCAAACCAATGCTGTCCGCAGCGTCCGGGATCTTTCCGGCGTGTGGGATTTCCGTTTCAATGCCAATGAGCCATGGCAGCCCATCGCGGTGCCTGCGTCCTACAACGACCAGAGCCCCGACCCTGAGTTCCGCCGCCACTACGGCATGGCCTACTACCGCACCACCTTCACCGTGCCCGAGGGCGCGCGCCGTGTGCTGCGGTTTGATGCCGTGACCCACAATGCCGTTGTGCGGCTCAACGGTCAGGAGATCGTCACCCATCGCGGCGGTTTCCTGCCCTTTGAGGCCGATATCACGGCGCTGGCCAAGCCCGGCGACACCGTGACCCTTGAGGTCGAGGTCGATAACCGGATCGGCCACGGCACGCTGCCGGTCGGCAATGAGGGCGGCACTGCCTTCTTCGGCTCCGACAATGCCGGTATCCCGGCAGTCGAGGCCGGCAAGGCCCGCCAGCAGATGCAGGGTGTCAACCTGCCGAACTTCGACTTCTTCAACTATGCGGGCATCACCCGCCCCGTCCGCCTGTACACGACCCCGGCGGCTTATATCCGCGACATCACGCTGGTGGCCGGTGCTGACGGCAAGCTGCACTACACCGTGGACACAGTGGGTGAGGGCAATGTGCAGCTGACCGTGCTGGACGCCAACGGCCGCGCTGTTGCCGATGCGGACGGTGCTGCGGGTACGCTGCAGGTCAAAAACGCCCGCCTGTGGCAGCCCCGCCCCGGCACGCCCTACCTGTACACAGCGCTGGTGCGGTTCGGCACCGATGAATACCGCCAGCCGTTCGGCTTCCGCAGTGTCGAGGTGCGCGGGCATCAGTTCCTGATCAACGGCGAGCCGTTTTATTTCAAAGGCCCCTGCAAGCATGAGGATTCTTTCTTCCGCGGCCGCGGGTATGACGCCTGCGTGACCGTGACCGATCTCAAGCTTTATGAGTGGCTCAACGCCAACTGCCTGCGGATGAGCCATTACCCCTACGCCGAGGAGGTCTACGACCTCTGCGACCGGCTGGGCATTGTGGTTATTGATGAGACGCCGGCTGTCGGCATCGGCGCGGGTGCGGCGTGCGACCCGTACAAGACCTTCCCGCTGAAAAACTACCACAGCGCCGTGCTGAAGGCCATGATCGACCGCGACAAAAACCATCCCTGCGTGGTGCTGTGGAGCCTTGGCAACGAACCGGACACCGAGCATTTCCCCGAGAGTGCCCGCGATTACTGGCGCCCGCTGTATGAGCAGGCCCACGCGCAGGACCCGCAGGGCCGCCCCGTCACGATGGTCTGCTGCCAGAACGACTACACCAAGGACATCACGACCCGCACGATGGATGTCGTCTGCATCAACCGCTACTACGGCTGGTATAATTTAAGCGGCGATCTCGACAATGCGTCCTACGCGTTCCGGCAGGAGCTGGACTTCTGGAAGGGGATCGACAAGCCGCTGATCCTGTCCGAGTACGGCGCGGATACGGTCGCGGGCCTGCACGGCGTTGCCCCCGAGATGTTCACCGAGGAATTTCAGGTCGAATACTACAAGGCCATCAACGCATGTCTGGACAGCTACGCCTTTGTTGTGGGCGAATGGCCGTGGAACTTTGCAGACTTCTCGACCCAGCAGGGCCCGATGCGTGTCGGCAGCTGCAACCGCAAGGGTCTGTTCACCCGTGAGCGCACCCCCAAGCTGGCGGCGCACTATTTCCGTGACCGCTGGGCAAAAAAGCAGCCCAATGACCGATAAAAGAGGATGACACTATGACACCCGAACTGAAATGGCTGACCGACCCGACCGTCTTTGCCGTGAACCGGCTGGATGCACACTCAGACCATGTTTGCTACCGCAGCGAGGCGGAGATACGACTGGGCGGCAGCTCGCTGCGCCAAAGTCTGGACGGCAGCTGGCGCTTTGCCTACAGCGCCTGCCCCGCCGCCCGCCCGGCGGATTTCTACCGCGAGGACGCGGATCTCTCTGCTTTCGGCACAATCTGCGTGCCCGGGCATATCGAGCTGCAGGGCTACGGGCAGATCCAGTACACCAACACCCTCTACCCGTGGGACGGCCGCAGCTATCTGCGCCCGCCGCAGATCGACTGGGACAACACTCCTGTCGGCAGCTATCTGCGGGAGTTTGACTTGGACGAGGGGCTGCGCGGGCAGCGCGTCTGCGTCAGTTTTCAGGGTGCCGAGCAGGCACTGTATGTCTGGTGCAACGGCCACTTCGTCGGCTACGCCGAGGACAGCTTTACCCCCTCGGAATTTGACCTGACACCGTATATCAGGCAGACTGGCAACCGCCTGTGCGTCGAGGTGTACAAGCACAGCAGCGCCTCCTGGCTGGAGGATCAGGACTTTTTCCGCTTCTCGGGGCTGTTCCGCTCGGTCTATCTCTACGCCAAGCCCAAGGTGCATATCCGTGATATCTGGCTCAAGGCGGAGCTGGCCGAGGGCAACACCACCGGCCTTCTGACCCCCATCGTCAAGCTGGACGGCGAGACGGACGGCGCGCGGGTACACCTGCGCCTGACCGACGGCGAGGAGTTCGCCCTCTTTGATGAGGACATTGACGGCAGCACCATCGAGCTGAGCGCCATCCACCCGTGGAGCCATGAGACACCGGTGCTGTACCATGCCTTGCTGACCCTGTATGACGCCGACGGTGCCGTGCAGGAGGTCTTGCCCTACGACATCGGCTTCCGCCGCTTTGAGATGAAGGACGGCATCATGTGCTTAAACGGCAGCCGCATCATCTTCAACGGTGTCAACCGCCATGAGTGGAATCCCGAGAAGGGCCGCGCCATTGACGAGAGTGATATGCACGCCGCGATGGCCGTCTTTAAGCGCAACAACATCAACGCTGTGCGTACCTGCCACTACCCCAACCAGAGCCGGTGGTATGACCTCTGCGATAAAAACGGCATCTATATGATAGACGAGACCAACCTTGAAAGCCACGGCAGCTGGCAGAAGCTGGGCGTGGTGGAGCCGAGCTGGAATGTCCCCGGCAGCCTGCCCGAATGGCGGGACTGCGTGGTCGATCGCGCGCGCAGCATGTTTGAGCGCGACAAAAACCACACGGCAGTGCTGATCTGGTCCTGCGGCAACGAGAGCTATGCCGGCGAGGATATCCGCGCGATGGCGGCGTTTTTCCGGGAAAATGATCCCGGCCGCCTTGTGCATTACGAGGGCGTGTTCCAGTGCCGTGCGTTTGACGACATCAGCGATATGGAAAGCCGGATGTACGCCAGCCCCGCCTCCATCAGGGAATATCTGGACGCCGACCCCAAGAAGCCGTTTATCCTCTGCGAGTATATGCACGACATAGGCAACTCGCTCGGCGGGATGGAAAGCTACATTGCGCTGATCGACCGGTACGAAAAGTATCAGGGCGGCTTCATCTGGGACTACATGGATCAGGCGCTCTGGCATACCGATGCAATGGGCCGCCGCGTACTGGGCTACGGCGGAGATTTTAACGAGCGCACGACCGATTACAACTTCAGCGGCAACGGCATCGTCTATGCGGACGGCACCGAAAAGCCTGCCATGCAGGAGGTCCGCTACTGGTACGACACCCCAGAACGCCGCGCTGTGCACGATGCGCACAATAAGCTGGCAGCCGAGCGCAGTGCCGCCGCACTGGCCGCCGCATGGCAAAAGCGCCCCGCACACCCCCTGACGGTGGTCGAGGGTGACGGCAACATCGGCGTCAAGGGCAGCGGGTTTGAGGTGCTGTTCTCCATTGCGGAGCAGGGGCCGATCTCGCTGCGCAGGGATGGGACTGAATGGCTGTGGCGCGCCCCGCGCCCGGCGTTCTGGCGTGCCTCCACCGACAATGACCGCGGCTGCAGCTTCCCGCAGCGGGCCTCTGTCTGGATGGGTGCCGATGTCTTTGTGCAGAGAATGGGCTTTACCGTGCAGGAAGAATCCGAGCAGCGCGTGCGGGTGCAGTACCGCTTCGGCGTGCCCGGCGTGCCCGGCGCGCTTGTCGAGATGACCTACACGGTCGAGGCACAGGGTGCTTTGCAGGTCGAGGCCGTCTACCATGCAGTGCCCGGCGCGCCCGAGCTGCCCTGCTTCGGCGTCAAGTTTGAGACGACCGCCCCCGTGGTCCGCACCTGCTGGACGGGCCTTTCGGGCGAGACCTACCCTGACCGCTATAAGGGCGGTGTGTTCGGCTGCCATGCGGAGACCCCGCACATTGAGCCGGCGCTGGTGCCGCAGGATTGCGGCCTGCACATGGACACCCAGCAGGTGTGCCTGCAGCTGGCCAACGGCAAGACCCTGACGATCGAGCAGACCGGCGAGGCATTTGCCTTCAGCGCGCTGCCCAACACGGCGCAGCAGATCGAGGCTGCGCAGCACCTCTGCGAGCTGCCCGAAACCGGCCGCACCAGCATTACGGTGCTGGGTGCCGCGCGCGGTGTAGGCGGCATTGACAGCTGGTGCACCGATGTGGAGGAGCCCTACCGCCTGAGCGGCGAGTGCGACCGAAGCGTGAGCTTCCGCATCGTGCTGTAAAAGATGAAATAAAAAAGCTCGTTGAAGCGCTGCTTCAACGAGCTTTTTTTGAGCAGGTCAAAAAATCACATTTTTGACCTGCTGAATGTGTAGGGGCGGCCATTGGCCGCCCGCCAACTTGGCGAG
>OHUG01000663.1_pt1 | contig 13961 bp, 13 predicted proteins | sample 1579161 | NCBI WGS metagenome assembly OHUG01 (sample SAMEA3882514, study PRJEB24775) | human gut metagenome | biome: human-associated habitat; feature: intestine environment; material: feces | place: Netherlands | collected 2009/2010 | reverse complement strand
AGCGCAATATGCCCACCGGGCTCCTCTCGCCGGCCTCAACCCTTACGGCCACCCTCACCTCTGGCCTTAACAACGCGGTGAGCGGCACCGAGTTCTACCATGCGCTGTGGTCGCTCGGCCTCATCCTGCTCGCCATGTCGCTCGTGTTCATCCTCATCATTCACCTCATCGGTCATAAGGGGGCGAAGCAGAATGGCTAACCAGGCAAACGCTCCGGCTGCAACTCCCGCGCAGCAGCGCGACTTTTCCGCTCATGTGGCTCGCATCGGCAAGCAGGATAAGATCGCAACCGGCATCCTGACGGCGATCGTTGGATTCGTCCTGCTGCTCCTTGCCGCCATCATCGTCTACATCCTTGCGCGAGGCGGTGGCATCGCGCTCACGCCCGGGTTCCTCACCAACCCCTCCACCGACGAGGCGGTGTCGGGCATTCTGTACCAGCTGTTCGATTCGTTCTACATGCTGCTCATCACCCTGCTCATCTCGGTGCCCATCTCGCTTGGCGGCGCTATCTTCCTGGTGGAGTACGCGCCCGATAACTGGATCACCTCCGCGGCATCCACGGCCATCGAGACGCTTTCCAGCCTGCCCTCCATCGTCGTGGGCATGTTCGGTTCGCTTTTCTTCGTCGTGGTGATGGGCTGGGGCATCTCGATCATCTCGGGTGCTGTGGCGCTCACGATGTTCAACATCCCCATCCTGGTCCGCACCATCCAACAGGCACTCGAAGACGTGCCGCGCAGCCAGCGCGACGCCGCACTCGCCATGGGGCTCACCCGCTGGGAGACCACCGTGAACGTGCTGCTCCCCGCTGCCATGCCCGCTATCGTGACCGGCATCGTCATCTCTGCAGGCCGCGTGTTCGGCGAAGCCGCCGCGCTCATCTTCACCTCGGGCTCCGCGCCCTCGCGCCTCAACTTCGCGAGCACGAATCTCATGAGCCCGACCAACCCGTTCAACATCTTCCGTCCCGCCTGCACGCTGGCTGTCTATATCTGGCGCCTCACCTCCGAGCCCACGCCTGGTTCGACCGAGATCGTGTGGGGCACGGCCACCGTGCTGCTTGTGTGCGTGCTGCTCTTCAACGTGCTCGCACGCGTGCTGGGCAAGTTCCTCGCGAGGAGGCTGACCGCCGAATGAGTGACACCAACGCGCAGGCCGCGCTTCTCTCTACCAAGGACGTGACCGTTACCTACGACCTCATGCACGAGGCGCTCCACAAGACGAGCCTCGAGTTCCGCGCGGGCGAGGTCACGGCCCTCATCGGCCCCTCCGGCTGCGGCAAGTCCACCTTCCTGCGCTGCCTGAACCTCATGAACCGTGAGATTCCGCGCTGCAAGGTTGGCGGAGAGATCTTCTACCACGACCACAACATCAATACCAAGACCGAGAACCTCTTTGAGCTGCGCAAGTCCATCGGCATGGTGTTCCAGCAGCCCACGCCGTTCCGCAAGTCCATTCGCGAGAACATCCTGTTCGCTCCCAAGAAGCACGGCCGCTTGCACGGCAAGGACGAGGAGGACGAGCTCGTTGAGACGTCGCTTCGCCAAGCGGCGCTCTGGGACGAGGTCAAGGACAAGCTGAAGCAGTCTGCCCACGCCCTTTCCGGTGGCCAGCAGCAGCGCCTGTGCATCGCCCGCACGCTTGCCATGAAGCCGGACGTGGTGCTCTATGACGAGCCGTGCTCGGCGCTCGACCCCATCTCGACCTACACGATCGAGGAGACCATCCGCTCGCTCTGCGACACGGGGCTCTGCCAGATCATCGTGACGCACAACATGGAGCAGGCGGGCCGCGTGAGCGACCGTACCGCCTTCTTCTACGTGGGCGATATGGTGGAAACGGGCACCACCCAGCAGATTTTCTCGGCACCCAAAGACCAGCGTCTTGCCGATTACCTGACGGGTAGGTTCGGCTGATGGAGAAGACTATGGATAGAGAGTTCAACGAGGATATCCACCGCAGCGTGGAGGGCGTGGAGAGCACGCTCTCCATCCGCGACTTCAATCTGTGGTACGGCGATTTCCAGGCGTTGAAGAGCATCACGCTCGAGATTCCCAAGAACCGCGCGACCGCCTTCATCGGACCTTCGGGATGCGGAAAGTCGACGCTGCTGCGCACGTTCAATCGCATGTGCGACTTCGTGGAGACGGTCAAGACCGAGGGAACGATCGAGTTCGACGGGCAGGACATCTTCAAGATGGACGCCAACGCGCTCCGCGTGTACGTGGGCATGGTGTTCCAGCACCCCAACCCGTTCCCCATGAGCATTCGCGAAAACGTGCTCTACGGTGTGAAGCGCATGGGCCGCATGAGCCGTTCGGAAGAGGACGAGATCTTGGAGCGCTGCCTCACGCGCGCGGCGCTTTGGGACGAGGTCAAGGACAAGCTTGGCCAGAGCGGTCTTGGGCTTTCCGGCGGCCAGCAGCAGCGCCTGTGCATCGCCCGCGCGCTTGCCACCGACCCTTCGGTGCTCCTCATGGACGAGCCTACATCGGCGCTCGACCCCATCTCGACCTCGATGGTCGAGGAGCTCATGATGCAGCTCTCCGAGGACCATACCGTCGTGGTCGTGACGCACAACATGCAGCAGGCGGCGCGCGTTGCCGATAAAACCTGCTTCTTCTACCTGGGAGAGCTCGTTGAGGCGGCGCCCACCAAGGAGCTCTTCTCCAACCCCAAGGAGAAGCTCACCAACGACTATCTGACGGGAAGGTTCAGCTAATGATTACTCGTTCCGAATTTCGTCATCAGCTTGAAGAGATCGACGAGACGCTCGGTCGCTTCAGTGAGAAGACGGCAAAGGATATTCGTGCGCTCGCCTTGGCGCTTGCCGGTGACGCCGACGCGATTGATGAGGTGCTTGGCGGTGCCAAGTCCGAGCGTCGTCTGCGCACCGCCATCGAGGATGGCTGCCTGGACATCATGCTGCTCCAGCAGCCGATCGCCGGAGACCTGCGCTTCGTGAGCGGCTCGTTCCGCCTGGTCTCGGATCTCACTCACATTGACGAGATGAGCCGCGACGTGGCGTATCTGGCCAAGAGCCTGCCTGCCGAGGTTTCCGCCAAGCTCAAGGAGCACCTCGACTTCGCCGCCGACCGCGTGGCGACGATGGTCGAGGAGGCCGTTGAGGCGTTCCGCACCACCGACGTGGATAAGGCACGCGGCGTCTTCGCCATGGACGACGACATCGACGACATTTATTTGGCGGCCGAGGGCGTGGTCATCGACCTCATCAAGGCGAGCGAGACCCGCGCCAAGTATCTGCCCGAGCTGCTCATGGTGGCTAAGTACTTCGAGCGCATGGGCGACGATGCCGTGCGCATCGCCGACTGGGCCGTCTTCCGTGCCACGGGCGCCCGTGAGATGACCAAGGGCGAATAGCTGCGGAGTGGTTCACAGACACCGGGTGTCTACGAACCAAGTGGGTTACAGAAAGCGGGTTTCCACGAGCCACGCATTTGCCTCCCCTTCGCGGGCCGGTAGCCGTTTGCGGTTGCCGGCCCGTTTGCTTTTGCGAAGTGGGCTCGGCGAGATGGCAGGAGTGGCTTCAGCCGGCTTCTACTATGCCGGGGGTGTCTACAGGCTCAGGCCAAGGCGCTTCTGAAGGATGAGACACGCGCCGAGCTCTGGTTCGTGGAGCGGAGCGATGAGGCGGCAGCAGCGGGGGAGGGCAGCGCCCAGCGGCCCGAGGATGGCCTTGCCCGCCTTGAGCTCCTTAAGCTGCTCGACCATCAGATCGGTCTCGAAAGCGTCGGGGTGGTCGTAATTCTGCTTGCAGCGCTCTTCAAAGGGCCTGTCCTGATATTTATAATAGCTGTCGTGGTGCACGACGCTGATATCGTCGCCGAAGTGCTGCTTCAGATGCTCGGTGAGCGTCGTTTTGCCCGAACCGGTGCCACCTGCAATGCCAATGAAGATGGTGTTCATCGCCAGACCCTCCATGAATCGTTTGTTGTTAAGTCGATTATAGGAAGACTTTGGCAAAAAAGCAAGGCCGCGCGGCGGAATGCGGCAAAAATTTGCGTGTTTCGGTTGACGCGGGACAAAAAAGCAAGTATTATGTAAAGGAACGCGGCACCGTGTGTGCTCGCGCGCAGAGACTCTATTTTGATAAAAGAAAGGAGCGTCGGCATGAATCTTCTCAAGTGCCCGCGCTGCGGCGAAGAATATTCCCCCAGCTATCGCAGATGCCCGTTCTGCGAGGAGGGAGACCATCCCCGTAAGATCAAGTACAACTCCAGCAAACAGAGCGGCGGCCGGCGCGTTTCGGATAAAAAGCAGACGCAGTCCGTCCGCGGTGCGATGGCGGCGGTGCTCGTCGTCGTGCTGCTGCTTCTGAGCTGGTCGCTCTTTGGTGACAAGATCGTCGCAAAGATCACGCCCGCCGACGACGGCAATACCCCCGGCGTGCAGGACGATATCAATACGCCCGACGACAGCAATACGAACACGGACGATCCGAACGCGAACAACGGCGACACCACTGACCCGAACACCGGTGATGAGCCGAACGCAAATGATCCCGCAAACGGCAGCGACACAACTGCCACCAATCCCGGCACCACGACAACCCCGTCCACCCCGACGGTGGATGCCTCGGCCCTGAGCATCAAGACGAACGTCGGCACGACGCTGCCCAAGGACGGAAACGGCAACTTTGACTGCACGATCAAGTCGAGCGAGACCATCCGCCTGAGCGTTTCCGGCACGGACGCGGCCGCGACCTGGGCGGTGGCGGACGCAAGCGTCCTGTCCATCTCGGCGGACGGCTTGATCACGCCTGCCAAGGTGGGTACCACGACCGTGACGGCCACCGTTGGCGGCGCGGTGCTGACCATCACGGTGCGCATCAAGTAAAGAGAAAAAGAACGGCCGGGGGCCGTTCTTTTTTTACGCAAAAAGGGGCGGCTTTCCTTGCAAGCACTGCCCGCCTGTGCTACAATTACCTTGAAAAAGTATTTGCAGGAGCTATCGACCATATGACGACCCGTGAATTTCAGCAGAAAAAGCCGCTTTCCATTCTCTTTACCTACTTCAAGCCGCACCGCGGCCTGTTTATCCTGGACCTTGTCTGCGCGACGGTCGTTGCGCTCATCGATCTCGCCTTCCCGCTCGTGACGCGCAAGTCGATGTACGACCTTTTGCCGAATCAGCAGTACCGCACGTTTTTTATCGTGATGGGCGTGATGATGGCGGCGTTCATTGTGCGCGCGCTTTTATACTATGTCATTTCCTACTGGGGACACACATTCGGCATTCTGGTGGAGGCGGACATCCGCCGCGACCTTTTCACGCACGTGCAGGAGCTGGACGTCAGCTTCTTTGACCACAACCGCACGGGCCAGCTCATGAGCAGGCTGACGAGCGATCTCTTCGAGATCACGGAGCTCGCCCACCACGGCCCCGAGGACCTGCTCATTTCGACGCTGACGATCGTCGGCGCGCTCGCCATCCTGTTTTCCATCGAGTGGCGGCTCGCGCTGGTCGTGGCGTGCATCCTGCCGGTGTTCATCGCGGTCATCATGTCGCGCCGCAGCAAGATGACGGCAGCCTCGCGCGGCGAGAAGCAGAAGACTGCCGCCATCAACGTCGGCATCGAGTCGTCGCTCTCCGGCATCCGCACGGCGCGCGCCTTTGCCAACGAGGAAGAGGAGATCGACAAATTCAACGCGGCGAACGAGGAATTCAAGGTCTCCAAGCGCAAATTCCACCACGAGATGGGTGTGTTCAACGCGACGATGGAGTTTTTTATGACGCTGCTCTCCGCCGCCGTCATCACGGTGGGCGGCTATCTCATCATGCGCGGCGAAATGAACTACATTGACCTCATCACGTTTTCCCTTTACATCGCAACGTTCATCAACCCCGTGCGAAAGCTCGCGAATTTCTCTGAGATTTTTGCTCGTGGCTTTGCAGGTCTTGAGCGCTTCACGGCGCTCATGCGCGTCGAGCCCGCGCTCAAGGACGCACCGGACGCGAAGGAGCTCGATCACTGCCGCGGCGAGATCGACGTCGACCATGTGAGCTTTTCTTACGAGGGCGAGGAGAATGAAGGCGTGCTCCACGACGTGAGCGTGCATATAAGGCCTGGCGAGATGCTCGCCATCGTCGGCCCCTCCGGCGGAGGCAAGTCGACGCTCTGCCAGCTCATCCCGCGCTTTTACGAGGTGAGCGAGGGCGCGATCCGCATCGACGGGGAAGATGTGCGCTCTCTTACGCAGTCGTCTCTTCACCGCGCCATCGGCATCGTGCAGCAGGATGTGTTCCTCTTTGCCGACACGATGCGCGAGAATATCCGCTATGGCCGCCCCGACGCGACGGACGAGGAGATCGTCGAAGCGGCGAAGCGCGCGGAGATTTACGACGATATCATGGCCATGCCGCACGGCTTCGACACCTATGTCGGCGAGCGCGGCACGATGCTCTCCGGCGGACAGAAGCAGCGCGTGTCCATCGCGCGCATCTTCCTCAAAAACCCGCCCATCCTCATTCTGGACGAGGCGACGAGCGCGCTCGACAGCGTGACGGAGGTCAAAATTCAGCACGCTTTCGACGAGCTCGCGCGTGGGCGCACGACGCTTGTGATCGCGCACCGCCTCTCGACCATCCGCTCGGCGGACCGCATCCTCGTCGTCGAGAATGGCCGCATCGCCGAGCAGGGCAGCCACGAGGCGCTGCTCGCGCAAAACGGCGAGTATGCGTCCCTCTGGCGCACGCAGAATGGGAAAGCATGATGGACAGACGGCAGCTTTTGGATCGCGCCGCGCGCAATGGCGATGAGCGCGTGCTGCTGGCGCACATTCTGGACAAGTGTGAGCAGAGCAGAAACCGCAATATCCCGTCGGCGACGGACTTTTTGAGCCCCGCTGATCAGCGCAGCGCGCAGGACCTACTGCACGCCGCCGCCATTCATGACGGCTGCGCCTTCTGCGGTGGATTTGAGCGCGCGGAGCGGAGAATGCTCCTCTTTCTGCCCGACTGGCAGGAGGAGGCCGACGAGAGCGAGTACATGACGGCGCTCCGCTGCACGTATCGCAAGGAAGATACGCTGACGCACCGCGACTTTCTCGGCTCGCTGATGGCGCAGGGCGTCACGCGCGAAAAGCTCGGCGACATTTTGGTGTCGGAGGGCTCGTGCGATTTGATCGTCTCGCGCGATATCGCGCCGTATCTGCTGCAAAACGTGACGAGCGCGGGGCGCGTGAAGCTCTCGGTCAGCGAGATCGAGCTTTCAGACTTGAGCGTCCCCGAGCTCAAGGTCAAGGAGATTCGCGACACGGTCTCGACACTGCGGCTCGACGCCGTGGCGGCGAGCGGCTTTTCGATGAGCCGCGGCAAGGCGCAGGAGCTCATTTCCTCGGGCCGCGTGCAGCTCAACTACCGCGAAACGCTCAAGAGCGACGCCCCCGTCGCGCAGGGGGATGTGATCTCCGCCCGCGGCCTCGGCAAGTTCGAGGTCGCCGAGGTCGGCGGCCTGAGTAAAAAAGGAAGAACGGCGCTGCTTCTGCGCCGATACCTGTAAGGAGAAGTAAACAATGACGATGGATGAAAAGATCGCGCGCATCAACGCGCTGGCGCACAAGGCCAAAGCTGAAGGCTTGACCGACGAGGAGAAGGAGGAGCAGGCGCAGCTGCGCCGCGACTACATCGACTCGGTGAAGGCAAACCTAAAATCCCAGCTCAATACGCTCTATGTGCTGGACGAAAAGACAGGTAAAAAGACGAAGATCGTCGACTTTGAGCGCGAGCGCGCCGCGAGAGCGGGCAAGAAAAAGGAGAACAGATAAATGAGCAAGGACTTTGAGTACGACCCCGAGAGCGGCTCATTCCGCTTCGACGAGGGCAGCGGAAAAACGAAGAAAAAGAACGATGTCGACGTCGGCGGCTGGATTTTGATCGCGGCGCTGTTTGCCTTCGGCCTGTGGCCCATCGGCCTCATCGCGCTCATCTCCAAGCTCTCGGACAAGCCGAAGAAGGTGAATTCCTCGCGCGGCGGCATGCGCACGTCCACAAGCCCGAATGCAAACGTTTCCTCGCGCAGCAAGGTGGAAAAGTCCGTGGTGAAGACGGCGAAGCAGATGAACCGCGCGCCGAAGACTTCCGACAAGACCGCGCGCACGCTGATGATCATCGGCGGCATTATCGCCTTGGCTGCCGGCAGCGGGCTGATCTCGAACATCGGCGAGATCATCGGCTACGGCTGGTATTCCTACATGGCCGAGTACATGCTGTCCGAGTGCGGCTTCCTCGCCGGCGGTATCGCGATGTTTGCTGCCGGTCAGCGCATGAAGCGCCGCAGTGCACGCATCGCGCGCTATCTCGCCGTGATGGGCGAGCGCGGCTACATCAGCGTGGAGGAGCTCTGCACCGTAACGGGCAAGAGCCGCAAAAAGATCGAGAGTGACCTTGACTACATGGTCGAAAAGGGTCTGCTCGGCACGGGCGCGTACTTAGACAGCGGCCGCGGCATCTTCTTCCGCAGCGCCGACGCCTTTGCCGACTACGCGAATGCGGCCGCGAAAAAGGAAAACGTCACGCCCAAGGAGGCCAACGAGGGCTATGCGGGCGCACTGCGCGCCATCCGCTCGGCCAACGACCGCATCGCCGACCCCGTGCTGAGCGAGAAGATCGACCATCTCGAGACCGTTGCGGGCAAAATTTTCCGCGAGGTCGAGGAGCATCCCGAAAAGCAGCAGCAGGCCGCGACGTTCCTCAATTACTACCTGCCCACGACGCTCAAGCTGCTTGACAGCTACGCCAAGTTTGAAGAGGCGGGCATCGAGGGCGAGAATCTCTCCCGCGCGCAGGAGCGCATCGAAGAGACGATGGATGCCCTCATCAAGGGCTTTGACAAGCAGCTCGACGATTTGTACCGCAACGAGGCGATGGACATCGACAGCGATATCCGCGTGATGGAAAATATGCTCCGCCGCGACACGGCGAGCGTGGAGGACGATTTCGGCCTCAGCGGCGCGGCAGTGCAGCGCGCACCGGATGAGGAATAAGGTGCTGCGCCGCTCTCATACGCTCTATGAGGAGAAAGGACAAGAGGCATGAAACAAACCGGCAGACGATTTGACGCCGCAGCCTTTTACGGCGGCACGAACAGCGGGGCCTACCGCTATCTCGGCGCGCACCGCACGCGGCGGTCGGGGAAAGACGGCTACGTCTTCCGCACCTGGGCGCCGAACGCCGCGCATGTGTCCGTTGTGGGCGATTTCTGCGGCTGGAACGGCTACGCCCACCCGATGGAAAAGAACGCGGACGGCTTCTGGGAGTGCTTTGTGCCGTCCCTCAAGCGCTACGATACCTACAAGTTCGCCGTGACGGCACAATCGGGCGAAACGGTCCTCAAGGCCGACCCCTACGCCTTCCACGCCGAGACCCGCCCCGGTACGGCCAGCAAGCTCTATGACCTCGGCGGCTACCGCTGGGGGGATGACGTATGGCGCGCGAGCCGCACAAAGGCACCCCTCGACCGCTCGCCGCTCAACATTTACGAGGTCCACCTCGGCTCATGGCGGCGGCACGAAAACGGCGATTTTTACGACTACCGCACGCTCGCGCGCGAGCTGGCGGATCACGTTCTGGACCTTGGCTACAACTGCGTCGAGCTCATGCCCGTCACCGAGTATCCGCTTGACGATTCCTGGGGCTATCAGTGCACCGGCTATTTTGCCGCAACGTCGCGCTACGGCACGCCCAGGGACTTTATGTACTTTGTCGACCATCTGCACCAAAAGGGCATTTCCGTCATTTTAGACTGGGTGCCGTCGCACTTCTGCAAGGACGCGCACGGCCTCATCGACTTTGACGGCACGCCCTGCTACGAATACGCCGACCCCAATAAGCGCGAGCACGAGGGCTGGGGAACGCGTGTGTTCGACTATGGCCGCGGCGAGGTGAAGAGCTTTCTCCTTTCCTCTGCTGCGTTCTGGCTGCGCGAGTTCCATGTGGACGGCCTGCGCGTGGACGCGGTCGCGTCGATGCTGTACCTCGACTATGGCCGCGAAAATGGCCGTTGGACGCCAAACATCAACGGCGGGCACGAGAATTTAGAGGCCATCGACTTTCTGCGCGCGCTCAACGAGATGGCGTTTTCCGTCGACCCCAACGCATTGATGGTCGCGGAGGAGTCGACCGCGTGGCCGCTCGTCACACGGCCCGCCAAGGATGGCGGCCTCGGCTTTAACCTCAAGTGGAACATGGGCTGGATGAACGACATGTGCCACTATTTGAAGCTTGACCCCTGGTTCCGCCAGTTCCACCACAAGGACATCACGTTCTCGCTGATGTACGCCTTTTCGGAGAATTTCGTCCTGCCGATCTCGCACGACGAGGTCGTGCACATGAAGGGCTCGCTTCGCGGCAAGATGCCGGGCGACGACTGGCAGCAGCTGGCGGGGGTGCGCGCGTTTACGGCGTACCTGCTCGCCCATCCGGGCAAGAAGCTCACGTTCATGGGCGCGGAGCTGGGCCAGTGGCACGAGTGGAATTTTGCCTCTCAGCTCGACTGGTATTTGCTCGAAAATAAAGAAAATCAGCAGACTCAGCGGTTTTTCAAGGACATCAACCGCTTTTACCTGTCGCAGAGCCCGCTTTGGGACATTGACTTTTCATGGGAGGGCTTTGAGTGGCTCGTCGCCGACGACAACCACAACAATGTCGTCGTCTTCGTCCGGCGCGACCGGAAAGGGCGCGAGCTCATCGCGGCGGTCAACTTCTCGCCCGTCGGACGCGCGGATTACCGCTTCGGCGTCCCGCCGAAAAAGACGTACCGCGAGGTGTTTACCACCGACCTTCCCGCATACGGCGGCACGGGCGACTGGCGCAACGAAGGAGAGCTTTTGACCGAGTCCATCCCCTCGCACGGCAAGCCCTGCTCGCTGTGCGTGACCATCCCACCGCTCGGTGCGGTGTTCTTCGCGGGCGAGGGCGAATGGCAGGAAGAGGAGAAAACCAACGAGCCGCCCGAGGTGTGACCGGACGGCAACGAAACAAGGAGGAGAGAACAAGCGTGAAGAAAGAATGTATCGCCATGCTGCTTGCCGGCGGCCAGGGCAGCCGTCTCTATGTGCTCACGGAGAATATGGCGAAGCCCGCCGTGCCGTTTGGCGGCAAGTTCCGCATCATTGACTTTCCGCTCTCAAACTGCGCCAACGCTGGCATCGACACCGTCGGCGTTCTGACGCAGTACCGCCCGCTGGAGCTCAACCGCTACATCGGCTCGGGCCAGCCGTGGGATCTCGACCGCGCGGACGGCGGCGTGCACATCCTGCCGCCGTATCAGAGCGCGGGCGGTGCGTCGTGGTATAAGGGCACGGCCAACGCCATCTTCCAGAACATCGGCTTTGTCGACATGTACGACCCCGAGTATGTGCTCATCCTCTCGGGCGATCACATCTACAAGATGAATTACGCCAAGATGCTCGCCCACCACAAAAAAGCGGGCGCGGACTGTACCATCTCCGTTATGGAGGTGCCCTGGGAGGATGCGCCGCGCTTTGGCATCATGAACGTGGACGAAAACGACACGATCACGGAATTCGAGGAAAAGCCCGCGCATCCCAAGAGCAACCTCGCGTCGATGGGCATTTACGTCTTCACGTGGAAAAAGCTGCGTGAGTACCTCATCGAGGACGAGAGCGACGAGGCGAGCAGCAACGACTTCGGCAAAAACATCATCCCCAAGATGCTGCAAAACGGGGAAAAGATGGCGGCGTACCGCTTCTCCGGCTACTGGAAGGACGTTGGCACGCTCGACTCTCTTTGGGACGCGAACATGGATATGCTCGCGACCGGCAGCGGACTTGACTTACTCGAAAAGGACTGGCCGATCTATGGCCGCTCCGTCTCCGCGCCGCCGGCGTACTTAGGCGTCAACGCGCACGTGGAGCACAGCGTCGTCGCGCGCGGCTGCACGGTCGAGGGCGAGGCGGAGAACTCCGTCCTCTCTGAGCGCTGCACGGTGGAGGAGGGCGCAAGCGTCCAGTACTCCATCCTGATGCCCGGCGCGGTCGTCAAAAAGGACGCGCGCGTCTCCTACGCCATCATCGGCGAGAACGGCGTCGTCGGCGAGCACGCCTTTGTCGGCGCGCCGCCCGAGGCGGTGCCGCCGGAGCAGTGGGGCATCACGGTGCTCGGCCCCGGCGCGGCGGTCGCGGATGACTATGTGCTGCCTGCCAACCGCATGCGCAGCGTGGACGGAAAGGAGACGGTACGATGAACGGACTGCACGGCATCATCTTTGCCTATGAAAAGGCTCCCGGCCTTCGCGAGCTGACCGAAGCGCGCATGCCCGGCTCTGTGCCGTTCGGCGGGCGCTACCGCGTGGTCGACTTCATACTCTCCAACATGGCGGGCGCGGGCATCACAGACGTCGGCGTTGTGCTGCACGGCAACTATCAAAGCCTGCTCGACCACATCGGCAGCGGCAAGACGTGGGACATGGCGCGCAAGAACGGCGGTCTCAAGCTGCTGCCGCCCTTTGCCGACGCGCGTAAGTTCGGCGTGGAGGAATTCCGCGGCAAGATGGAGGCGCTCTCGGGCGTGCGGTCGTACCTGCACGAGATCCGGCAGAAGTACGTCGTCCTGTCCGACAGCGACCTTATCATCAATCTGCCGCTGCAGAAGGTGCTGGACGCGCACATCGAAAGCGGTGCGGACATCACCTGCGTCTGCACCGAGAGCGGCCAGTTTGTGGAAAACGCCACGTATTTCACCGTCAACGAAGCGGGCCGCATCACCGAGACGCGCTGCGCGCCGCACAAGGCGAGCGGCTGCCGCAGCCTGGAAATTTATCTTCTGAGCCGCGACCTTCTTATCTCCCTTGTGGACGAGTGCGCCGCGCAGGACAAATACAGCTTTCGCAGCGATGTGCTCTGCTCCATGGGCGACAAGCTCGACCTGCGCGCTTTTCTGTGGGACGGCTTTGCCGCGCAGCTGCGCACGGTGCAGGAATACTATGAGCGCAGCATGCAGCTCTTAGACCCCGCCATCCGCTCCGAGCTCCTGTGTGCCGAGCGGCCCATCCTCGCTAAAGAGGATGACGAGGCGGCGTCGTACATCGCGCCCGACTCGCGCTGTGTCAATTCGCTGATCGCCGACGGCTGCCAGATCGAGGGCAGCGTAGAGGGGAGCATCCTCTTCCCGGGCGTCAAGGTCGGCAAGGGGAGCCAAGTCAAAAACTGCATCCTCTTTAAGAATACCGTGGTGGAGGACGGCGTGACGCTCGGCTGCGTCATCGCCGACAAGGACGTCCACATCCGCCGCGGCGGCACGCTGATCGGACACGAGAGCTACCCGCTCGCCGTGAGCAAGGGCAGCATTGTATAAAAGCAGCAAACAGAAGAAAGGAGCTTGCAGATGAACATTTTGTATGTGACGAGCGAGGCGGTCCCCTTTTGCAAGACGGGCGGCCTTGCCGACGTGGCCGGCAGCCTTCCGCAGGCGCTCGCGGCAAACGGAGACCGCGTGAGCGTCATCCTGCCGCTTTACGAGCGCGTGAAGGACAAGTGGGGCGAGCAGCTCCACTTTGAAAAGTGGACGTTCGTGCGCCTTGCGTGGCGCAGCGTCTACTGCGGGCTCTTTTCGCTCGAGCGCGACGGCGTCACGTGGTACTTTGTCGACAATGAGACGTATTTCCGCCGCAGCGAGCTCTACGGCTACTATGACGACGGCGAGCGCTTTGGCTTTTTCTCCCGCGCGGTGACGGAACTGCTCAAGTCCCTGCCGCAAAAGCCCGACGTTGTCCACTGCAACGACTGGCAGAGCGCGCTTGTGCCCATCTACATCAGGGATGAAGCCGTGCGCGACGACTTTTATAAGGGAATCCGAACCGTCATTACGGTGCATAATATCGAATATCAGGGCCGCTACGGCAGCCGCACGGTCGAAGACCTGTTCGGCCTGGACCATGGCTGGTTCGACGGCGGCACGATCGAATTCGGCGGCGATGT
>OHUG01000646.1_pt1 | contig 14165 bp, 7 predicted proteins | sample 1579161 | NCBI WGS metagenome assembly OHUG01 (sample SAMEA3882514, study PRJEB24775) | human gut metagenome | biome: human-associated habitat; feature: intestine environment; material: feces | place: Netherlands | collected 2009/2010 | reverse complement strand
CATCCACCGGCAGGTTCTTTTCGGTAACACGGCGAATCTTGCCGAGCTCGTCCATCAGGTTCGACTTGTTCTGCAGTCGGCCGGCAGTATCGATGATGAGCACGTCCGCGTTCGCTTCCTTGGCCTTGGCGGATGCCTCAAAGGCGACGGATGCCGGGTCGGCACCGTCCTTGTCGGAGCGGACGACGGTCACATTGACGCGTGCGCCCCAGGTTTCGAGCTGGTCGGCGGCGGCCGCGCGGAAGGTGTCGGCCGCGCCCATCATGACCTGCTTGTTTTCGGCCACGAACAGTCGAGCCAGTTTGCCGGCAGTGGTGGTCTTGCCGGTGCCGTTGACGCCGACCATGATGATGACGCTGGGCTTGGCGGCACCCGGCTTTTCGGCATTGAGGCGGCGGTCCGTATCTCGACCGACCAGATCGAGCAGCTTCTCCTTGAGCGTGGCGCGTACTTCGGCTGGGTCGGCTTTACCAGTGATGCGGGCGTCGGTTCTCAGGTCATCGACCAGTTGGGCGGAAGCATCCGCACCGACGTCGGCAAGCAGCAGTGTGTCTTCGACGTCTTCCCAATCGGCCTCGGAGAGATTGTCTTTGGCGAGGATGTCGAACAGGGCCTTGCCGAACGGGTTGCCGGACTTGGCAAGTTTTGCCTTGAGTCGGGTCAGTCGAGAGCCGACCGATTCGGGGGTTTCAGGTTTGGCGGGAGTGGGCTTGGAGGCAGGTTGGGACTCGGGCTTGGGCGCAGCTGCCGGTTCGGGTTCGGCCTGCGCGGCTGGCGCAGGCTCGGCTTTGGCCGATTCGGCTGACTTGGCCGGCTCGGCGGCAGTCGCAGCCTTAGCTTCCTCGGCTTCGGCGGCCAGCCGAGCGTCGGCGGCGGCCTTGGCGTCGCGGGTCTTCTTGTTGTCGGGGGCAACCTTGCCCATCGCACGATCCAAATCGCGCTTGCGGGACTTGCCCAACCAGATGCTCAGGGCGATTACGATAACCGCCGCCACAATCACGCCAAGAACGGCGAGCACAGTATTCATATCCATACCTGTCAAGTCTAGCCCGCAGATGGAATCCCCTACGAATTCGGCAGTCTCAGGCCGACAATTCCACCCGGCGACTTAAGCTGAACCGCATGGCACATTCTTCACGTATGACGTCGCTGCAGCGCCGCGAGCAGCTGATTGAAGTCGGACGCTCGCTATTCGCCGCCAAAGGCTTCGAAGCGGTAAGCGTGGAGGAAATCGCCGCGCACGCCAAAGTCTCCAAGCCGATTGTGTATGAGCATTTCGGCGGCAAAGAGGGCCTGTATGCCGTCATTGTGGATCGTGAGATGCGCGCGCTGACCGGTACGCTGACCGCCGCGCTCGACGATCCGACCGTGCACCCGCGCCAGATTGTGGAACGCACGGCGCTTGCGCTCCTCACCTATATCGAAGAGAATGCCGAGGGGTTCCAGGTACTGGTACGCGACTCGCCGAGCACCGACCCGTCCGGCTCATTCAGCTCGCTGATGGGAGACATCGCCGTACGCGTTGAAGACATTCTTTCCGAAACATTCAAACGGCAGAAGCTGTCTGCCAAGGGCGTGCCGTACTACGCGCAGATGCTGGTGGGCATGACCGTATTCACCGGGCAGTACTGGGCCGACCGGCCAAAGGTGAGCAAGGAGCAGCTGGCTGCATACATTGTGGATTTGGCCTGGCATGGCCTGAGCCGGCTTGACTCCAAGCCCCAGTTGTTCTTTGAGGGCGCCAAGGCGCGGAAGGAGGCCGAGCGCCGAGCCAAGCGCGAGTCCGATTCCGGCAGCCCGGATTCAGACCAGACGAGTTCTGCCCAATCGGATCCCGAGCACGCCACCGGGGAAGATTCAGGGTTGCAGAACATGCGTTCAGGGGCACAGGTTACGCAACACTCTGCCGAGTCGGGAGGCGAAGTGCTACGGTTTGAACAGGAAACTGAACATAACGACTAAATATGTGAGGACGTAAGACTTTCATGGCCAGCACGGCAAAGACGCTCACCTTTGTGATCCCCGCATACAATATGGAGTCCTACCTTGACCGTTGCGTGAACTCGCTGCTTTCGGCAAGCGACATCAGCGACCTCGAGGTGCTGATTGTGGACGACGGTTCGAAAGACGGCACGCTGGAGTACGCGCGCAAGCTGGAACGCACCAATCCGGGCGCCGTGCGCGCGATTCATCAGGAGAACAAGGGCCACGGCGGCGCGGTGAACACCGGTATCGCGGCGGCGACCGGCATGTACGTCAAAGTGGTGGATGCGGATGATTGGGTCGACCCGCAGGCCATCGACACGGTTCTGGCCACGTTGCGTGCACAGCATGACACCGACGAACCGATTGACATGCTGGTGACCAATTACGTGTATGACAAGGTGGCCAAGCGTCACAAGACCGTAGTGAACTTCCGCCGTGTAATGGAGGCCGGCCGCGTGCTCGGCTGGGATGACCTGGGCAAGTTCGGTCTGGCGCAGTACATCATCATGCATGCGCTCACCTTCCGCACGCAGGTGGTGCGCGATTCCGGGCTGAAGCTGCCGGAGCACACTTTTTACGTGGACAATCTCTTTGTCTACGAGCCCCTGCCCTATGTGAAGCCGTTCCCGTGGGTGAAGCGCATCCAGTACCTCGATGTGCCGTTCTACCACTACTTCATCGGGCGCGAGGGTCAGAGCGTGCAGACCGACGTGATGATTAAGCGTGTGGACCAGTTGCGGCTCGTCAATCGGCTGATGACCGAGGCCACGCCCGAACGCGGTACGGTGCCGGAGGGGCTGTACCGGTACATGATTCACTTCCTGGCGATCGAATCGTGCGTTACCTCGACGTTCCTGATTCTCTCGCGCGATCCGGCCAACTACGTTAAGAAAACCGAGCTGTGGGATGCGATTGACGCCTATTCGCCGGCCATCGGCAAGGATGTGCGCTCGCAGCTGATGTCCCGCGCGCTCAATCTGCCCGGCAAAACCGGCCGCTGGATCGTGCGCAACGGCTATCTCATCGCCAAACGCATCGTCGGCTTTAACTGATTCGGATTGTGGTTTTGCCCTGCTGACGCGTTATCAGCAGGGCATCCCTATTACCTCCCCAGTCGAGGTTTTGCTACTCGGCCCAACGGTCGGACATCGCGAAGCTGTTGTGCATCAGGTTGCTGGAGGTGTATAGCACGTCGTTCAGCAGCTTGGTTGTGTGCTCGCGCAGGTAGTCGGCCATCTCGTCGTTGGCCGCTTCGAGCACATCCGCCACGCCCTGCACATCCTTCTCATCGCCGTGGCCGCCATCGAGCGGCCATGCATTCGTATCCGTCGATTCGGCATCGCTTCGAGCAAGCAACTGCTCATCCGTGCGCTCGATGAGCCGGTGTCCGAACGCGCGCACGCCCTCGGCATACCCTTCGATGAACCGGTTCGTCTCATACCAGTGTGCGTCGGCCACGACGGCGATCAGGCGGTTCGTCCAATACAGGTTGCCGGTGGAGACTTCGGGCGTGGTGTCGCGCAGGTAGGCAGGCGTGTCGTTGACGTTCGCGTAGAACGGCGCGGCGGCGGTGAACGGACCAGAGCCGAACGATACCCACATCACCGTGCGATTGGCCGCCGGCACATACGGACGGACCTGAATCGCCACCATATGGCCGGTGCGGTTCACGCCGATCGGACGGTAACGGTGGCGCGATTCCGCCGTGCCGGTCGTGCCGTACGGGTCGTACGGCGTGCCTTCGAAGTGCGAGGACAGCAGGAAATCAACGTCTTCGAGGCTCACCTTGTCTTCCGGCACGCGGCACCACGGGATGTCGTCGGATTCGGGCGTGTAGCGGGCGGCCGGCGAATCCCAGTCCTCGCTGGGGTTGAGGCGGCGTTGCATGTACCAGGCACGCGGCGTGTTGTAGATATGGTCCTTCGGCGTCGCGGTGCCGAAGGCCTTGCGCGGGTTGAAACGGGTGGGAAGGGCAACGGTTGTTCCGAATCCGGCGCTATGCGCGTGACGGCCGTTGGAAGAGACCGGCGTTCCCATTGTGCGGTCGAGGTGATGCGTGGCCATGAACTCGCGCAGGTCGGTGCTGCATAGGTATTCGCGCTGCTCGCCGAACGCATCGGCGAGGTCGAAGTCGTCGATGCCGAGCTGGTTGGGGATCGTGGCATAGCAGTCATCGGGCACTCGGCGGGCGATCCAATGGTGGCCGCCGATGGTCTCGACGTACCAGATCTCGTCCACATCCGAAATAATCACGCCGTTCGATTCGTAGGTGCCGTAGGTTTCGAGCAGTTCGCCCAACCGCGCGACGCCCTCGCGCGCGGTGGTGACATACGGCAGCACAAGGGTGATGATGTCTTCCTCACCGATACCGCCGGGCTGCTCGGCCTGATAATCGGTGCTGTCCGGTTCGCCGACAGCCGGCCGCAACTCGACCATCGGGTCCGCACCGAGCACGCGCTCGTTGACGGCGATGGTTTCGGTGGCGCTCATCGCCACGTTGTGTTCGTTGGCACCGGCTTCGGCCAGAATGCCACGATTATTCAGCACGTTCGGTGCGATGGTGTACCGGCAAGGATTGTCCGGTAGTTCGATTTCGACATGGCTCAGCACGCTGCGGTAGTGGCGCGGCTGGTCGTCGGGGGCGACAGCGACGAAGCGCTTGGGATCGTAACGGCCCGAGCCCGAATCGTCATCGCGGGCGATGATGGTGGAACCGTCGTAACTGGCATTTTTGCCGACAAGAATCGTGGTGCATGACATGGGACACCACTCTAGGAGCCAGGCTGGTCGAAACAAAAAATCCTTGGAACCATTGCGATTCCGAGGATTTGTTGTGCCCCCTGTGGGATTCGAACCCACAACCCACGACTTAAAAGGACGCTGCTCTAACCGTTGAGCTAAAGGGGCAACTCTTCTAAAATACACACCGTTTTGGGATATTTCAACTACGGCGTTGCGTACACGTTTGCGTACGCGATTGGCCCAACGCACGGCACAGCACACGCAATGTGGCCCAAATCGCAGCCCAAATCGCATATCGCCTCTAGCGATAGATAGCCGCCGGCGACTACCCTTGTACATTATGAGTGAATCCCCCAATTGGAGCAATCCCCTGCGCGACTCGCGCGACCTCAGACTGCCCCGTATCGCCGGCCCATGCAGCCTCGTCATTTTCGGTGTCACGGGCGATCTGGCACAAAAGAAACTACTGCCAGCCGTCTACGACCTGGCGAACCGTGGCCTACTGCCGCCGAGCTTCGGTCTGACCGGTTTCGCCCGCCGCGACTGGACACAGGAACGGTTCATCGAATTCGTCAAGGCCGCCGTCCAGGCGCATTGCCGTACGCCGTTCAAGGAGTCGACTTGGCGCAATCTGGCCGCCGGCATCCGCTTCGTGCAGGGTACGTTCGACGACCCGGAGGCCTTCGAGCGTCTGAGCGCCACCGTGCAGGAGCTTGACCGCGACCGCGGCACGCAGGGTAACCATGCCTTCTACATGTCGGTGCCGCCGCGCGCATTCCCACAGGTCGCCAAGCAGCTGGCCGCCTCCGGCCTGTCGCGCTCGTCCGAGGGCGCATGGCGCCGCGTGATCATCGAGAAGCCGTTCGGCCATGATCTGGCCAGCGCCAAGGAACTCGACAGCGTGGTATCCGAAGTGTTCGACCCGAGCTCCGTGTTCCGCATCGACCACTACCTCGGCAAGGAAACCGTGCAGAACCTGCTGGCCCTGCGTTTCGCCAACGCCATGTACGAGCCGATCTGGAACGCCAACTATGTGGACCACGTGCAGATCACGATGGCCGAGGACATCGGCATCGGCGGCCGCGCCGGCTATTACGACGGCATCGGCGCCGCACGCGACGTCATCCAGAACCACCTGCTTCAGCTCATGGCTCTGACCGCCATGGAGGAGCCGGTGAGCTTCACCGCCAAGGACCTGACCGCCGAAAAGACCAAGGTGCTTTCCGCCGTGCGCCTGCCCAAGGACCTCGCCGCCAACACCGCGCGCGGCCAGTACGCCAAGGGCTGGCAGGGCTCGCACGAAGTGGTCGGCTACTTGGAGGAAAAAGGCATCGACCCCAAGAGCACCACTGAAACGTACGCCGCCATCCGCCTCGATATCGACACCCGCCGCTGGGCTGGCGTGCCGTTCTACCTGCGTTGCGGCAAGCGCCTCGGCAAGCGTGTAACCGAAATCGCCGTGGTGTTCAAGCGCGCCCCGCATCTGCCGTTCGAGCAGACCGCCGTGCGCGAACTCGGCAAGAACGCCATCGTGATTCGCGTGCAGCCCGACGAGGGCGTCACCATGCGCTTCGGAGCCAAGGTGCCGGGCGGCTCCACCATGGAGGTCCGTGACGTGAACATGGACTTCAGCTACGGCCGCTCCTTCACCGAGAACTCGCCGGAAGCCTATGAGCGACTGATTCTGGACGTGCTGCTCGGTGATCCGCCGTTGTTCCCGACCACCGAAGAGGTGAACCTCAGCTGGGAGATCCTCGATCCGATTGAACAATTCTGGTCCACGCTTGGCCAGCCGCAGGCCTACCGCGCCGGTACGTGGGGTCCGGCACAGGCCGACGAAATGCTGGCGCGCGACGGCCGCCACTGGAGGATGCCATGATCATCGATATGCCGAACACCCGCACCCGCGAGATTGCGCACAAAATCGAACAGCTGCACGAGGAGCGCGGCGAATCGGCGACCGGCCGCGTGCTGACGCTGCTCATCGCCACCGAGGACGCGGACCTAGAGCATGCGCTGGAAATCGCGAACTCGGCCAGCCGTGAGCACCCGTGCCGCGTGATTGCCGTAGTACCGGATACCAATCCTGCCGATCAGTCCGGCGAAGGCGAACCGAACGCGGCCGAAGTGGCCGCCGAGGTGAGCGCGAGTCGCGATAATCCGGCCGTCGATTTGACCGACGGCCCGAACGATCCGAACGATTCCAACCTGAACGCCCAAGTGCGATTCGGCGCGGACGCCGGTGCCGGTGAGATCATCATCTTGCGTCCGCGCGGTGGCCTTATCAACCACCCGGATACGCTGGTTATCCCGCTGCTTGTGCCGGATGCGCCTGTAGTGGCGTGGTGGCCGACCACACCGCCGTCGAACCCGGCCAAGGATCTGATGGGTGCGATGGCCCGCAGTCGCATCACCGACGCGTTGCACTCCAATAATCCGGAGGCCACGATTGAGCGTTTGCGCCGCAATTGGACACCGGAAGATATCGACTTGTCCTGGACACGACTGACCGTCTGGCGCGCAATGCTCGCCTCGATGCTCGATCAGCCGCCGCACCTGCCCATCACCGCCGCGAAGGTGACCGGCAAGGCCGACTTCCTGCCTATGGAAATGCTGTGCGCATGGCTGCGTCTGAAACTTGGCGTACCAGTCGAAACTGAGTTCGTGCCCGACGCGCAGGCCGTGACCGGCGTGTACCTGACCCGTGAGGACGGTGTGATCTCGCTGGAACGCCCGTATGAGGACCAAGCGCTGATCTCGCTGCCCGGCCAGACTCCGCAGGAAGTGTCCGTGCCGATGCGCACCATCGAGGACTGCCTGACCGAGGAACTGCGTCGCATCGATCCCGATGAGATCTACGCCGAGGTCATCAACGAAGGCTGGGATCTGATTCGTCACTGAAGTCGGTAGAACCCGTTGCCACAGCGGCGTTGGAATGAGTTCGGCAATTGTGGCCGAGCCATGCCAACGCCGTTGCTCATCGTTTCCTACCTCATGCGATGCCGAAGCTCATGCCCGCGGAGTAATAAAGCGACATATGCGATGTCGCACAATGTGGATTGTGTTGTCAACTGACAACACAATCCACATTGCAAAGTACGACACATACCCCATACAAGGACCATACATGGCAACTCGAAAACTCATTGTGTATCCGAATAAAGATCTGATGATTCAGGCTGGCGCGCAACGTTTTGTCTTGGCGCTACTCGATTTGCTCGCCGAACGATTGCCTGATGGCACGCATCGCACGCGTGTGGATGTGGCGCTGTCTGGCGGTTCGGCCGCGCAGCCGCTGGGCTTGGTGCTGAACGATCCGCTGGCTGACGCGATTGATTGGTCGCGCGTGCATTTCTGGTGGAGCGACGAACGTTTTGTGCCGGCTTACGACACCGATCGCAATGCTTTGGAGGCCCGTCGCCTGCTGCTTGACCAGCTGGTGGCAGATGGCAAGCTGCCTGAGTCGAATATTCATGAGATGGCGGCCGATACCCGTTCAGCCGATGACATCGCCGATGTGATGGATCAGGCCGACAGCGATGATGCTTCCGTTCGCGCCGCCGCCGATGCCGCGAATGATGCGTTGCTGGACGATGTCGCGAGCGACTATGAGCGCGAGTTGGTGAATGAATTGGGGCCGGAACCGGTAATCGATCTGATGATTCTCGGCATGGGACCGGACGGTCACTATGCGTCGCTGTTCCCTGGTCATGATGAGGTCAAGGTTACTGATAGGCTCACCGTGGGTGTGAACCACTCCCCCAAGATGCCGCCGCTGCGTGTTTCATTGACCGCGCCGCTCATCGCGCGTTCACGCCATACGTGGTTCTTCGCCGCCGGTGCCGGCAAAGCCGAATCGCTGGCCCATGTCTTCGAGCAGCCCAACAAACCGGATTACCCGTCCTCCTACGCCAACGGAGTGGACGAGTTCATCTGGTTCTCCACCGAAGAAACCGTCACCGAGTTGTGAGTGAATTAAGCCCCCTCTGATGAGGGGGCTTAATTCGTCTATGGCTACGCCTCAATCTCGGACTTGCCCTCTTCGCCGCCGGCCCCTGCAATTAGGGACTCGCCTGCGGCGAGGCTCAGTGTTGGCTCGGCGGCATAGCCGCCTCGCTCCGAAGAGGGCCGGGGAGCCCACCGGGCTCCCCTAAGCCCGAGATCGCGAGGCTACGCCTCGATCTCGGACTTGCCCTCTTCGGCCCAGAGGGTGTGGAACACGCCGGGCTTGTCGACGCGACCGTAGGTGTGGGCACCGAAGAAGTCACGCTGGGACTGGGTCAGAGCGGTGGGCAGGCGCTTGGAGCGCAGACCATCGTAGTACGCCAGGGAGCTGGAGAACACCGGGGTCGGGATGCCGGCCTCCACCGCGCGAACGATCACGCGACGCCATGCATCCTGCGATTCGCCGATGATCTTCTCGAAGTACGGATCGAACAGCAGGGAAGCCGGCGGGTTATCGCCCCTGAAGGCCTCGGTGATGCGGTCGAGCAGGAACTGGGCGCGAATAATGCAGCCGCCACGCCAAATGCGGGCCACTTCGGACAGGTTGATATCCCAGCCGTATTCCTTGGCACCGTCCTGAATCTCGTTCAGGCCCTGAGCATAGGCCACGACCTTGGAAGCGAACAGAGCCTTGCGCACGTCCTCGACGAACGCGGCCTTGTCTTCTCCGGCCAGATCGATGGTCTTGTTCGGTCCAGCCAGACCTTCCTTCTGAGCGTCTTCACGCAGCTCACCGTGCGAAGACAGTGCACGAGCGAACACGGCTTCACCGATGGCAGCCACAGGAGAACCACATTCCAGACCAGTCTGCACGGTCCACGTACCAGTACCCTTCATGCCGGCATGATCCACGACCACGTCCACGAACGGCTTGCCGGTCTCGGCATCCTTGTGGTGCAGAATCTCAGCGGTGATCTCGATCAGGTAGGAGTCAAGGTCGCCCTTGTTCCATTCAGCGAACACGTCGCCAATCTCCTCGGCATCCATGCCGAGTCCACGGCGCAGAATGTCATACGCCTCACCAATCACCTGCATATCGGCATACTCGATGCCGTTGTGCACCATCTTGACAAAGTGGCCGGCACCATCGGTGCCGATGTGGGTCACGCACGGTTCGCCGTTCACCTTGGCGGCGATGGACTGAAGAATCGGGCCCAAGGTCTTCCAGGATTCCGCAGTGCCACCGGGCATCAGAGACGGGCCGTTGAGCGCGCCTTCCTCACCACCGGACACGCCGCAACCCACGAAGTGGAAGCCCTTGGCACGTACTTCCTTCTCACGCTTGATGGTGTCCTTGAAGAAGGAGTTGCCACCGTCGACGATGATGTCGCCCGGTTCGAACACCTCTTCCAGCTGCGCGATGGTCGCGTCGGTCGGAGCACCGGCCTTGACCATGATGATGGCGGTACGCGGACGCTTCAGGGACGCGGCGAATTCCTCGAGCGTTTCGGCCGGCACGAAGTTGCCTTCGGTGCCATGCTCGTTCATGAGCTTCTCGGTACGCGAGTAGTGGCGGTTGAACAACGCCACCGTGTTGCCATGGTGCGCCAGATTACGCGCCAGATTGGAGCCCATCGTGGCCAGTCCAATCACACCAATGTTTGCTGTAGCTTCGGCCATGTGCCTTGCCTTTCGTTTGATTGTCCCATCGTCATCACGCGCGTCACAAAACAGCGCATCAGCGGAGGGAATCATTCCTTCAACGCTTGAAAGTGTATCCCGCTTACCACCCACACGCGAGGGCTGTCTTAGGTTCTACGCACCTTCTGCCCGCGAAGCGTAATTACTTGCCGGCCATTCACATACGCCCGGCCTTGGAAGGGTCGATATGCATGGTCTGGAAGCGATTGGCCATGTAAGCGTCGCTGTAGCGTTCGCTGAACCACATCGCGACCGGTGAATCCTGCGGCTGGCCGGCCATGCGCCCATACCAGCAATCCAAGGCCATCAGCGTGAAGGCAATGTCGATCACCATCAGCACCGTGCATACCGCAGTCAGCGAATACCGCACTTTCCATGGAATGCGATTAATCAGAGCCAGCAGTCGCGGTAACAGCCACTTGACCCACACCACACCAATCAGTCCCCAGAAGAACATGAATTGGCCTGAAGTACGTCCGTCGATGGACAGCCAACGGCCGGTGTAATCCCACGCGGTAATACCAAACGCCGCTTCCATGAACCAGCTGGTGCAATATTCGAACGCGCCGCCGATCACCGCCGAAGCGCAGAAAATCAAGAACGGATTCGCCTTCCACAGGCGATTCAGGCACACGGTTACCAATACCGCACCACAGCCGTAAATCGGCGAGAACGGGCCCCACAGCAAACCAGCGCGGTCCTGAAGTTCACCGTTATACAGCGCCATATGGTAGATCGTCTCCACAATCAGGCCACCCACCGAAGCGATGGTAAACAGCCAGAAGATATTGAAGAAGTCCAGCGCAATATAGCCCTTGCCGGACTGGTCGCGGCCTAGCATGCCGGCCGCCACAGCCGATTCATAATCATCGCGATCGTCCATACGCCTGAGCGCGCGCTGCAGACGGCGTTCCTCGCTCAGGGAGGGATCGGCGGTCACCGAAATCACGACGAGAATAATCATCTGAATCAGCGGCAGCAGCAGGTTGAAGCCAAGGCCGGTCAGGGCCAGCGACAGCATGCCGTCGGCCAATGTCAACGGCATCAGCACGTAGGTCCAGCGCGCGGCATACCGGCGATGATTGCGCAGCAGCATCACGCCGAGCACAATCAGGCATGCGGCACTGACTACCAGCACCACCGCATGAATCGCGGACAGGATGAAGGTCAGGCTCATCGCATCGACGTGCACATGACCATCCAGAATCTCGCGCACGGCATAGAGGATGGAAATCACCATAATCGGCAATGTGGCGAGTCCGTCCAGCAGCACGACCGCGCCATAGATGCGCGCCAGAATCGGTAATCGCTTGGTGTTCAGGTTCAAGCCGGCGTCGTCCAGTTCGACGGCCACCAGATCGGCCACGACTGCGGACTCGGCGTCACGGTTCTCCCGCGGCTTGCCGGGGGTAGTGGCCGTGCCATCGTCCTTGAATTCAACCATGGTTTCCTCCCCACATAGCGTCCCCTCACCCTATCACCCGATTGCGGTTTTGCTGAACTTGATGGGCGGTCGGTACATGTCTGTCTACGTTGCCGAGCACCGAGCCTATCCCATCGCGTTCAGGAAACGTCCAAAAACCATCCAGAAATCTTGTCAATAAGTTCCAGAACGCCTTTTGCTCTGCCCAGCGACACACGATAAGCCGCTGGGCAGCGGCGTTATTCCGCCAAAAACATCATCAATCACCCCATTAATCTCCGGCAGCCGTATTACGCTACTACAAACGTAGCGCTACGATTAACGTATCGCTACGGAAAACGTAGCAACCAAGCAACACCAAGCTCCGGAGGTATCAGTGGGCAATATCTTCAAGGTCCTCAGACGCGACTTCCTGCGCCTGTTCAAGGTGCCGGCCGCATGGGTGATCCTGTTCGGCATGGTGTTCATCCCGCCACTGTATTCGTGGTACAACATCGTCGGCTTCTGGGACCCGTACGGCAATACCAAAGGCATCACCGTCGCCATCGCCAACAATGACGACGGCACCGACAACGCGCTCATCGGCAAGCAAAACCTCGGCGATCAAATCGTCAAGCAGATGAGAAGCAACGACCAGCTCGGCTGGACCTTCGTCACCGAAGCCGAGGCCATGGACCAAGTGGAATCCGGCAAGGCATACGCAGCCATCATCATTCCCAAAGACTTTTCCGACGATCTCGCCGGCGTGGTGACCGGCGGCAAGAGTCGGCCCACTCTGGAGTATTACGTCAACGAAAAAGCCAGCGCCATCGCCCCCAAAGTCACCGACGTCGGCGCGTCCACTGTGGACCGCACGGTCAATTCCACATTCGTCTCCACCGTATCCGAAGTACTTACCGAAGTCATCAATACGGTTGACGGCAAAGCCATCAGTACCGAAGACACCACCAAGGCCAAGGCCCTCACGGCCCTTGCCGAGGCCTCCGACGATGTGCAGCACACACGCAGCACCATCGCCAAGCTCACCACCAAACTCACCGACACCCCAGAGCAGACACGCACCGCACGTCAGGCGCTGGACGACGCACGCACACTTGGCATCGACACTGCAGAAGGTCTGGCCGGCGTCTCCACCCTGATCGGCACTACCCAGACCAGTCTGAACGGCTTCGTCACCTCCACGTCCGAAGCGCTTGACCAAGGCTCAAGCCTGCTGAGCCAAGCCGCAGCACAGGCCAACCAAAGCGTGGGCACGGTAACCGGAACCATCAGCGCCGCCAATCAGCAGGTAGGCGGACTGATCAATACGGCGGAAGACATCAACCAAGCGAACGCCGACATCATCGACCAACTCAAAGGGCTGCCGAACGCCAATCGAGAACCGCTGCAATCCGCCATTGCCACACTGGAAAGCCGCAATAGCGAGCTTGCCGGCGCACTGGGCAACCTCGATAGCCTGAACACCACTATCGGCAATGCCTCCACAGACACCGCCGGATTGGCGCAGCATCTCAATACCGCCACCCAAACCACGGTGCGCGAGGCCAATACCGCTCGCGGCACCATCACCGGCGCCATTCCTCAGCTCAACACCGGTCTCAACGCCCTCAGCTCGACCGCCAGCACTCTGTCGACCGGCATCACGTCGCAAGGCTCACTCATCGATCAGTCGAAGCATACCCTCGACCAACTCGACAAAGCAGCCTCCACCACGGTGACCGCGCTGCGCGACACCGATAAGGCGCTGGCCGGCGTACAAACCAAGCTCGATACGCTGGTCACCGACATCAAAGCCCTGAGCATCTCCAGTTCACTCAGTTCCCTGATCGGCACCGACGGCAAACTGGATGCCGCCACAATCGCCGACTTCATGCTCTCCCCCACTGTTATCAGCGAACAGGCCGTCTATCCGGTCGCCTCCTATGGTTCCGGCATGGCACCGCTGTTCACCACCCTGTCTTTGTGGGTGGGCGCGTTCGTGCTCGTGGTCATTCCCAAACTCGAAACCGACGATGAGGGCATCGACGATCTCACGCCAACCCAAGGCTATCTCGGCCGTTTCCTGCTGCTGGCCACGCTGGCTGCCGTCCAAGGCCTGGTCACGGCCATCGGCGATCTTGTCATCGGCATTCAATGCGCGAGCGCCCCAGTGTTTCTGCTCACCTGCGTCATCACCTCACTGGTGTATATGTCGGTGATTTTCGCCCTCTCCACCACGTTCATGCACGTGGGCAAAGGCGTATGCGTGGCGCTGGTCATTCTGCAGGTGCCGGGCGCCTCCGGCCTGTACCCGATTGAAATGATGCCCGCGTTCTTCCGCGCCATCTACCCGCTGCTGCCGTTCACCTGTTCGATTGACGCGATGCGT
>OHUG01000636.1_pt1 | contig 14368 bp, 10 predicted proteins | sample 1579161 | NCBI WGS metagenome assembly OHUG01 (sample SAMEA3882514, study PRJEB24775) | human gut metagenome | biome: human-associated habitat; feature: intestine environment; material: feces | place: Netherlands | collected 2009/2010 | reverse complement strand
CACGGGTAAAAAAGTGCAATTTGAAGGCATTCCAACGTTCGCGCCGGAGTTTTTCTGCCGCGTGCAGCAAAAGGACACGATGAAACGCAAGCAGTTCGTCAAGGGCACTACACAGATTGCACAGGAAGGCGCCATTCAGATCTTCCAGGAGATCGCCTCCGGCATGGAGGAAGTCATTGTAGGCGTTGTGGGTACACTGCAGTTTGACGTATTCAAGTACCGCATGGAAAACGAGTACAACGTTGAAATTCGCATGGAAACGCTGCCGTACTCACTCATCCGATGGATCGACACGCCGGACGTGGACCTCAAAAAGCTGAACCTCACGTCCGACACAAAAAAGGTGCAGGACATCCGCGGACGTTACCTTTTGCTTTTCTCAAATGAGTGGAGCATCCGCTGGGCGCTGGAGCACAACGAAGGCCTGGAGCTTTCCGAGTTCAGCCGCTAAATTTTATAAAAAGTAACGCTCTGTATGGCTTTTGTGCCGTACAGAGCGTTGTTGTTATGTATTGCTGCTTGATTTTTGCTTGTGGTTGTCCGCGACGAACTCTTTCGGCGTCATGCCGGTGCAGCGCTTAAAGCGTCCGCAGAACGAGGCGGAATCCGAAAAGCCGCAGGAAAGCGCCGTTTCACTGACAGTATATGTACCCGCCAGCAGCATTTTTTTCGCCGCATTGATGCGCACCTGCATCAAATATTGCTTCGGCGACATGCTTTCGGAAGCGGAGAAAATGCGGTAAAGATACGTGCGGTCTATGCCGATATGCCGCGCGAGGTCGCTGATCTGAATGGGATAGCCGTAGTTGCTTTTGATGTAGCCGATGGCCTTATTCACATACTCATGCTCGCGGGTGTACGCGCCGCCGTGTGCGGATTCCTCCAAAACGGACATCGCACCGTAAAAGCCGCTCATCACTTTAAATAAACTGCCTTTGTTGAATTCGTCGATCATCTCGTGCATGTAGCGGATGAACTCGTCACCGTTTTCAAGCTTTGTTGTGTATTGGCTGACAAGGCCCGTGCGGCGCAGGATCTCCAGTACATCAAAGCCGTCGAATGCGACCCACATGTACTCCCACGGGTCTTCGCGATCGGCAATGTAATATGTGCGCTCACCCGGGCGGATAAGGAAGCACTCGTTTGCGTGCAGCGTGTAGGTTTCTTCTCCGACGGTATACGTACCCTTGCCGGAGATGACGTAGTGCAGCAAATACTGATTGCGCACGGCCGGACCCCAGAAATGCCCGCCCTCACACTTTTCGTAACCGCAGTAATACACGGTAACAGAGCCGCCGTTATTCAAATTTTCCGCTCTATGCTTTATGGTGTTCATACCTGTCCCTACCTTTGTAATTCCCTATTCAGTATAGCACACTTAAACACAAAATACAACAAAATCACAACGAAAAGAAACAAAAAATATAGAATCTGCACACTATGCACCGTATAATGAATACAAGAATCGTTTTTATGGAAGGAGTTACAAATTATGCCAAAAATTACATTCATGGGCGCGGGCAGCACCGTTTTCGCACGCAATGTGCTCGGCGACTGCATGTGCACGCCCTCTCTGTGTGAGAGCGAGATCGCGCTCTATGATATCGATGCCGAGCGTTTGGAAGAGTCTTACATCATTCTCAGCGCTATCAACAAGAATACGAACGGCGGCAAGGCGACACTGAAGACCTATTGCGGCGTTGAGAACCGCAAAGAAGCGCTGCGCGGCGCGGACTTCGTCGTAAACGCCATTCAGGTCGGCTTCTACGACCCGTGCACAATCATCGATTTCGAGGTGCCGAAGAAGTACGGTCTGCGCCAGACGATTGCCGATACGATGGGCATTGGCGGCATCATGCGTGCACTGCGCACCATTCCTGTTTTGGAAGATTTTTCCCGCGACATGGAAGAAGTTTGCCCGAACGCATGGTTCCTCAATTACACAAACCCGATGGCAATGCTTTCCGGCTACATGCAGCGCTACACGAACGTAAAGACCGTCGGCCTCTGCCACAGCGTGCAGGTCTGCTCTAAGGAGCTCCTAAAGGCCCTTGGCATGGAAGATAAGGTTGAAGGCCGCCGCGAGCTCATCGCCGGCATCAACCACATGGGCTGGCTTTTGAAGATTGAAGACAAGGACGGCAACGACCTCTACCCCGAGATCAAGCGCCGCGCCGCAGAAAAGAATGCGACTGAAAAGCACAAAGATATGGTGCGCTATGAGTACATTCGCCGCCTCGGCTACTACTGCACCGAATCCAGCGAGCATAACGCGGAATACAATCCGCTCTTCATCAAGTCCCGTTACCCGGAGCTCATTGAACAGTTCAACATTCCGCTGGACGAATACCCGCGCCGCTGCATCAACCAGATCAAGGGCTGGAAGGAAGAAAAAGAAAGCATTTTGAAGGACGGCAAAGTGGAGCACACACGTTCCAGCGAATATGCCTCCTACATTATGGAAGCTATGGTCACCGGCAACCCGTATAAGATTGGCGGCAATGTACTGAATACCGGCCTTATCGATAACCTGCCCGCCGATGCGTGCGTTGAGGTACCGTGCCTTGTGGACAAGATGGGCGTAAATCCGTGCCACGTTGGCCGCCTGCCGGTACAGCTTGCCGCAATGAACATGACAAACATCAACGCACAGCTGATGACAATCGAAGCGGCACGCACCAGAAAGCGCGAGGACATCTACCGCGCCGCTATGCTGGATCCGCACACCGCAGCCGAGCTTTCCATCGACGACATCGTGAAGATGTGCGACGACCTCATCGAGGCACACGGCGATTACATGGCGATGTACAAATAACTCAACGTTTTCCTCCATTGATACTTCTATAGAAAGCAATACACCCGCAGGAACGAACCGCCTGCGGGTGTATTGCTTTCTACCCACAACGGCGCCGTGTGCAAGCGCATCGCCGGGGCTGTCGGACTGATAACCGATGACGCAGCCAATCTCCACATGATCGTTGACTTCGGCGACCTGCACCGGCTCGAAACCGAGGGCTTTTAAAGCCGTTACGGCTTCATCGGCAGTCATGCCTTCGATATCCGGCAGCGTACGCAGCTGCGGGCCTTTGCATACAGCAATCTTCACCGTGCTGCCGGCCTCAATAATCTCACCCGCGAGCGGATATTGCCCGGTGATTTGCCCCTCCGGCAATGTATCGCTGAATGTTTCCTTGGAAATTTCAAGCTCGAATTTATATTTTTTGTCCTTTTCTGTTAAGGAGAGCAGCTTGTCGTAATCCATACCGACAAGGTTCGGCACCTCAAGCGTTTGCTTTTCTTCGACAACGCCCGGATCTTTGATGAACGCAACGATGCTTTGCGGCGAGAACGGGCTGTCTTTGAACCACACGCTCGTCACGGCAAAGATGACGACGAGTGTAAACAGGAATGACGCGACAAGCCACAGGAAAGCAGGCACGCGACGCTTGCTCGGCGTGCGGCCGGAACCGCTCGGCAGCGAGCGCACCGTTTCGGTCTCGACGAATTTTTCCACAACGGTCGGCTCAGCGGCAAGCTCTGCGGAAAAGCGCGAGAAGCTTGACGTGCGGCGAGAGGGATCAACCTGCAGGCCGTTTGCAATAGCCGGAATAACCTGCTCCGGCAGCTGCTTTAGGATATTTTTGGAGATCATCAGGCGCGGGTCCTGCTTGCGCTTAGGCGCTTCCATGGGCGCGGCGCCCGTGAGCGCAAACAACAACGATGCGCACAGGCCGTAAACGTCCGTGACCTCATCACAGATTTTCGTTTTGGAGTACTGCTCCAGCGCCCAGCAGCCGGGGAAAATATCCTCAATGAGGTCGGTGCCGGCACGGCGCACAGACTGTATGTCAAAGCCCGTAACGATCATTTTATCGTCTTTTGTGATGCGCAGTGTGTTCGGCGAGATACCGAGGTGCTCGACGTTCTGCGCATGAATGGCGCCGAGCGTGTGAATGACCGGGTAAAAGAACTGTTCGCACTGCGCCCAGCTTAGAACGCCGTGCTCCTCCACGTACTGTCGCAGGGAAACGGACTCTGTGAACGAGAACACGATGTACTGCGTGTTGTTCTGCGAAAACGTATCGATGGCGCGCTGAATGTGTTTTGTATCGGAAACACGCAGGAGCTTCTGCGCATAGCGCTCGAACTCGCTTAAATAGTCGCTGAACTTGAGTTCTGCCCCGCTGACCGGCAGTACGGACGTGCCGGTCTCGCCGCGCACAGCGATGGTATGCGGATAGAACTCACGCACCTCTACCTTCTGCGCCGTTTTGGCTTCCAACGCGGCGTATGTAATGCCCGCGCCGTTGACGTGCACGGCCTGTCCCACAAGGTATTTTTCGCCGAGCAATGTACCGTACGGCAGCGCGTTTTTCACCTGATCGCCGTTGTGCCAGCCGCAGTGCGGACAGGTATTGCTGCTGTCCTCCATTGCTTCAAAGCATCTCATGCAATATAATTTGTTCTCTCCCATGCGCTGAGCTTCCTCTCGATCTCCGCTTCGGAATGCGGTGCATTTTTATACAACATCCCCGAAAAATTCTTTTCACTGAACACAGTATACCACATTTTGCCTGTGCTTTCAAGGTGTGTACGCACCCGAAAGCGCGAAGAAACTGTCGGAAAGCTGCAAGGGCCGCAATTTTAATAAAGTTGTAAGGAAAATTTTGCTTTTCTTTTCCGGCATATATTCGGGCAAAAAAAGAACGCTCCAGTCATAGGAGCGTTCTCTGTAATTCGATTTAAGCTGAAATTAAGCCTTGTCGATGGAACCGAAGAGCTCCATCTTTTCCTTAACGGTAGCCTTAATCGCCTCAAAGCCCGGAGCGAGGAGCTTTCTCGGGTCGAAGCCCTTGCCCTCGAGATCCTTGCCTGCTTCGATGTACTTTCTCGTAGCATCTGCGAAGGAGAGCTGGCACTCGGTGTTGACATTGATTTTGGAAACGCCAAGGGAGATTGCTTCCTTGATCATGTCGGCCGGGATGCCCGTACCGCCATGGAGAACGAGCGGCATAGTGCCGGTGAGCTTCTGAATCTCAGCGAGAACGTCGAAGTTCAGGCCCTTCCAGTTTGCCGGGTACTTGCCGTGGATGTTGCCGATGCCTGCTGCGAGCATGTCGACGCCGAGGTCAGCAATCATTTTGCATTCCTTCGGGTCTGCAACTTCGCCGCCGCCGATAACGCCGTCTTCCTCGCCGCCGATTGCGCCGACCTCAGCCTCAACGGAGATGCCCTTTGCATGAGCGATGCCGATGAGCTCGGTGGTCTTTGCGATGTTCTCTTCGATCGGATAGTGGGAACCGTCGAACATGATGGAAGAGAAGCCTGCTTCGATGCAGGCCTTAGCGCCTTCATAGGAGCCGTGGTCGAGGTGCAGAGCAACCGGAACCGTGATCTTCAGGGTCTCCAGCATGCCGTTTACCATGCCAACTACGGTGTTGTAGCCGCACATGTACTTGCCTGCGCCCTCGGAAACACCGAGGATGACCGGGGAGTTGTTCTCCTGAGCCGTGAGCAGGATAGCCTTTGTCCATTCGAGGTTATTGATGTTGAACTGACCGACAGCGTATTTGCCTGCCTTAGCCTTGTCCAGCATTTCCTTTGCAGATACTAACATAAATTCAGCCTCCATGATCCATGAAAGGATTTTTATTTCTTTGTATATTATAGAATATACAGCGCAAAAAATCAACCCTATTTGAAAATATCGGGCTGTTTCGCGTTATTTTACAAAAAAAGTAAGACCTTTTCGCGATTTCTTACGACAAGGTCTTACAAAATACCGTTTATGTTCAGTTATCGGAAGACTTGCGCTGGAGCAGGACGGCGGCGATGATGATCGCGCCCTTGAAGGCCTCGCGCAGGAACGGCGGAACGCCGAGGAGATTGAGGAGGTTGTTCATAACGGCGATGATGAGCATACCGAATACAGTACCTACAACGGAGCCCTTGCCGCCGGACATGCTGGTGCCGCCGACGATGACCGCCGCGATGGAATCGAGCTCATAGCCGCTGCCGGCGTTTGCCGGGTCCATAGCGCCGATGCGGGAGACCTGCAATACGGCCGCGATAGCGACAACCGCGCCCATCAGCGCATATACGCCGAGCTTTACACGATTGACGTTGATGCCGGAAAGACGGGACGTCTTCTCGTTGGAGCCGACCGCGAACACGTGGCGGCCGAACACGGTCTTCTTAGAGACGATGTACAGCACGAGCGCGATAAGGAGCCAATAGAGGATCGGCATGAACATCTGGCCGCCGACCTTCACACGGGCAATCTGCTGGAAACCCGTCGGAACTTTCGGCGAACTGGACTGCATGAACTGCTGCGTCACGCTGCGCAGGATCTTCATGGCACCGAGCGTTGCGATAAACGGCGGAATCTTGCCCGCAGTGACCATGAGGCCGTTGAGGCCGCCGAAAATGATGCCGGCCGCGATGGAAATCAGAATGGCAACTATGTACGCAGGTGCGCCGGTAAGGCCGATAGCGCCGAGCCAGCCGCCGTTTGCGGCGTCGATAAGCGTCATGGTAATGGCGCCGACCGCGACGAGCGTAGAGCCGACGGCAAGATCAATGCCGCCGGAGATGATGACAAACGTCATGCCGAGCGCGATGATACCGACGCTGGAGTTGTTACGGAGAATGTTCATCCAGTTGTTAATCCATGCGCCGAACCATTCGCCGAAGCTTGCATAGTCAAAGCCGAGCGCGAGCGTCTGCAGAATGACCATGACGATCAGTGCAATGCCTGTGGAAAACAGCGCATTATTCTTCCAATTATCGCGGAACCATGCGCCAAAGCCCTTTTTGTTTGTTTTTTCGTTCATTATACCTGTCCCCCTGTTGCAAGGCGCATGATGGCCTGCTCATTCATTTCATCGCCGACAAGCTCGCCCTGCACGCTGCCGTGGAACATCACGACGGTGCGGTCGCACACGCGGATAATCTCCTGGGCCTCGCTGGAAAGCACAATAACGGCGACGCCCGCCTCTGCGAGCTTCAGGATAATATCGTAGATTTCCTCCTTAGCACCTACGTCCACGCCCTGTGTGGGGTTATCGAACACAAGCACCTTTGGGTTTGCATCCAGCCACTTTGCCAGCACCACCTTCTGCTGGTTGCCGCCGGAAAGGCTGCCGATGAGATCTTTTGCGGAGCCGAGCTTAATGTGCAGCTCTTTTTCGAGATCATCAAAATCCTTTTCAATCTTCTTCGAGTGCAAAAAGCCCATCTTGCTGTCTCTGGGCCATGTGACGACCGTGCCGTTTTCAAGAATACTCATATCCTTGATGATGCCGTTTTCCTTGCGGTTGCGCGGCACATAGCCGACGCCGGCCTTGAGCGCCTGCCCCGTAGTGCGGATATGCACGGGCTTGCCCTCGACTTCTACCGTACCGGAAGCCCCGTGTATTGCGCCGAAAACCGCCTGAAACAGCTCACTTCTGCCGTCGCCCAAAAGGCCCGTGAAACCGAGCACCTCGCCGGCGTGCACTTCAAAGCTGACGTTTCTGAAATGCGGCTCCAACGTCATACCCTTGCCGCTTAAAATAACATTACCGATCTTTTTCTCACGGCGGAGCGACTGTGTGCGCACATCGTGGCCGACCATGTCGCGCGCCAGCATATCGACAGAGGTCTCCGAGACAAGGCCGGAGGAAACCATATTGCCGTCTCGCAGCACTGTGTAGCGCGTGCAGATCTCCATGACCTCGCGCAGCTTATGAGAAATGAACACAATGCCTACGCCGCTCTTTCTCAGCGTATTCATCATATCGAACACACGGCGAATTTCCGGCTCCGTAAGCGAAGTGGTCGGCTCGTCCATGATGATGATGGAAGCCTCCATCAAAAGTGCGCGGGCAATCTCGACAATCTGCTTATAGGAAGCATCGAGGTCGCGCACCATGATACGCGGGTCGAGGTCAAGGTCCATTTTTTTGAAAACTTCGTTCGTTTTCGCAATCATCGCGGCGGAATCCAGAAAACGGTTCTTCTTCCGCAGCTCGTGGCCGATAAACATATTCTCGTAAATGGCAAGATCATTTACAAGGTTTAATTCCTGATGGATAAAAGCAATGCCATGCTTCAGGGAATCCGCCGGCGTTTGAAACGCAACGCGCTTGCCGTCCAACAGGATCTGGCCCTGATCCGCATGATGGACGCCGCCGAGAATATTCATCAGGGTAGATTTTCCAGCGCCGTTTTCACCGAGCAGCGCGCAGATCTCGCCGCCGTTTAAGGTAAACGAAACGTCCCGCAGAACATCGTTTGCACCGAAGGATTTGTAGATCCCCTTCATTTCAAGTGTCATACATACACTTTCCTTTCTGTATGGCGTACAAATAGGAGATCTGCCGCCCATAAAAGACAGCTATCCCCTTTTAACAAAAAAGGCTGCTGCTTGCGCAACAGCCCCTTTGCAGAACTTTTAAATTAGTAAACGGTGTTCTCCGGGTCGAGGTACTCGTCAACGTTGTCTCTGTCAACAACTGTTGTGGAGATGATCTTGACCGGCTCTACGTCCTTGCCTGCGAGAACGTCAAGTGCCATATCAACAGCGTCCTTGACCATCAGCGGGCTGTAAAGAGAAGACTCAATCCAAATGTTCTCGTTTTCCTTCATCATGTTGAAGTACTCTTGGCAGCCGCCGCCACCGGTGATGACCTTAATGTCGTCACGGTTTGCTTCGGAAATAGCCTGCAGAACACCGATGGAAGTCTCGTCGTCCATGGAGTAAACAGCGTCGATGTGATCGTTGCTGGTGAGGATGTCGGCGAAGTCAGCCTGACCGGCTTCACGGGTGAACTGCGTAGCATACTCAACAATCTCCATATCCGGCGCAATCTCCTTGATGGTATCCATGAAGCCCTTCTTACGGAGCTCTGCAACGGAACCGGAGGTCGGAACGTCGAGAACGACGACTTTGCCGGTAGTGCCGATTTTATCGACAATGTACTTAGCGCCTTCAACGCCCATGGATTCGTTATCGCCGGATACACGGTAAACGCCGTCCGCTGCGATCTCGATATCGAAGTTTACAACGACGATGCCCTCATCGATTGCTTCCTGAATCGGCACTTCCATGCCTTCCCACTGCGGGAAAGCAACGATAGCTTCTGCGCCCCAAGACTTGAGGTCATCGATCTGAGAAGTCATTTCCTCAGCGTTGTTGCTGGTGTAGAGCTTGTAGTCGACGGTGTCGCTCAGCTCTTTGCAGCGCTGCTCAGCATAGTATGCAACACCTGCAACCCAACCGTGGGTAACAGCCGGTGCAAGAATGCCGATCTTGGTCTTTTCCGTGGAAGTGCTTTCCTCGGAAGACGCGGAAGACTCGGATGCTTCTGCAGAGGATTCAGAGCTGACAGCACTGGATTCCTCAGAGGCAGAGCTTGTGGAAGAGGTTCCGTTGCCTGCGCATGCTGCGAAGGTGACGCAGAGAAGCGCGAGCGCCAGAACAATGCTCAATACCTTTTTCATGTGTGTTTCCTCCTGTATCTGCGATCTGCCGCAGATGATCTGAAATATTTCGAGACGTTGTGAATAAACTGTAAACGCCTCATACACTGGGTATTTTACTCTTTGCTGTATACTTTGTCAATGATATTTCATGAAAATTTTACGTTTTTTAGCGGTTTTCTTTACATGCGGCATTCTCCCTGCCCTATCTACTTGATTTTCTGCTTTGCGGTGTGATAAAATACTTGGGAATATGGGGCGGGTTTGCGCTTTGCAGCTTTTTAACGCCTCGCTCTGCTCATCGTTCGGGGAACCCACTAATTGGGTTCCCCAAGCAAAACAGTCCACCGGACTGTTTTGCTTCCCTTCCTGATTTTGGGATAGGCAAAAAGATTTCGCCGTCTGCAAACGACGATTTAGGGCGTTGCCCTAAAAAACCGCAACCGAACGCGTGCGTTCGGTTTAAGCTTCTTGAAAAAGTTTGCGCAAAACTTTATGCGTTCCTTTACTTTAGCTTAGATATCTTCAATATTAAATAATTGAAAGTGTGTTTTTATGGCAAACATCATTTCCATCACGTCCTTTTCCGCGCCGGAGCTGGACGTTTTTGCGCGGCTTACGGAAAACCAGCTTGTCAACCGCGCCGACCCCGCAAACGCAATGTTCATTGCGGAAAGCCCGCTCGTTATCGGCCGCGCCTTAGACGGCGGCTGCGTGCCTCTCTCTTTTTTAATGGAAACGAAGCATGTGGAGGGCAAGGCTGCAGAAATTCTATCTCGCTGCCCCGAAGATATTCCCGTTTACACGGCGGAGCTGGACGTTTTAACACAACTAACGGGCTTTAAGCTGACCCGCGGCATGCTCTGTGCGATGCGCCGCCCGGCTTTGAAAAGTGTTGCGGAGATTTGCACAAATACGCGCCGCATTGCCGTGCTCGAAAATGTGATGAACCCCACAAACATCGGCGCAATCTTCCGCAGTGCGGCGGCGCTCGGCATGGACGCGGTTTTATTGACCGCCGCCGGCAGCGACCCGCTGTATCGCCGCGCGAGCCGCGTGAGCATGGGCACGGTCTTTCAGGTGCCGTGGACGTATCTGCCCGAAGACGTTTCGTGGCAGGATACGCTGCACGATCTCGGCTTTAAGACGGCCGCCATGGCGCTGCGCGACGACACGCTTCCCCTCTCTGACCCGCGTTTGGAGAAAGAGCCGAAGCTCGCCGTTGTGCTTGGCACCGAGGGTGACGGCCTTGCAAACACAACGATCGAGCATTGCGACTACACGGTGAAGATTCCCATGTCGCACGGTGTGGACTCGCTGAACGTTGCCGCCGCAAGCGCCGTGGCGTTTTATCAACTCGGCACACTGCACAACAATGTATGAGAAAAGGACGCTGCCCACCGGGGCAACGTCCTTTGTTACCACTTTTCAAAATGCACGCGGTTTTCTTCGTAGCGGCTTTCACGCGGTTCTTTATTCTCCTCTGCGGGATAGCCGAGTGCAAGAACGGAATGCGGCACGATAGTCTCCGGCAGGTTAAACAGTGCGGCTTGCTTTTCTACGCGATCCATCTGCGGCCATGTGCCGAGCCACACAGAGCCGAGGCCGAGTGCATCGGCGCAAAGCGTCATATTCTGCGCGGCAATGGCGCCGTCGATGACCCAATAGTCCTTCGCGGGTGGGAATGCACGCTCGAGATCGCCGCAGATCAGAATGGCGGCCGCAGCCTTTTTCAGCGGCTGTGCCGGTCTACCGTTCGCCTCTGCCATTTCAAGCAGCTTTTCGCGGTCAGTGACGATGATGAACGACCAATCGCGCGCATTCACGCAGCAAGGACCGCTCATGCCGGCCTCTAAAATCCGGTGCAGCTTCTCTTCTTCAATGGGCTGTGCGGTGAAATCCCGCACGCTTCTGCGATTAAAAAGGTTTTGCAAAGCATCCATACGGGCACACTCCTTTATGTTTTTCGAAGTCGTTTTGATTTTACCGTTATTCTACCACACAAAGGAAAAGGTTACAAGTGAAACTTTTCTGAGATTTTAAAAACAGTGAGCACCGTTATATTGGAGTTTCACTGTTTTATTTTTGATTTATCGCAATGCGCTACGGTATTCAGCGGGCGTCATGTGCTTTACTTTTTTGAATGCCGCCGCAAACTTACTGGCGCTGTCGTATCCGACCTGTGCGGCAATCTCGGCAATGTTCCGGCGTTTTTCACGCAACAAAATTTCCGCCGCGTAATTCATGCGGTAATCGGTGAGCCACGCGCCGATGGATGTGCCGTACGCCGCCTTAAAGCAGGTCTTCATCGGCGTCAGCGCAAAATCGAATCGTGCGGAAAGCTCTTCTTGCGTGAAGTTTTCGGAGATATGCTCGGCGAGAAAATCGCGCACGGCCTTGGTTTTTTCAAGCTGCGTCTTATAAAAGTACGGATGCGCCGCGTTTTCCTTCGGCGGCGTCATGCTGTCGAGCGCGAGCAGCAGCTCCAGTATTTTGATCTGAAAATAGGAAATACGTGCTTTTTCCGGCACGCGGTACATTTCCTCAAAGATGTGCGCGACCCGCTCCGTGCACGCAATAACCTTAGGCGTTCCGTTCAGCGCAAAGCGGCGCGAAATCGCCGCCGGGGTAACGGAAAAGCCCGCCATGGCGTTCAGCAGGGAACGCGAGGCCTGCTCCGGGTCGAGCGTGACCACGAGTCCATGGTAATGGCCGGAGGGCAAGTCGAGCTTCTGCAAGCATGACGCGCCGTTTTCAAGCTTCATCTCACCGGCGCTCACATAGGAAAAAGCGCCTTCTCCCAACGCGTAGGCCATGCGCCCTTCGCGGCAGTGCTCGATCGTGAGCCGCACACGGTCGTCGGTCTTTCCGCATACGCAGTGCGTCATGTGCAGATCTCGAAATCGAAGCTCCACACCCGGAAAAATGGTATAGCATGTCACAGTGCCCTCGCCCGTCTCGTTGCGCAGCTGCCACACGGCACAGCCGTCACTTTCCGCAAGCAGCATCGTGTTTTGCTCTTCTTGTTGTATCGCGTCACGCATGATACGCGCCCCCTAACATTATGTTCTGACTGCGGGAAAAGAGGCCGTTGCCCGCGTGCGGCATTGTATTAAAAGTTAGCAACTTCTAACTCGAATTCAAAAATAGAAGTGAAATTTTCGCTCTATTTGGTCTTTTCGCCCTATTTTCCTGTTAGTGATCTTTTATGCGCCAAAACAGAATTTCTCGGTTCACGGTTGACTTCTGCTTTAATTTCATGTATGCTATATTCGAAAGTTAGCCAAAACTAACTTATTCGATTTCACTGCATACGGAGGATACATATGGAAACATTTTACGGCATATTGATTCCGTTTCTTGGCACCTCGCTCGGCGCAGCGTGCGTGTTCTTCATGAAAAAATCGCTCAGCGATCGCGTACAGCGCAGCCTGACCGGCTTTGCGGCAGGTGTGATGGTGGCGGCTTCGGTATGGAGCTTATTAATCCCCGCCATAGAGCAATCCGCAGCGCTCGGCAAGCTCTCGTTTCTGCCGGCAGCGGTCGGGTTTTGGGCAGGTGTTTTGTTCCTGCTTTTGCTTGACCACACCATCCCCCACCTGCACCGCAGCAGCAAACAGGCGGAAGGCCCGAAAAGCCGACTGCACCGCACCACAATGATGATGCTTGCCGTCACGCTGCACAATATTCCGGAGGGTATGGCCGTAGGCGTAGTGTACGCCGGGTACCTTTCCGGCAGCGCACAGATCACCGCCGCAGGCGCACTTGCACTTTCGCTCGGCATTGCCATTCAAAATTTTCCCGAAGGCGCCATCATCTCCATGCCGTTGCACGCTGAAGGCGTGAAAAAGTCGCGTGCGTTTTTGGACGGCGTGCTTTCCGGCGCGGTGGAACCCATCGGTGCTGTGCTGACCGTTTTGGCTGCCCAGCTCATTGTGCCGGCGCTGCCGTACCTTTTGAGCTTCGCCGCCGGAGCAATGCTGTACGTCGTCGTAGAGGAGCTTATCCCCGAAATGTCACAGGGCACGCATTCCAACATCGGCACGGTGTTTTTTGCCGTGGGCTTTACCGCCATGATGATCTTAGACGTTGCGCTTGGGTGAACGGTGTGAATGCCATTTTAAATGCTTTGCTCTTTTCAGCCTTAACGACTCCGTTTCATCGCGTAAAAAGTTAGTTTGTTCTAACCTGCAAATCTATTATAGCGCGCCATTCAAAAAAAATCAAGGGCATACCGCAAAAGCATTTCATCTTTAATGCGGTATGCCCTGTTTTGATCTCCTCGAATTTTTCAAAAATTCCGCATATAGCAAAAAGTCCTGACTTTCCGAAGAAAATCAGGACTTTGGTGGAGACGGACGGGATCGAACCGTTGACCTCTTGAATGCCATTCAAGCGCTCTCCCAGCTGAGCTACGCCCCCGTTTGGTACTTGAAGATTATAACACAGGTGGTTACAAATTTCAAGCCTTTTTTTGTTTTTTATTGATCTTTTTTCGCAAAGCGAAAAATATCGCCGTTTATTCGATGCTGTGAATGCGGTATGTTCCGCTTTCGGCAGCTTTGTAAGCGAGGCCATCTTCAAAGACATAGCCGCTTTCAAGACGAATAACGCCATGCATGGTGCTTGGCAGCTCGACCGTCAACTCAATGACGTCGTCCTCATCCCTCTCCCATGCGGAAGCGATGCGGCCTGCGGGTGCAATGTGGAACGCTTCGGCATGTGTGAGGCGCGAGATGAACGACGGGCGGAAATCCACCTCATTCGGTTCACCGTGCGGCGCCATGCGGATACCGGAGAGCGACTGCGTAAACCAGCTGCTGATGTCGCCCCAGAAGTGGTGATTCAGTGAGCCGATGCGATCACTGCCCTCGGGCTGAAACACCTCCCACAGCGTCGTGGCGCC
>OHUG01000635.1_pt1 | contig 14373 bp, 12 predicted proteins | sample 1579161 | NCBI WGS metagenome assembly OHUG01 (sample SAMEA3882514, study PRJEB24775) | human gut metagenome | biome: human-associated habitat; feature: intestine environment; material: feces | place: Netherlands | collected 2009/2010 | reverse complement strand
GTACGAGCCCCGAAACCGATCCACACCGCCAGGCAGACAAAGATATTGCACAAGACGCCCTTGAAAAACAGCGTAATCCAGTCGGGCGTAACCTTCGAAACAGCCACAGAAACCATGGTTGCGCCCACAGCGCCACCATTCATATCGGCAATATGGGCCATGTATACGAGGAATATCGTCACCAAAGCGCCCACAAGATTGCCCACCCAGACGATCGCCCAGTTCTTCAGCATAGCGGAAACCGATATCTTCTTGCTGGCCAAGGCAGCAACCATGAGGGAGTTGCCGGTGAACAGCTCCGCGCCGCAGCACAGCACCAAGACCAGACCCAGGCAGAAGCACAAGCCGCCTACGACGCGCTGCACCGCGAACGGAATGGACGGATCGCCCAAGAAAACGCAGAAATACAAGGCGCCGAACGAGATGAAAGCGCCAGCAAGCATGGCGAGTACGAACACCTTGGCAGGCTTCATCCCCGCTTTCCCTACCGCGATGGACTCGGCCTTCGCCTCGATCTCCGCAGGAGATAAAGCATCGGGCCGCACAGCTTTCAGCTCGGATTCGTCAAGACACGACACGGCATTCTTCCTTTCCCCCATGCCCTCCACGAAACCGAGCCCGCTCGGCATAATGCGGTCGCTTCGGGCGAGCCGAACAAGATGCCGAAAGCCTACACCACCCCGAACGGACGCTGCGTACGATTTCGGCAAACGCGCCCCGTAGCGACGCCTATGTCCCAGGCCGCCCGCATGATGCCGACATGTTCATATACAATTCCGAACGGAACCGATCCCGAGCGAGAAAACGAAAGGAACACGTATGAACATCGTCCGTATTGCACGGCCTGAGGAGTTCGAGCGCATCGCAGCGTTCTACGACGAAATGATTGCCGCCATGGCGGAATCCGCGTTCGACCCCGAATGGGACCGCGAAACGTACCCCGACGACGCATTCTTGTGCCGCGCGGTCGAAGAAGGCTGCATGATCGTCTGCGAATGCGACGGAGAATTAGCTGGCGCAGGCGTGCTCGAGCACCACGGCGCAACCGAATATGACGGTGTCGATTGGAACGTCGCTGCCGCAATCGACGAATATTCCGTCATCCACCTGCTGTGCTCGCTGCCGCGCTTCCAGGGCAAGGGCATCGGCCGCGCCCTGCTGCGCGCTATAATCGATATCGCACGCAAGAACGGAAAACGCTGCGTGCGCCTGGACATCCTGCCCGACAATACCCCTGCTCAAAACCTCTACGAATCCGAAGGCTTCGTACGCATCGGTGAGGCAACGTTGCATTACCCTGACGGATCGTTTGACTCCGTGCTTTTCGAGCTGCCGCTGAATTAGCCCCCGAAATCATCTGGGACAAGCACCGTCTACCAGTTTCCGAAAACAAATCGCTGTATGTCCTGATTGAGCATAATGACGAAGAACCCGACGAACAGCGCCATGCCCGCGATGCTCATGTAGTTCATGGCCTTGTAGCCGACCACCCTGCGAGAGACCTTCTGAAATATCTCGATGACGAAACGTCCGCCGTCGAGCGGCGGGATGGGCAGCAGGTTCATAATTCCCAAAGAAACGGAAATCATTGCCATGAACTGCAAGAACATGGCAATGCCCGCATCGGCGTACGCCTTCGACATAACGGCCATTCCCATAACGCTCGTCGAGCCTTCAACGCTTTGCATGACCGTTTGAGGATTGAACAGGCCCGCAACCGCCTGCACAACCATGCCGATGTAAGTCGCTCCCGCCGAAATGGAGTCAAGGGGGCTCAAGACGATGTGCTGCATGGTGCCGGCGTCGTCAGTCACGTCGACGCCTATGACGGAGAAGGCGACAACCAACAGCACAATGGCAACGAGTAAGTTCATGAAAATGCCAGCGAGAAGAATGACCGAGCGCTTCCAGAACGGTAGGGAGCGATACGTATGGGAACGCTCCTCAAGATACAGGTCGTGGGAGTTTTCGAATGCACGCGGCTCCCCCTCTTTCAGATCGATGCCGCGCTTCGCATCGCGCAAAGCACGCGTGCGAAAGATGTTGTGCTCGTCACTTTTCTTCGGGCCGACAAGGCACCCCCAGTCTTCGAGCACATACAAAACCTCGCAGGCATCGTCCGTGGAAATGCCGATTTCTTCCGCAAGATCGTCCGCGTAAATCGTCCCGTGCGTGTAGGCGTATGCGAGGGCTCTCTCAATATGCGGGTTTTCCTTGCCAGGTTCCATGCCGCACACTTTCGCATAGCCGCCAAGCGGAATGGCAGTCAAACCGTAGCGCGTCCCTTTCCAAGTAAAGCCGATATTCGGTCCAGGAAGACCGATCATGAACTCGGTCACGCGAACGCCGAACGCCCGCGCCGCAAGATAGTGACCGCCTTCGTGCACGAAGACCAGAATCGAAAGAACTATGGCCAGATACAAGACCATCATGACAATATCCATGCTCGTCCTATTCATACGCCGCAAAAAACGTGCTGAGCAACGTCTTCCGCATGTCCGTGTATATCAAAACGCGCACCGGGCAGCCCGATGCGCGATGAAGTCTAGCATTTCGATACGGCGCGTCCCCCCGTGCGAACGAGATAGGAAACGAACTCCACGGAATTGAAACGACGCTGTCAATCTAGCGGCAAAACGCCGCACTAACGCCGAGCGGCAAGATGCTGTGCAGCCTTGTTGCGGGCCCACGTATCAAGCTCGGCAAGCTGGTCGAGGCTTTCCACCTTCTGCACGCCTTCCGCCTCATGTGCGTCCATGACATATTCCACGCATCCGTCTATATCAAGATAGCCGCAGGCGTCTTTGAGAAAATGCGCCACGGCCACTTCGTTGGCTGCGTTCATGACGCACGGAAGCGTGCCGCCGACTGTACCGGCATGACGGGCAAGATCGAGGCAACGAAACGTCTCGGTGTCGGCGGGATAGAATTCCAGCGAACCGAGCTTTGTAAAGTCAAGAGGTTCGACGGGAGCGTTCCAGCGGTCGGGATAGCTCAAGGCGAACTGGATGGGGATTCGCATGTCCGTGGTTCCCAGGTGAGCCTTCACGCTGCCGTCCGAAAACTCCACCATGGAATGAATGGCGCTTTGCGGCTGCACGACCACTTTGATTTTCTCGTACGGCATGGCAAAGAGGTGATGTGCCTCGATAACCTCTAGGCCTTTGTTCATCAGAGTGGATGAGTCGATGGTGATCTTCGGTCCCATTTTCCAGGTGGGATGAGCGAGGGCCTGGGCCGCCGTCATGCTCTTGAGCTCAGCGCGCGTTTTACCGCGGAAAGGCCCTCCCGAGGCGGTGACCCACAGCGCCGTCACTTCCGCATGGCGCTCGCCCAGCAGGCATTGATAGATAGCCCCATGCTCGGAATCAATCGGCATGAGGGCACCGGAAAGCCCCGGAGCGTCAACCGTCGACGTCGCAGCCGGCACATCACCCGCAACGCAAACTCCTGCCGCACGGCGGGCGGCCATGGAGGCATCGACCTTCGCCGCAAGCGGCATGATCAAATCGCCCGCTACAACAAGGCTTTCCTTGTTCGCAAGAGCAAGCTGCTTCCCGCATGCGAGCGTCTCGTACGAAGCACGCATGCCCGCAGCACCGACAAGCGCGTTGACCACCGTGTCCGCCTCTTCGAGACGAACCAGGTCGAGCAGCCCCTCTTGCCCAAAGCCGACCGACACGCCGCCGTGCGCATGGGCAAGACGAGCATCGCCAGCAAGCCGCTCGTCGCCGAACGCGATATGACGCACCTTGAACTCGTGAGCCTGTTTGACGACTTCGTCCACATTGGTGTTGGCCGCAAGCGCAACAACCTCGATGGCCTCCGGATGACGGCGTGCGACATCGAGCGTCTGAAGGCCGATCGAACCCGTCGACCCAAGCACGACAATACGTTTTCTACCCTGATTCCGATCCATACGAATCAACCCTTCGTCTTCATCTTGCGTGCCTCTCGAAAAGCATCATGGACGCAGCGCGACGTTGCGTGCTTCGGAGCTTTTACCCCGCACGCAACAAAGGCTGCGCTGCCGTACGCATCCATCGCGCCTGGTGTACCAGGCGCCTAAATGGCGTACGGAACGCATCCGGCACCGACAAGCATAACCGCAGCGGTGACCGACGCCAAAAACAGAGAGTCGCAGCGGTCGAGAATTCCGCCGTGGCCGGGCATGATCGTTCCCGAGTCCTTCACGCCGGAGTTGCGTTTGATGCGGCTTTCCGCCAGATCGCCCAGCACGCCGAACAACCCGCATACGATGCCGAAAGGCACGGCCTGCACCAAGTCCATATTCACGCCGGGAATCAATGTCATGAGGCACCAAATGACCACAGATCCAATGAGCCCCCCCACGAAGCCTTCCCAGCTTTTCTTCGGCGAAATGCGCGGAGCAAGCTTATGCTTGCCGAACTTGCGGCCAACCAGATATGCAAAGGAATCGTTCGCCCATACGCTGCAGAAAATGCCAATGACGAGCACTCCGCCCCACAGGCCCGGAATTGCCTCGCGCACGACGATAAGGCTGGAAAGCAGCAGGCCCGTATAGGCCGAGCCGAAAAACGACACGCCGACATCTCCCACGCGGGCACGCATCCAGAATACGTACCAGACCAAAAGGGCTACGAGCAAAGCACCCGTCACTATGAGGGCGCCGGGAAGACCGAGCTGCCACACGCTTAAAGGATACGCAACGGCCGCCACGATACCGAGAAGCTCATTGGGAAGCTTCGCGTCGCTTCGCAGCATATAGAAGAACTCCCCCGCCGCAATGCCGGAAAGAGCACAGAGCAGAAGCACCGTGCTCAATTCGCTCGCAAGCACACAGAGCACCGAAACGGTCACATAGATGAAGCCTGTGCGAAATCGAACCTGCAAATCGCTTGCGTTCTTGAGTCTATCGGGCGTTTTAGCGTATACGAACTTTTTGGCGGCGTCTTTTTTCTCCGTCATTTTCGTCTTGGCGGATTCGTAGGTTTTTTTCGTTCGCTTGGTATCCTGCTGCTCCGACACGTTATTGCACCGCCCCGAAACGGCGATCGCGAGACTGGTAGTCAAGCAGGGCGCGCAAGAAATCGTATCGGTTGAAATCGGGCCAGAGCACGTCGGTGCAGTAGAACTCGGAATACGCCACCTGCCAGAGCAAGAAGTTGGAGATGCGCATCTCGCCCGATGTGCGAATCACCAAATCGGGATCAGGAACGTCGGCCGTGTAAAGGCCACGCTCGAAAAGCTCTTCGGTAACAGCAGGCAGCTCGCCCGTCTGTTCGCCCTGCAAAACCGCCTCGCGCACACATGCCTGCACGGCACGCAGGATTTCTTGACGCGAACCGTAATTCACCGCGACGAGCAGCGTCATGCCCGTGTTATCTTTCGTCTTCTTCCACGCCTCGTCGAACGCTTCGCGGGTTTCGCGGGGAAGCTTGGACAAGTCGCCAATGGTGCGCACGCGTACGTTTTCTTCGTGCAGGCCGTCAACCTCGGCAAGCATGGTTTTGGCGAACAGGTCCATCAGCCCCACGACTTCTTCTTCGGGGCGCTTCCAGTTTTCCGTGGAAAACGAGTAAATGGTCAGATAACGCACGCCCGTATCGCTTGCGCAACGAATGGTCTCGCGCACGGCCTCGATGCCGGCTTTATGACCTTTCAACCTGTTCAGGGCACGTTTTTTTGCCCAACGGCCGTTGCCGTCCATGATAACCGCAACATGCTCGGGAACACGCTCGGGGTCGAGCGCGTGAAAATCCAATCCAGCAGGCGGATTGGGAAATATAACATCAAGAGGCTTGTGAAACATGTGGTACCCCTCTCCTTCGAATCGGAGCCGTGCGTGAGCACGAGCTGGAAATGGACCGAAAAAAGCGGCGGCCGCCCGCGCGGCAGCATCGGTGCATTTCCAGCCCGGCCGCCGTAAAGACGGCGCGGGCGAAAGAAGGCAAGGTGTCGGCGAACGAGGTTGCTCCAGGCCTAAACGAGGACAAGAAGCCCTGAATCGCCGAAAGACCGACGAGCTTAGATTTCCATGACCTCTGCTTCTTTTTTCTTCAGCATCTCGTCGACAGTGCCGATGAATTTGTCCGTGAGCTTCTGAATCTGCTCTTCGGCGCGACGTGCATCGTCTTCGGAAATCTCAGAGTCTTTCTTCAGGCGTTCGATCTTGGCATTGCCGTCGCGACGGGCGTTGCGCACTGCAACACGACCCTCTTCGGCATAGGCCTTGCACTGCTTGACCATTTCCTTACGACGCTCCTCGGTCAAAGCGGGGAACGGAAGGCGAATCATGGAACCGTCGTTGGACGGGGTGATTCCCAGGTCGCTTGCGAGGATTGCAGCCTCAATGCCGCGCAGGCAGGACTTGTCCCAAGGCTCGATGGTAAGCATGTGAGCATCGGGGGTTTTCACGGCAGCCATCTGGTTGATCGGCGTAGGAACGCCGTAGTAATCAACCTTGATTTTGTCGAGCATCATAGGATTGGCGCGACCCGTGCGTACGCTGACGAAAGCCTCCTTGAGGTTCTCGAGGGCCTTTTCCATGCTCGCCTCAGTGGCGGCCATAATCTCAGCAGTCATCGTGTTCCCTTCCTTTCGAAACGATGGTTGCGCTCCGAACTTCTAAACGTTTCCATATGCACGCTACAGCTCTGCGGGACGCCCGGTCAAATACGGTTTGACATACGGCAGCGTCAGTGCGGTGATTAGTACACCAGCGTAGCGGACCCTTCACCCTTCAGGACGCGGGCGATGTTGCCGGGCTCGGTCATGTTGAAGACCAGAAGCGGCATATCGTTGTCTTTGCACAGCGAGATAGCAGCGGCGTCCATGACGTTAAGCTCCTTGGTGAGCACGTCAAGGTAGCTGATCTTGTCGAATTTCTTCGCGTCGGGATTGGCCTTGGGGTCGGAATCGTAGATGCCGTCGACCTTCGTCGCCTTCATCATGCAGTCGGCGTTGATCTCGCAAGCGCGCAAGGCCGCCGTGGTATCGGTGGTGAAGTAGGGGTTGCCGGTACCGGCGGCAAAGATTACCACGCGGCCCTTTTCCATGTGACGGGTGGCACGCAGGCGAATGTAGGGCTCGGCCACCTGGCGCATCTCGATGGCGGATTGCACGCGCGACTGAACGCCGTGACGCTCAAGGCCGTCCTGCAAGGCGAGCGAGTTCATCACGGTTGCCAGCATGCCGATGTAGTCGGCCTGGGCTCGGTCCATGCCGTTGGCGCTACCCGCCACGCCGCGGAAGATATTTCCGCCGCCTACGGTGATGGCCACCTGAACGCCGTCGTCAACGATCTCTTTGATCTGCTCGGCAAGGTCGTCGATGACCTTCGGATCGATTCCGTATCCGGCATCGCCCATCAGGGCCTCGCCGGAGAGCTTCAGCAGCACACGATGATATTTATAACCTTCAGCTGGCATGTTGGATCCTCTCATCGAATAGCCATTCTTATTTATATTACGATACCCAGCCCGCCGAGTCTTGCGCGAACGCCCTATTTCCGCAAGTTCCCTGCAACAAAAAGGGCGGCCTGTGAAAAGACCGCCCCGAATAATTCTCAAATCCTATATAGCCGGATAGTGAAGCCAAACATCTCTTTAGAATAGCAAAACTTCCATCCTGGGTCGAAGCGAATTTCGTCCGTACGCTGAGCTACCGCCGAATTGCCTATGAAACATAAGTATAGATCCTAAGACAATCGGAGCAGACCTTTGAAGCGTCCATTACTCAGCCGGTAACAGAAAACCACCTTCTACGAGAATCACTCCTCTCTGCAAGCGACCCCCTCTTCCCGGTTCAGATTAACCCCTGTCTTGCTCCGGACCAGCCGAATGACCATGCGGAAATGAGCTGCTACATGAATCAGGAGCAGCGCTAAAAGGAGCTTAGCAGAAGCCGCATGCAAAGGACCCCAGAAAAAGTATCCATCCGCATATAGACCAGCCATCGGAAGAACGGTTCCCGAGATAAGAAGACCGGACACAATGCAAACCATAAGCGCAATGACTATCAACGCATCGAGCGCAACGTTGGCCGCTCTGAAAGCACGCCGCGAAGACAGTGCGCCCTTGATCGTTTCCGCGACCACTTCGACATGCTGAGCACAGTGGACCAGAAAGACAACAAGAACGGCAGCACCTACTATCTCATGCACGGGAATGCCCGTCACGGCAGGATTGGCAGCAAATGCGTACGCCCCTAACGCAATCGCGTCGAAAACAAGCCATCGTCCCACGCTCATCGTTTCCTCCTACAGTCGTTTCACCAACAGCACCAGTACGAGCACCAACACGACCGGAGCCAGTATCCAGAGATTCAAGCTTGCATCGCTTGCTTGGTGATAGCGAGATCGCAACGCATCCCATGCATGGCATTTAACCGAAGCGCACCCGTTTTCCGGACATAGCATCTCGTGCATTCCATCCGGCTGCGGAATGTTATCAAATCCGTGGCACGACTCATTCATGCACCCCGCGACCGGGCATTTCGACTCCACCGTTATTGGCTGAGGCAATCCGACCGATGAATCGAAACGCGAAGCAATTCCGAAAATGCATATTCCTACAAGCAGAAACAGCAATGCAATCAGTATGGTTTTTCTCAACATAGCAGTCTCCTCATCCATAACTTAAACAGGACGTACGAGAAGAGTCGCACGTCCTGCTATCAAAAAAGGAGAGGAATTACTTCTCGGCGAGACGAAGGGGAAGGAACTTCATGCCAAGAGACAGCAGCAAAGCACCAAGGCCGATGACGCCGATGACAATGCCGACCTCAAGCAGCGTTGGAGCATAAATGGTGCCCTGGTAGGCGGTCAAGAGCCCACCCTTCCAACTGGCAGCGCTGAACGGAGTCATGATTGCGGCCATATCAAGATTGGGAATCTGAAAGCCGCCGATGATGATCTGAATGCGCTTGCAGAACACGCCGATGATAGTAAGAATCGCAGCAATGGACACGGCCGGCAGAGTCCTCAACTTAGGAACGAAGCAGATTACGGCGGCGATGGCACAAGCGATGACTTCGATCCAGAAGAAGGGCGCAATTTGACCGGTCGTAATCATGGCGACAATCTCGGAACCTCCAGCATTCGGGAACGCCTCAGTCACCAAATCGCATGCATAAAAATACAAATCCGCCAAGATGAAGACACCCAAAAGCTTAGCGAGTCTGGAGAAGCCTACGGCATCAATCTCGGCAAAACCGCACTTACGAACAGCCGCGGCAAGAAGGAGAACCAATGCCGTACCGCTTGCAAGCGCAGAGGCGATAAACCAAGGGGCCAAAACGGCAGAATGCCACATCTCACGGGATTGCTGAAGCGAGAAAATCCACGCATCCACGCACAGAAGAAGAATAGCACTCGCAAATGCAATAACGCTAATGGTGCGTAGCGCCAGATTGGAAACTTTCCCAGCTTCATTGCACACAATCGCCCACAGATAAACAATCGTCAAAACGATATACAGTGCAACGGCGACGACATCCCACATCAAAGGACTACTGAAGTTAGAATAGATAAAAAGCTCCCAGATGCGAGCTGGACCGCCCAGGTCAATGATGACAAAACCGGCAGCCAAAATAGCAAGCACGGTTGCGGCCCACGTGGATATTTTCGCAATCCTGCCGAAGCTCTCAAAACCGAAGACGCGAGGAGCGGAGCTAATCATCAAGACGCCCGTCGAAACACCGACAAGAAACATAAAGCACATCATGTACAAGCCCCATGGGGCCATGTCGCGCGAACCGGTCTGAATCAGGCCACCCGCAATCTGCACTCCCCACAGAGCGATTCCTGCAATAGTAACAATCGCGGAAACCACAATTGCGATTGTGAGACCTTTGCCAGCGGGTTTTGCCGCAGCCACGGTTAAGTTCTCAGACATTGATATCCGCCCCCCCTTAGACCAAATAGTATACGGACGGCTTCGTTCCACGCTCAGGCAGAAGAGTCTTATACTCCCTCTCGCGCAGAAGTTTCGAAACCTCGGATTCGGGATCGTCCAAATCGCCCCAGAAGCGAGCGCGACCAACGCACAAATGCATGCAAGCCGGCTCTTCGCCCTTTGAGATTCGGTGGTAACAGAAAGTGCACTTCTCAACCACGTGCTTCTGGTGCTTCGGAACATCCGTCCCGCCGAGCTCGAAGTCCATATGGTATTGGGGCTCTTCCCAGTTAAAGGTTCGCACGCCGTTGTAGGGACATGCGGACATGCACATACGGCAGCCAATGCATTTATCGTAGTCCTGGCGCACCACGCCGGTTTCACTATCTTTATACGTAGCACCAACTGGGCAGACCTTAACGCAAGACGGATTCTCGCAATGCTGGCAGTTGACGGGATAATAAGTAAGCTTAAGGCTATTCGGGTATGTGCCGCCGGCCATATCGGCGGTGACCTCTCCCCCGTTATCCGTCAGAATTCGATTCCACCACACATCGTTGGGAAGATTGTTCTCAACTTTGCACGCCATCGCGCATACATGGCATCCGATGCATTTTTGGGTATCAATTACCATCGCGTAATGCGCCATTATTCCACCTCACCTTCGTACTTACGCACTTCGACGAGAGTATCGTCGAAAGAAGTGTTCTGGTGCATAGTATTCAGATAGTCGTTCGTCAGCTCCTGATAACTGCCCTCGACATAGGCACTACGCTGCCAGCCCTTCGGAGACGAAACCATGCCGGGTCGCACCGCGTTGTCGATGCGCGCACGGCATACGCAATTGCCGCGATCGTTATACGCCTCTACGTAATCGCCGTCCTTGATGCCGCGCGCTTCCGCATCGATCGGATTCATGCGCAGATACGGTTCGGGATCGAGTTCTCGCAGAATCGGCGCATAGTTGAACTGCGTATGCAAATGCCAACGAGTACGCTCGCAATAATGCGCGAGCGGATACTTTTTACACTGCTCGCTCTCCTCGCTCACCTCAATCGGCGGACGATATTGCGGGAGATGATAGTATTCCTTGTCGATGGGTTTGCCGATATTGATACGTGCACCAGGGTTCTCGACATAGAACTCAAGGCGTCCGGAACCAGTAGGCCAGATTTGATCCTCCCAATGAATCCAATTCTCATCGCGGTCAGCTATGACGCCCTCTTTCTTCAGATTGTCATAGCTGATACCGAGCTTTTCACCAGCGGGAGTATCGGCGACTTTGCGCATCATTTCCTCATTGGTCATCGCGTAGAACTTTTCAGCCTTCGGATTTCCGAGATACTTTGTGATCTCCCTAAAAATATCCGTATCCTCCTTGGCCTCGCCAATTGGGTCGACGACCTTGTTCGCCATATAGATGAAGGGAGTATGCGACGGAGCTTGAATCCAATCATATTCAAAGTAATGCGTGCACGGCAGAACAATGTCGGCATATTCGCAGGTCTCCGAAAACTCGAGGTCGTTCACGATGATGCACGGAATCTTCGGAAGCGTCTCTTCAATGATTCTGCGCTGGGCAGCATAACTCCCTACAGGATTGGCGCCGACGTTGTACAACGAACGGACGGGAAGATCCTCGCCTAGGTACTTGCCGGTCTCGAGAATTTCGTTGAAAGCAAGCCATGGGATATCGTTGGAAAGTCCCGTAAGTCCTGCAGGGAACAAGAGACTCGCCTGATTCAGATATGGCTTATTCTTTCCGAGGTGGCCGATAGATGCACCGCGTTTTCCAATATTTCCGGTCAACGCGGCAAGAGTCGCCCAGGTCATACCCATCTCATCGCAATTATCGTAGAGATGATACCCACAATATATCGTCGAAGGCGAATCGACGGCATACATGCGAGCTAGCTCAACGATGGTTTCCTGAGGAACCTCGGTAATTCCTTCCGCCCATTCAGGCGTATAAGAAGTCATACGTTCCTTCAGCAGCGTCCAAGCAGTTGTCACTTTGACGCCATTTACTTCGAACGTACCCTCCATGGCAGGATTGGTCACATCGTTCGCGGATCCCGCCGCACCAGCATCAAGGTCCCATACGAGATAATTGCCCATCGCCTCAGGCGTCGGGGTCTTGCCGGCCTTCGAGCCCTGAAGCAGCAGCATGCCGTTGAAAGGATATTCGGGCAAAACTGCCGGTCCCTCCTCGCCAAAGTCGGACGCACGAAGGAAATGACCGTTGTCTTCGCGGACCAGCAACGGAGCGCAGGTCTTTGCACGCATGAAATCAAGGTCATACCATTCATTATCGATAATGACGTTGAGCATAGCCATGCCGAGCGCCGGATCGGTGCCAGGCTTAATCGGAACCCATTTCGTTGCCTGACGTGCAGCGATGGTGTACGTCGGATCGATCACGACAACGTTTGCACCTTTGTCCTTGGCCTCCATGACAAAATGCCAGTTATGCGGCTCGGAGTTTGGCGGATTGGAATCCCACACCAGAATCGTGCGGGCATAACGATAATCACCTGCCATATTGCGCTGATTGAAGTCCCAGCCGCCGCCGGTCACCTGGCCGATACCGTGAAGATCGCCGTAATCGAGGCAAACGTCCATCGTGGTATAGCCGTTCAAATTAGCGAAACCGTTTCCGGAAAACGAACCGCCGTATGCAGCGAAGGAATTGCCTGCCGAGCAAAGAAAGAAGTTAGATCGCGGGCCATAGTTTTCGGTGTTGTAATTCAAGGTATCGGCGACGAGCTTTGCGGCTTCGTCCCACGACAGCCTTTCCCATTCATCATGACCGCGATTCTCCACATGAGGATCCTCGACGCTCCACGTCTTACGTTTCATTGGGTATAAAACGCGGTTGAAGTCATAGAGACGATTGACATGGCTGAAACCGCGATTGCAAATACGCTCGTAAGACGGATACGGCAAGTCTTCGTTTGCACGAACGTTTACCATGCGGCCTTCACGAACAGTTGCGACAATCGGGCAGCAGCCCTGACAGTTGCAACCGCAAACGCATTCGACCTCATGCTCTTCGGCAGATTCACTCGCAGATTCGTCCGCAGCAAGTGCGACCATCGAGGGCGTCGATCCCACGGCGGCAGCGGCGCCAACGGCAATAGCGGATGTCTTCAAGAAGTTCCTACGGGACATTCCGCCGCTGGGAATTTTGAACTCCGACATTCCTCCTCCTTAAGAATTCGAAAACGCTAGACGCATTCCCCTTTCCTGTACGACACGGAGCCCGCATGCATGAACGCCTCCGTACCACGTAGGGTGGCCTTCCCCATGCCACGCAGTTTACGCTCATTGTCACTTTGTCGCAATGTTTTATGACAAAGTATATTATTCTATTTTAAGATTAATCAAGAAGAGCGCTCTAGCGACGACGAGTGCTAAAGATGCCCTTCGGCTTTATCGAGCTCAGCGGTTTGATCGCACAACATAATTGCAGGAGCATCACACGCTTTGAGCACCTTAAGCTCTCTAAACTTAAGCGACGATTCTTCACCCGGAACAGCAATGTTCCATGACACGCACGGGCACACCCTTTCCCCGTCGGGTGTCACAACCAGCGCAGCATCATTGAGCCATTTTGGGTGAAAAGAAGTGCAATCCGACTCCTCATCGTCAATGAACGAGCGGCACCCTCTTTCGGCGAGCGCCTCCTTCGTCGGAATCCTATCTCGCCCATATACTTGAATGGTCTTTAGGAAGAAATCCTCGTAATCGAGGGCGTAGCATTCATTCGCCTCGGCAAAAGGCTCATTCATATTCCTCATCTGTGCACGATGTTTGTTCTCCAAAGAGCAGTAGTGCAGGCTCATTGGCAAGCCCTTGTCCTGCGCCCAGAGCATAAGATCAAGGCAGAGCAGCTCACTTCCCTCGACAGGAATCGACCCCGCATAAGAATAGTTATAGATGACTTCGAATGGCGGATTCTTCAAAGTCAAACCGAGCTGATCAAATATTGTCCAATTCCAAAGGGGATAAGTGAATTCGAGCAAATTCATGCCGTCGATCCCTATATCGGACAACCGAAGCAACAAATCCTGCATGTATTCCTTCGATCCAGGTATCACCGGCATTTCCACCATAACAGTTGGGATAATGCTCACGGCGTGTTCTACAATCGCAAGAACCTTAGAAAGAAGCCCCTCCGAATCCCCTTGTTTTATCGAAAAGCGGATCTCATCAAGCCCGGCATCTCTGAGACCGCGTAGCCCGTCTTCATCAAGAAGGTCCCCTGAAGTGTAAATCCGAAGATGGACATTCGAGAACAGCTCTTTAGCATATCGGAAAAAATCGATTGTCTCCTTCGGCCGCAGCATCGGCTCCCCGCCCGAAAGAGCGATGCATTTTGGAGAAGAGGTCTCCTTCGCCAGATCTTCGAGCTGCTCCCTCCATGGGAAATCATTTTCGCAATAATACGCAAAATCCTTTTGATTAGGATTAAAACAGAAGAAGCAATCCCTGT
>OHUG01000634.1_pt1 | contig 14377 bp, 15 predicted proteins | sample 1579161 | NCBI WGS metagenome assembly OHUG01 (sample SAMEA3882514, study PRJEB24775) | human gut metagenome | biome: human-associated habitat; feature: intestine environment; material: feces | place: Netherlands | collected 2009/2010 | reverse complement strand
CCAGCGCGATGGCGCAGTACATAAACCGTCCGCAAGTGTAATGCCGGACGCTGTAGGTATCACAGGGCACCAGGCTGACAAGATCGTTCATGTGGTTGCGCACCGCGCTGACATCCGGCCACAGCTTGATCGTCACGCCGTTTATCCGGTGGATAATTTCGGGTCGGCCATGTCTCCTTTGTATACCACCTTGGCCTTATGGATAGGCGCCTTGCTCATGATGGTGACCCTGAAGGTCAATCCGTCGCAGCGTACGGTGCGCGAGCTTGACAATCCGACGCCGCAACAGCTGTTCATCGGTCGTTTCGGCGTCGTGGCTCTGCTCTCGCTTCTCCAGAGCACGTTGATGGGGTTGGGCAATTTGTTCTTCTTGGACGTTCAGGCGAACAGCCCGTTCCTCTACATGCTGTGTTTCTGGGTGTCCGGGCTGGTGTTCGCCTTCATCATCTACACCCTGGTGGTGTCCTTCGCTAACTTCGGCAAGGCGCTGAGCGTGTTTTTGCTGGTCATTCAAGTTTCTGGCGGTGGCGGAAGCTATCCTTTGCAGCTTCTGCCTGCGTTCGTGCAAAATCTGAGCCCGTATCTGCCCATCACGCATGCGGTCGATGCGATGCGCGCTGCGATGTTCGGTGTATACAACGGTGATTTCTGGATGCATTTGGGCGTGCTGCTGCTCTTCACCGTGCCATTCGTCATTCTTGGTTTGGTGCTGCGCAATCCGTTTATCAAGATTGTCTCGAAGTTCGTAGAGAAGGTCGAAAGCACAAAAGTCATGTAGGGCGCCAGGCGTGGCGCCCGCGCTCCTTACTCTTCCACCACCAGGGGAACGAACTCGAATTTCAAGCAGTCGACGAGCCCCCTGTTCGTCAGGCGGAGCTCCGGTATGCAGGCCAGGGGAAGCAAGGCCATGGTCATGAAGGGGGAGACCATGGTGCAACCCATGTCTTCCCATGCCTGCTCGAGTCCGTCGACTTCAAGGGCAACTTCTTCAAGCGGCTTGTCGCTCATAAGCCCCGCAATGGGCAGCTTCACCAGTCCGAGGACCTTGCCGTCGCGTACGGCCACCGCCCCTCCTCCGCATTCTATGAGCGTGTTGGCCGCAAGGGCCATGTCTTCGTTGTTGCTTCCCACGACGAGCAGATTATGCGCATCGTGCGCGACGGTCTGGGCGAGCGCGCCGGTGATGCCGAATCCTGATACGAAGCCGCATCCGTGCGTCCCCGTTTCGTGATGGCGCTCGAAGACGAAGGCCTTGAGAACGTCTTGATCGGGGTCGCTTTCGAGAAGGCCGTTGCGCAGGGGAACCGTGCGGCGGGTTTCACGGTCGTCTACGCGGCCGCTTGCCATTTCCGCGACGCGCACGCGCGCCGAATTGCCCTCGAGCGCATTGCCGTGCGCATCCACGGCAGGAATGGCGAAAGACTGCGGCGTGATTTCGTGTCCGATGCGAACGGTGTCTGTCATCCACGAGGGGTAGTCGCAGGCGGGGGCATCGAACGTCGCCGCGCCGTCGATCGCCGCGACGTCTCCGTCGACCATGGTGAGCGACACGTTGAAATCGGTAAGATTGTCGAAAAGAACCAGGTCGGCGCATTTTCCCGGCGCGATCGATCCGAGTTCGTGGTCCATATGGAAGCAGGTTGCGGTATTGATGGTTACCATCTGCAAAGCGACTAGAGGGTTGATTCCTTCCTCGACGGCGCGACGCAGGATATGGTCGATATGTCCGGCGCGTGCGAGGGTGTTCGGGTGGGTGTCGTCGGAAACCAGGCAGCAAAGGCGCGTATCCAGGTCGGTTTCCTTGATGGCATGTGCAAGCCTGGACAGGTCACGCCATGCGGAACCTTCGCGGAACTGGGCGTACATGCCAAGACGAATTTTAGCGAGCGCGTCTTCAGGGCGGGTCGACTCGTGGCAGCAGCGGACTCCGCTGGAAATATAGGCGTTGAGGCCTCGGTCGGTTTCCGGGACGGAATAATGGCCGGTCACGCATCCGTCGGATTTCAGAGTGGCGGCAATTTCCTCAAGAGGTTGGTCTGCTCCGGCCAAAACTCCAGGGAAGTTCATCATCTCGCCGAGGCCCACCACGCCGTCCCAGGTCATGGAATCCGCGATCTCGGCGGGGCCCACGGCGGCGCCGGTGTCCTCGAAGCCGGGCACGGCCGGCACGCAGGAAGGCGTCGTCACCATGGCCTTCAGCGGCGTGCGCGCAGCGTCCTCCATCATCACCTGCACCCCTTCAAGGCCGAGCACATTGCACACCTCGTGGGGGTCCCAGTAAATGCCCACCGTGCCGTGGGGGATAACGGCCCGGGCGTACTCGCCGGCGCCGATCATGGAGGACTCCACGTGGATGTGCCCGTCCAGAAAGCCCGGGGCAATCACCTGGCCGGTGGCGTCAATGACGCGGGTGTTCTCGCCGATGCAATGGGCGGCGCTTTGCCCCACATAGGCGATGCGACCCTCCGCGATGGCCACGTCGATGTCGTCTTGCACTTCGGCCGTGCACACGTTCACGAGCCGCGCGCCCGTGATCACGGTGTCGGCGGGTTGGCGTCCCTGGGCCACGGCGGCCAGGGTTTGCGTGCACTCCCAAAGTGGTTTCTTGCAGAAATGGTTCAGCATGGGCGCCTCCTTCAGCGCTAGATGAATGGTCGGCGTGCGTGGGCGTCGGCGTAGGCGAGCGGCCAGATGAGCGGCCGAAATGCCTGCCTGCGGCCGCAGCCGGCCTGATGGCGCCAGTGTACGCCCGTCGTCTTCCGAGAAGGTGTCAATGGCCGAGAATGCAGAAGGGCTTCACGGAGTTCCCTTTCCTTGGAGTTAGCTCTAAATGCTTTAATGGGGGAAGCGGGGAATGAGAAGGTCGCGATAAGGCAAGATGATCGAAGAAGAACGTCGCGGCAGCATAGGGTTTGCGAAGAAGAGAGGACGCGCCATGGAGTATCGGAAATTGGGCCGCACGGGCCTGGAGGCGAGTGTTATCGGGTTCGGCGCCGAGTGGATCGGCAAGATGGAGCAGGCCGAGGTGAACGCCATGGCCGCCCGGGGCGCCGCGGCCGGCGTGAACATCGTGGACTGCTGGATGAGCGACCCGGCGGTGCGTTCGGCCCTCGGCGAGGCCCTGGAGCCGACGCGCGATCAGTGGATCATCCAGGGCCACATCGGCAGTACCTGGCAGGACGGCCAGTACGTGCGCACCCGCGAGCTGAACCACGTGCGCCCGGCCTTCGAGGACTTGCTGGCGCGCCTGCGCACCGATCACGTCGAACTGGGCATGATCCATTACGTGGACGCCTGCGACGAGCTCCGCGCCATCATGGACGGCCCCTTCATCGAATACGTGCGCGAGCTTCTGGCTGCGGGCAAGATCGGGCACATCGGCCTTTCCACCCACAACCCCGAGGTGGCGCTGCTCGCCTGCGATGAGCCGGAGATCGAGGTCATCATGTTCTCGCTGAACCCGGCTTTCGACATGATGCCGGCCTCCGAGGATTTGGAAGATTTGTTCGGCGATTACGAGAACGTGGCCGGCGACGGCATCGAGCCCACGCGCGCTCGCCTATACGCCCGCGCCGAGGAGGCGGACGTGTCCCTCACAGTGATGAAGGGCTACGCGGGCGGGCGCCTGCTTTCCGCCGACGCGTCCCCCTTCGGCGTGGCGCTCACGCCGGTGCAGTGCATCCATTACGCGCTGACCCGCCCGGCGGTGGCGAGCGTCATGGTGGGTGTGGAAACCGTGGAGCAGTTGGAAGAGGCCTTGGCTTACGAGCGCGCCACCGCCGCCGAGCGCGACTACGCGAGCGTGCTGGCTGCCGCGCCCAAGCACGCCTACATGGGCCAGTGCATCTACTGCGGCCACTGCGCTCCGTGCACCGTGGGCATCAACATCGCGCTTTCCAACAAGTTCGCCGATTTGGCCGAGATGGCGGGCGAGGTGCCCGCCTCGGTGGCGGCCCACTACGAGGCCATGGACGTCACGGCCGGCGCCTGCATCGCCTGCGGCGACTGCGAGCCCCGCTGCCCCTTCGACGTCCCGATCGTCGAGCGCATGGAGGCCGCCGAGAAGCTGTTCGGCTGCTAAATGAGCCGGTGAGCTTCGGAGTTTTCTGCATTCGGGCGGAAAATGCCGCTTCGACCCCTCTTTGGCAATAGCCCTACCGAACGGGAGACGCGGCCGTTTTTCAGGAGAGCACCCTGGCCGTGCGCGCTGCCTATCGCGCACGCGGGCTCGAGCTCGCACGCCTCATGCGCATCCCCGATGACCATATCGCCACCATGTGCGGCTTTATGGCCCATGAGGCCGAGCGCTCCCTGGCGGAGCTGCGCGCGGGGAACGTGGGCGATCTGGCCGCGTCCCTGCGCGATGAGGAGGCCTTCGTGCGCGACCATATGCTCACCTGGGTGGACGATTTCGCCCGCTGCGCGCGCCGCTCGAAGACGGCGGTGCTCTACCCGCAGATGATCGAGGCGCTGGCTGCCTTCGTTCGCAACGATGCCGTGCTGCTCTCCGAGGCCGCCTGCTGGGCCGAGGAGGCGCGCGATGCCTGCGGCGAGACGATCCCCGGGGGTCTCGGCGCTCTTCCGGGCAGCCCCGAAGCCGCCGCCTTCGCCGAGGTCTCCGACGCCCTGGCAGCCCTTGCCTGCCTGCGCCCCTTCGGCATCGAAGACCACGAGCTGGTGAGTATATCGGTCTAAAGAGCAGCCTCGTCGCTACAGCCAAAGCCCCGTGTTCCCCACGAGGTAGAGAGGGACGTTGGTGAGCCAGTCTTGCTCGCGGTAGTCGGAAAGCGAGAAGCGCCGGGCCTGAATTTCCGGGTACTTCTCCTTGAAGCTGCGCAGGCTCTTGGCGCGCAGGCTCTCCTCGGCTTTTACCTCGATGGCGTAGACGGCACCGGCCGACTGCACGAGGAAGTCCACTTCTCCCCGGGAGTTCTCGGCGGACCAGTAATAGGGGACAAGCCCACAGCTTGCTATAAGCTCTTGGCACGCGTACTGCTCGGTGAGCGCCCCTTTGAATTCCTCGAAAAGGGTGTTGCCCTCGATGATACTCTTGCTGTCCAGTTCACTCATAGCGCCGAGCAGGCCCACGTCTAGCAGGAACACCTTAAAAGCGCTCGGATCTCGATAGGCCTTGAGGGGGATGCCTGGTTTGGATACGCGCGGCACCTGGTAGATAAGGCCGGCTTGCCTCAGCCACGTGAGGGCGCTCTCGAATTCCTTTGCGCGGGCGCCCTTCGCGAGGCGACCGAAGATGAACTTCTTATTTTCTTGGGACAGGTGGGCGACGACGGAGCCCCACACGGCGAAAACCCGCTTGGCCTCGCGGGGAGCGATGTGCTTGGAGAAATTGCGCTCGTAGTCGGCGAGGATCCGCTTCTGAACGACCCGCGCGTCATCGTAGTTCCTGCTGTCGAGAAACGCGCTGACTGCCTCGGGCATGCCCCCAACGAAATAGTAGGTTTTCAGGAGAGCGATCGCCCGTGACTTGAAGGCCTGGATGAGCGTCGGATTCGGGTTCTGCAATGAGGCCAGGAACCCCTCTCCCTCAACAGCCAAAGCGAACTCTTCGAAGGAAAGGGGATAGAGGTCGAGTGTTTCCACCTTCCCCACAGGAAAGCCCGTCCCGCTTTGGAGGAGTATTCCCAGCAAAGAGCCAGCGGCGATGACCGAGAAGCCGCGTGGATCCTCATCTAAGTACTTGAGGGCCGTGAGCGCCTTGGGGTTTTCCTGGACTTCGTCGAACACGATGAGGGTCGAGTCGGGCTCGATGGTGACGCCGGTTTGCAGCTGGAGGCCGGCGATGAGAACGTCGATGTCGTACCCGGTGTCGAACAGCTCGCGCATGGCTGAGTTGTTGTCCATATTCACATAAGCGACGCTCTTGTAATGGCGCCTTCCGAATTCTTTGATGAGCCACGTCTTTCCCACCTGGCGAGCCCCGTTGATGATAAGGGGCTTCCTGCAAGGATTCTCGCGCCATGCTTCGAGATCACGCATGAGAAAACGTTCCATTGGCAGCCTCCTTGCTCAGTGCACGTTACAAGTATACAAAAACAAGGACGTAAAAGTGTGAAAATCAGCAAAAACAAGGACGTAAAAGTGTCAAAACCCACACAAATCAGGACGTAATGGGAGATATTGCCATGGTGCTCCATCCGTCTCGGCGAGAGAGGCCCCGGGCGAGGCCGAGCAGATCAGCTAGCCGTTCCTCCGCTCCTGCTCCCACACGAAGCGAAGGTTGTCGGGGCCTTCTGCCCATTGGCGGGAGGAGAAGTCGAAGAGCAGCTCATAGGTGCGCGATGAGGCGAAGGCGTCCAGTGCATCATCGAAGGGAGCGCCGGTGTCGTCGCACCAGTCTTCCAGCATGGTTCGCATCACCACAACGGCGCACGCTTCGCGCTGCTCGTCGGTCACGGCCTCTTCGTCAAATCCCATAGGGCTCGCTCCCCTCGAACGTAAGGCATTCGAGGGGAGCGTAACTGCCGTGGTAGAGGGTGAGATCGTCTTTCAAAGCTAGCATAGCGAATACCCTTTTGCGGTAAGGTAGGTCTCGATGTTGTCGAGGGCGCGCTCGTAGCTGCTCAGATGCAGCAGGTCGTACAGCTCCGTGACGTAGTCGTAGACGCCAGCCTCGCTGAAGAGCTGAGCGACCCGAACGGCGGGCATGCGCCAACGTTTCTGAGCGGGGCGACAAGGTGCTTCGCGACAACGGGATATCGACGACGGAGGCAATCCGCGGGCTGTGGTCGTCCATGGCCCGGACGCGCGAAGTTCCTAGCTTCTTGGTGCGGGAATGCAAGTGTGACGAGACGGCGGAGCGCCGACGCAAGCGCGAGGCCGCGCGCGGTCTCGTGGGGCTGGCGGGCGAGGGCGCATCGCTCGGCGACGACGAGCTCTCCAACCTGAGGTTCCAGGCCATGCTGTCTCGCTACGAGGCGCCGTCATGAAGGTCCTTTTCGACACCAACGTGTGGCTCGACATCATTTTGAGTCGCGAGGGTTTTTGGGAGGCATCCCTAATGGCGCTTTACGACTGCATCGACGAGGGAGACGATCTTTGCGTGGCCGCCACTTCCCTGAAAGACGTCTTCTTTCTTGTTGAGCGGCTGAAGAGCACCAATGCCGCCTATGAGTCGGTCGAGCGCATGCTTGAGCTCGCCCGCCCCATCGCCGTTGACGAGGCGGTTTGCCGGCGCGCCCTTCCGCTGGAGCGTTCCGACTACGAGGACGGCATCGTAGCGGCGGCGGCCGAGGTCGAGCAGATCGAGTGCGTCGTCACAAGGGACGATAGCGCATTCCGCAATCTGGGCGTCCATCGCGTGAGCCCCCTCGAGTTCATCAAGGAGCGCGGCACGGAAATCGTCTTTTTGTAGAAGGCGGAGTGCGCGCTCGCGTCACAAAATGGAGCAGTGGCTCGCGGACGTTGGCGGCGTGCTGCATTGGCATCGCGCTGGCAACGTTCTCGGGGGATACCGGAACGAGGGCTTGCGGGTTGAACTACAATGGGGCGCTGGACAGAGGCGCTCATTGCGGGGTGCTGGAAGGCTCTCTTGAAAGGACAAATTATGGCGAAATCGGCAGTGGTGTTTGTGGCGAACGGGTGCGAGCCCGTGGAGGTGGTGGCCCCGGTGGACGCGCTTCGGCGCGGCGGGGTGGACGTGGTGCTCGCTGCCGTGTCCGACGATCTGACCGTGCGGGCGGCCCAAGCGGTGACGCTTCAGGCCGATGCGCCGCTTTCCACCCTCGATCTGACGCAGTTCGATATTGCCATCGTGCCCGGCGGCTCGGTGGGCGTTGACAACCTGGGCAAGAGCCAGCGCGTCGTGGCCGAGCTCACGCGCCGCATGGAAGCCGGCGAGTACGTGGCCGCCATCTGCGCCGGGCCCATGGTGCTCGCCAACGCGGGGCTGCTCACCGGGCGCAAGGCCGTGTGCTACCCGGGCTGCGAGGAAGGCTGGCCGGCCGACATCTACCAGGCGGGCAAGGACGTCTTCGTCGATGGAAACCTTATCACTGCCACGGGCCCCGGCACGGCGCTGTCCTTCGGCATCCAAATTTTACGTACGCTTGAAGGCGACAAGGTTGCCGATGAAGTGGCTTCGGGGATGCTGCTGAAATAACCATCGCATTGCCATTGCGCGACGAGGGTCGCGTAGCAACGGGCGAAGGGGCGGCGCAGGAAGCGCAACCCCTTCGCCCGTCGTGCGTTTCGAGTCGAAACCTTCTCACCCATTCTCGGGTATATTTTACGTTTTCCCAGGTGGGCGATGGGTGAATACCCGAATGCGGGCGATGTGCGGCCCGTTGCATCCTGCTTAAGATGCGTTTCGTTCGGTTCGCTTATGGGAGGGCCGGATGCGTGCCGGTTCACATAAGGGAGGGCCGGGCGCGAACCGTCTTTAGGAGGATGCAATGGAAACCAATCTTTCCCGTCGTGGATTTCTGACCGGTGCCGCCGCGGCCGGCGCCCTGGCCGCCATGGGCCTTGCGGGCTGCGCGCCGACCCCCGCGGCCGAGGGCGGCACGAAGACCGCCGACACCGGTGCTGCGGCCGCGACAAGCTGGCGCGACAAGCCGGAGATGCCCACGGAATTCGTGGAAACCGTTGACGCCGACATCGTGGTTGTGGGCGCGGGCAACGGGGGCCTTGTGGCCGCCACCACCGCCGCCCAGAACGGCGCGAAGGTGGTCGTGCTGGAGAAGGCCGGCGCCATCGCCGCCGCCCGCGAGGCCATCGGCGCTCTAAATTCCAAACTGGCCCCTGACCATCAGGAAGACGTGCCGACGCTTTTGAACCACGCCAACCAGACTCAGGCCGGCGATGCCAACATGCTCATGTACAAGACCTGGGCCGAGAAATCTGGCGAGATGATCGAATGGATGGCCGACACGCTGGGCCCCAAGGGCATGCTCTTCCCCTTCGAGTGGCACTGCCCCGACGACCCGCATGCCTACTATCCGGCCATGTGCTACAACCCCTGCCTCGATGAGTACAATCCGGACGGCCCGAACTACACTTCCTACACGCACCTCGAAGTCATGGCCGATGTGTTCACCACCGATCTCGGCGGCGAGATCCGCTTCGAAACGCCCGCACAGCAGCTCCTCATCGACGAGGCCGGCCGCGTGACCGGCGTGGTGGCCGAGGGCAAGGAGGGCTTTATCCAGGTGAACGCTGCCAAGGGCGTCATCATCTGTACCGGCGGCTACGGCGCCAACAACGAGATGCTGGCCGATCTGGCCCCGGGCAACTCGGCCTGGTGCGCTCTGCGCGATTCGGTGACCGAGACCGGCGACGGCATCCGCATGGCGCTGTGGGCCGGCGCCGAGCTTGAGGCCGGCGGCGCCTGCATGATCTGGAACCGCGCCATTCTGCCCGACGGCTTCGAGTTCAACGAGGACCGCATGGGCGGCGACATCTTCCTGCCCGGCAGCCAGCCCTTCCTGCACGTGAACGTGAACGGCGAGCGCTTCATGAACGAGGATCAGTGCTATCCCATGAGCTACGCCGCCGGCGCGAACCAGCCGAAGCACTACAGCTGGATCGTCTGGGACGGCAACTACTGGGACGACATCGCCCAGTTCGACACCTGCGGCTGCTCTCGCTTGTACCCGGCGCCCTCCGGCACCGCCTTCAACGCTGATGTGTACGACTGCGAGGCCATGTCCAAGGAGCACCTGGACGAGTTCTGGCTGAATCCGCGCCTGGAGGCCGGCACGCTGAAGAAGGCCGACACCTTAGAGGCGCTCGCCGACATGATGGAGTTCGACGCCGACCAGAAGGCCACGTTCCTGGCCACGGTGGAGCGCTACAACGGCCTGGTGGCCGCAGGCGAGGACACCGACTTCGGCAAGCCGGCCTATCGCCTCTCCGACGTGGAGACCGCGCCCTTCTTTGCGGCGCGCATCGGCGGCGAGCTTCTGGTGACCACTCACGGCGTCATCACGGACGTGAACTCCCAGCCGCTCAAGAACGACGGCACGCCCATCGAGGGCCTGTACGTCTGCGGCAACGACCAGGGCGGCTTCTATCCGCACAACTACCCGAGCAACTTCACGGGCATCAACGCCGGCCGCACGGCCACCTTCGCCCGCATCGCCGCCAAGCACGCCTTGGGCGTCGAATAGGGCGACCGCTCGCTTTTCCCGAGCCTGCCAACCCTCCCTTCAGCAGGCGTTTTTCAGGGCTCCCCTTCGAGGGAGCCCATTTTTGCGTTTTGGCCAAAATCACCGCCGGACGAGGTCGATGAGCTCTTGGCGGGAGTGGACGCCCAGTTTTGCGTAGATATGCTTGGCGTGGGTGGCCGCCGTCTCGCGGCTGATGATGAGCTCGTCGCGGATGTAGGGGATGGAACGGCCCTGGGCGAGCAACGCGAGCACCTCGGTCTCGCGCGGCGTGAGGCCGCCGACGCGGGCGAGCTCGTCGATGCGCGCCGCGCCGTGCACCTCGCCAGATGCGTCGGCGGTTGGTGCGGTAGTGGGCGCCGGTGCATCCGGCTGAGGCTCACCGGGCTGGTCCATGGCATCGTGGGCATCCGGCGATTCGGTCACGATGCCCTTCCCATGCGCGTGGGGCTGATCCTTTGCGGTCTCGGGGATGCGCAGGAATGTGGAGGTCTCGCCCATAACGGCCATAGTGACCGTCACGAGAACGACGATGCACCCCACGCTCACCGCGGTGAGCCCCGTCGGCTGCGCCAACATCAGCGGTTCGAGAACGATCCACAAAACGAGGCCCAGAAGGTCGCCCGCATGCACGAACAGCCATCCCAAGCTTGAGGCCTGGGCGGGGGTCGCGCGGCCGGCGGCGGCGTAGTTGGCGAAGTAGATCTGGGCGATCAGGCAGAAGGTGAAACGGCCTCCGAGCGATGCGGCCACGGCAACAAGGGCGCCGGCCTGCCCGAGCAGGATGACGGCCGCAAATCCGATGACCAGGGTGGGGCACATCCAGCGGTAGAGGAAGAACAGGGATATGCGGCGCGGTCCCGAAATGGCCATGGCCGCCACCACGGCCATCATGAGCGCGCTGAACAGCAGGATGGCTTGAAGGGGGATGCCCTCCACCCGCTCGGCGCTCATCATGCCCGCGATGCTCACGATGGAGAACACGACGAGGATGCCGAACCCCGTGCGCCCGAGCCCCGCCAAGGGGGAGCGCTGCTCGGTTGCGAAGCGATGGGCGGTTGCGAGCGCCTCTTCGGTGCGGGCGGCTTCTGGCGTCCACGCGAGATGGAAGCAGAGGCCGGACAAAAGCGGCAGCGCCGCGGCGACGGCAACGGGCACCCAACCGTCCATGGCGGATACCAGAAGCACGATGACGGCGGCGGATACCGCGGAAACCGGCGCGAGCCATTCCGCTCGATCGCGGGGGATGACGGCGTAGTACTCGCCCCACATCGCCCACAGAAGTGCGCTTCCGATGCCCGTGGCCACGGCGCCGATGCCGAAGAGCGCAGCGTTAAGCCCCGGATCGGCGACGGAGACGAACATGAAAGGAGTGCTCGCGGCCGTAAGGGCGGGGGCGACGACGAAGAGGGGGCGATGGCTTGTGGGCGAGCCGATGCGCGGCTCGGCGAGCACGATGGCCGCCAGCGTCGCCACGGATGCGGCCAAGGGGAGCACGGCGTAGAAGAGCGCGGCGCCCATCGAGGAGGCTCCGGAGGACGCGCCAGCTGCAGCTTCGCCCGCATCCGGGATCGCATCCCCGCTCAGCACGCCGGCGGCGTTGGTGTAGAACACGCAGAACACCCAGGCGAGCAGAAACGCCCACCCCAACTGCCGCAGCGGCGCGACCTCTCGGCGCTCGCCGTTCTGCGGCGCCAGCCATATCGCGAAGCGTTCCTTCACGGCCCTCCCTTTCCAATCCTCCTCATTGTAACGCGAATGACGCGAAGGCTATCGCAGCTTGAAGGTCATGGCGACGGGGTTGTGGTCGGAGTAGGCGAAGTCCAGATCCACGGTGGAGCAGTCGAGGCATTCCACGTTGTCGGAGTAGATGAAGGTGTCCATGACCCAGCGGTCGTTGGTGCCGTCATAGGGGCGCCCGGCGTCGCGGCAGGTGGCGGCATCGGGGAAGGCGGCGGTGCCCGTCTCATCGAGCTTCGCCTTGGCGGCTACGGTGAACCCTTCCGGCACGCCAGCGAAGTCGTAGGGCTTCGCCCAGCTTTCCACGACCTGGGTTGCATTGCCGTACACCTCGCCGGAGACACCGATCATGTCGTGGTTGTAGTCGCCGCCGGCGATGACGTAGTTGCCCGCCGCCCGCTCGGCCGTCATGTCCTCGTAGAGCTTCTCGCGCTGGGCCGCCATGATGGAGGCATCGGCCCCGTAGGCGGACAGATGCACGTTGAAGAGCACGAGCTCGGCGTCGCCCGCGGGCACGCGCACGATGGAGTAGCAGCGGTCCAGGTCGAGGAGCTTGCTGAAACTCTCCGAAATGGGCAGGCTCTTGCGCACCGGGTCGCCCACGGGCAGGCGCGAGAACGTGGCCAGCCCCGCGCGGTTGGCGCCGTGAGGTGCGTAGAGGGGCCAGGCGAGGAAGGCCGAGTCGTAGTTCTGGCAGAACACCGACCAGTCGCTGGGGAACTGGGTGCGCAGAAGCTCGTACTCGTCGATGTGGTGGCTGCGGGTGCCGTCTGTGTCCACTTCTTGGAAGAGAACGAAATCCGGCGAGAGCGCACGTATGGCCTCGGCCGAGCCGAGAATGTCCTCGCGCACCACCTCCGGGCTTTCGGCCACCGATCCTGTGCCGCCGTCCATGAAGAAGTCGAAGTCGCGGTTGTAAGCGCCGAAACCGAGGTTGGCTGTCACCACGGTGAACTCCTCATCAGCGGAAACGACCGGCGCAGCCTCGTCGGCAGCCAAAGGCGCGTCCACGGTGAGCGCCAGATTGTCGGGAAGTCGCTCGTAGGTGACCATGACGTAGGCGACGTAAACAAGGGCCACGGCCAGAAGCGCGCCGAGCAATGCGAGCAGAACCGTTATTATGCGTTTGGCCACAAAAGGCTCCTTTGACGAGGGAAAAATCCATTTGGGTCATTGTACTTCACCCTGATACACGGGTCATTGTGGAATACCCTAGCTTAACCATATCGTTAGGCAGTCGCATTAGATGACTAAAAACTCACCATTGGATTTGAATCTGAACACTCTGTATCCAGATAATGACAGGGAGGTAACAGAGACCTGACGCGACAGTGACAAGCTAGAGGAAGCTATAAGGTACGCTCCATCGGATTGCACAGGTAGCAAGCATTCCCTTTGGCACCCTTCTTCTCGCGGGTTGGTCGCTTGGGTGCGCTTAAAGACAGGAGGTCCCTCATGCAGTCGAACAAGAAGAGCACCCGAGGTGTGGCGACGCGCGAGGTACTCCGCAGCAACGACACGGCCAAGCGGTCGGCGGAGATCGTCGTCGCCGCGCGCGAGCTGTACGAGGAGAAGGGCCTGGCCCGCACCTCCATCCAGGACATCACCAACCACGTGGGCGTGACGCGCTCGCTGTTCTACCACTACTTCCAGAACAAGGAAGAAGTAACGAGCGCCGTGCTCGACCAGTACATCACCGATTTTCTGGAGGCCATGCAGCACTGGCACGAGAGCCAGACGGCGCTGGCCACCGACGAATCGCTGCACTTCATGGTGAAAATCATGCGCATGGTGCTGTTCGAGAAGAACACCTTCCGCATGGCCCTTTCCACCCAGGAGAATGCGGCGCTGTACCTGGATTTCCTCAATCGCTTCGCCGCCCAGGGCGCCGAGTTCATGGTGACGCACCCCATGGTGGAGCAGACGAAGTACGGCGAGCAGTCCGACCATCTGTACGAGACGTTCTACGTGCTCATCGTGGGGCTGGTGAGCTATCTGCGCTCGCATCCGGATGTGGAGGACGAGGTGCTCATCGACGTCGTCACCCGCATGCTCAACATCGAGCAGGCCGAGGAGGCCCGCGAGCTCGCCTAATTCGGGGTTCCGCACTGCTTCTGGTTGGAAGGTCGGCGATCTTGCCAAGCTGCTCTGGCGCTCTTCGCGGCCGGATCCTGCGTCGCGCCGCCGTTGCGCGGCGGTATGGCGAATCGGTTACGATCTGCGCGCTGCGCCGCCTATCGGCTATCATCTTACTCGTAAGGTAACGGGCCCGCCCGCGTAAGCGGCGGGCCCGTGCGCGATTGCGGGAAGGAGGGGCCATGGACATCAAACGAGTGCTGGCGAGCACGCCTCGCGACCACGACCCGGGCGCTGCCCGTCCGCTGCTCACGCGCTGGGGCGAGGCGTTGGATCCGGAAACCGTGCGCGGCGAGCACCCGCGCCCGCAATTCGCCCGCGACCGCTTCATATCCCTCAACGGTTGGTGGGACTACGCTTTCGTTCCCATGGGAGCT
>OHUG01000632.1_pt1 | contig 14429 bp, 9 predicted proteins | sample 1579161 | NCBI WGS metagenome assembly OHUG01 (sample SAMEA3882514, study PRJEB24775) | human gut metagenome | biome: human-associated habitat; feature: intestine environment; material: feces | place: Netherlands | collected 2009/2010 | reverse complement strand
CAGCGCCGTCACGGGGTCTTTCTTCGAAGCCATGCGGCTGGGGATGATGCCGCCGATCAATGTCAGAAGCACGGAAATCGCAATGAGAATAACTGCCGCGGCCGGAGGAACCGCCGCCATGCTTTGCACGCCGGAAAGCTGCTCTATCACGATGTTCATCGGAATATTGAGCAGCATCGTGATGCCGATGCCAAGCACGCCTGCGGCAAGACCGATGATGAACGTCTCCGCATTGAACACGCGCGACACATCGCCTTTCGAGGCGCCGATGGCACGCAAGATGCCGATCTCCTTCGTGCGCTCCAGAACGCTGATGTACGTGATGATGCCGATCATGATAGAGCTCACTACCAGCGAAATGCTGACGAAGGCAATGAGCACGAGCGAGATCATGTCGATAATATCGGTCACGCTGCCCATGAGAACGCCCATGTAGTCTGTGTATAGGATGACTTTATCGTCTTCCCCGGCGCCCTCCATTTGGCTGTTGTATTTGTCGATACTTGCGATCACGCGCTCTTTTGCCTCGAAATCGACCGGGAAAATCTTGACCGATTGCGGGTCGTTTTCGTCTGCGTAGCCCAAGGTGATCAGGTTGTTATCGTAGGTAAGCTTACTTGCATTCGCGTAATTCGTCATAAGCGACGTCAGGTCTTCGGCGTCCATATTGAATTGGATGGCGTTGGCAAATGCCGCTGCATCGACCGTGAAAGCGTTCTGCATATTCGAGGCGAGCGTTTGCGAAAGCTGCGACCCAATTTGCGAGCTCATCTGCGTCATAGCAGAGGCAAGACTGCCTTGGAGCTGGGTGGAGACAGCAGCGCCTATCTGAGTGCTCACTTGGCTCATGATTCCTGTGAACACGCTTTGCATGTAAGGAGCAAGCTGGTTCGACACATACTCTTGAGCGACGCTCTGCAATCGATCCGCAACGGGCTGACCGGCAATTTCTACAACCTTCGCAATGATTGCCTGCGCCTCGGATGTTGCCGCGTACTCTTGGAATTTCGCTACGATTTTCTGCCCGAATTCCGGATCGTTCGGAGATACCCCGTCGCCATGAGCCGCAAGCCACGTCATGAATCCCTGCACGTAATCGCCGCTGAGTTTGGTCACCTGCTCAAGCTGGTCGGGCTGAAGTACAGGGTCATCCTGCAAACCTCCCAAGATGCTTGAGAAATCAGGAGCCGGAGCTTGAGAGACAAGGGAGGAGACGTCCACGGAATCAATCGCTCCGGAAAGGTCTATGCTCACGCCGCTTAAATCGACTCCTGCGAAATCGAAGCCCGACAAGTCAAGACCAGCACCGATCTTGCTCTGGTCGAACTTGAACGCATTCGCGATGGCGGCCTGATCGACGGTGAAGAGATTGGCGAGGTCGACGCCTTCTTTCGCCTCCTCCTGCAGGGTGTCGAACGACTTACCTGTGAATACATCGATATCGGGAGAACCGAGCTGCTGCTTCACGATTTCGGAAGAAGCGGCACGGTCCATGAGGGCGATAGACAAATCGTGCGTATAGGCGATTCCCTGGGTTAGCGCGGCGGATTTTGCCGCAGGGTCGGGCTGCACCACGCCAACGATTTTGAGGTCAAGACCCCCCTCGACCTTCTCACGCATGAAGTCGGCGTCATCCGCCATGTTCGTCCATCCGCCCGTTTCTTCATTCTTGCGATATGAATCCGAGGGACTCAAGACCTTGAAGCTCGTGTTCAACGCGTCTTCGTATGTGAAATCGATTTCGGTCTCCGGCACCTCTATTTCGCCGGAGGCATTCATGGTACTGTCCACCAGATTGTCGAGCTCTGCGGGATCAAGCACGCCAATGCTATACAGCGTGTAATCGCTGATCTTCCCGCTCGAGGACAAAACGAGCACGCACTCATCGGCCGATTCCGCCCAGCGACCGGCGACGACGTCATATTGCTCGTCAAGCAATTCCCTGTTATCGATCATTTCGTTGAACGACGTCGTGGCACCCATGCCCGTTCCAGCCATGGCAGCATTCGAAGCGCCTCCCGTCATGGCAGTAGTCATAGAGTTCGGCGAAAGCTGAACGGCTCCGTCTGTCGTATCGGCACGATAGACGAGCGGAGTGATGCCGTAATCGTACTGGATGGCGCTGACTTCAGAGCTTATGCCGTCGCCACCTTCGTCAAGAAACGCTTTGAAACTTGCCATGTCGTTCGATTTAACACTCGCAAACATGTCTTTGAGCATGGTGAAGACCTGAATAGAGCCCTGTTGATTGCCCTCTTGCGACGAAACATCATCATTCGTGGCCGTAGCATCCGATGCAGAATCGTCTGCAGAGCCGGCATCGCCCGTCAGCATGCTCGTAAGATCGTAACTTTGTTTAGCAATAGTGAGCGGGTAGCTTGAAAGCGTGTCTTGCTCGACCTTGGCAATGTAGTCGTTCACGCCGTTTGAGAGCGAAAGGATCAAGGCGATGCCTATGATGCCGATGGACCCCGCAAACGCCGTCAGAAGCGTACGTCCCTTTTTAGTCAGAAGGTTGTTGAGCGAAAGCGAAAGCGCCGTAAACGGATTCATGGACGTGCGGCGGGCCTCCCCTGCATGGGCTCGAGCCGCCGTGCACTCCGCCGGCGTAGGATAATACGGGTCGCTATCATCCATGACAACGCCGTCTTTGAAGCGGACAATGCGATCGGCGTAATCGGCAGCAAGGTCCGGATTATGCGTAACCATGACAACAAGACGGTCTTTGGCTACGTTTTTGAGAATCTCCATGACCTGTACGCTCGTCTCCGAATCGAGCGCTCCGGTGGGCTCGTCGGCAAGAACGATAGAAGGGTTGTTCACCAAGGCGCGCGCAATGGCGACGCGCTGCATCTGCCCGCCGGACATCTGATTGGGCTTCTTGTGCAGCTGGTCGCCCAGACCCACTTGCTCGAGAGCGGCGACGGCGCGCGCACGACGCTCGGATTTCGAAACTCCCGAAAGTGTCAGCGCCAATTCCACATTGGAAAGCACATCCTGGTGAGGAATGAGGTTGTAGCTCTGAAACACAAAGCCTACGCTGTGATTTCGGTACGAATCCCAGTCGCGGTCTCTGTATTCCTTAGTGGAAACGCCGTTGATGACCAGATCACCCGAAGTATAACGGTCAAGACCACCAACGATGTTGAGCATGGTGGTTTTACCGCAACCGGACTGACCGAGGATAGCAACGAATTCGCTATCGCGAAATTGCAGGCTGACGCCCTTCAGGGCATGCACCGTCGCATCCCCCGAAACGTAGTCTTTCTTGATGTCTTTCAGCTCGAGCATACCGGTAGTCTTTCTTTACGGTGTAAAAGATATTATTTACGAGATGGTTAAGCACGTAAACTATACCGCAGCAGATCGAGAGACCCGCCCACCGTTACCTTTCCGTTGAGCCTTGTTGCATTAAAAAACGCCGCTCTTTCTAACGAAAGAGCGGCGTTCCGTCCGGCCGCCTCAAGGGAGGGGTTGGCGGCTCTGTTGAGACCCGAATAATCGAGACGGGTATTGCGAATCCGCAGATTATCAGCACACGCAGAAGACGGGCTATGCGTTCGCCGCACTTTCGCCCGCAACATAACCGTGCGTTGCAGCAAGACCGTTCGACCCACCATGCAACAGGGTTTCGTAACTAGACCCGAAACGATATCCGACCGTATTGCCTGCTGCATACAAGCCAGGAATAGGGTCGCGATTTGTATCAAGAACCTGAAGTTTTTCGTTGCAGCGAACGCCGCCGAGAGTGCAATAGAATAGATACGTCATCTTCCAGGCTTGGAAAGGACCGTCGTCAATAGGGTCGAGATACCTCTTTGCCTTCATGAAATCAGTGTCTTCACCCGCTTCGCACATCTCGTTATAGCGCTCCACCGTAGCAACAAGATTGTCGGCAGGAACACCAATCATATCGGCGAGCTCCTCGATTGTATCGGCTTCGTAATGCTCAGTGCTCTCGATATCGAACACCTGCGCAGCCTGCTCTCGATCATAGCCAAACGAAGACGGCATCTCGAAATCGTTCGTAGGAATAATCTGCCATACAAAATTGCCATCACCAGGCAATTCGGCAATCAGGTGGCTGCTGGTTAAAAGCGACGTACATTCGTTCATAAAGCGCTCGCCCTTAGTGTCAACCAACAAATACGGGAAGCTACGCCAGGCTGTAGTCTGCCAAGAGGCGTAACCGCTACGATCCTCCATTTCGGCACCAGCCCAACAAAGCATTTTATGACCCAAGCCATCGTCCATCGTCTCGTCGACAGGGTCACCGCCCATATAGGCGTTATAGGCGTTGTTACTCAGCGCCCATTGAGCAAAATCCGGTGCAAAGAAGCGTTTCATCATGGCTTCGTTCGATCCGAAACTACCCGTGCACATTACAACGCCCTTGCTGGCTTTGTAATAAACTTTCTTATCGCCTTGGCTGGCGATAACGCCAGTTACTGCGCCCGAATCATCTTTCACAATGAGTTCAGCACGCGTGTTGTAATCAGTAACGACACCCTTGTCTTCCAAAAAGTCGTGAATATTATGGGTGAAGTCCGTCAGAATATCTGTCTTTTCGGAGAAGGCGACGCCCGTCGAGATATAGGAATTGATTTCCTGCGTAGGGTCGGGAAAAATCCCCTCAAGACTCAGGGGCTGGCAATACTGGCCATACGGCTCGCAGAAATCTTTAACAAGATTGTCGAGGATTTCGCCCGAGCGATTGCACCACACAGCGTTAAGCTTCATATCCGAGCGATACTGCGTTAGATTGAACATTTGGTTTGCGACCTGAATCTTGTCATACTCCGGCAAACCCTGCGAAAGCTGCGTTTCGGAATTCAGGAACGATATCGTCATTCCTCCGATATGGGGCGCTCCGTTACGTTCAATAACCGTCACTTGCGCACCATTCTTCAACGCACCATATGCCGCCATGGAACCCGAAAGCGCCGAACCTACAATAAGAACTTCACATTCCTTGGTTTCTTCGCAATCTGCAGGCGTTAGTACTGGAGCCTCTCCGAGCCATGACTTGTCATCGTATTCGTTTGAGGACTGTTCGCCGCTTGTTCCCTCCTTGCCCACGGTCTCGGGGGTTCCGCAGCCCGTAAGACTCGCAGCACCCAGCCCAAAAAGACCAGCGGCAGCCCCCGCTTTCAGGAAATTTCGCCTTGTAAGATCCATTCTGAATCCCCTCCTCGATTACAGCTCACGAAAGACATACCCTCGCAAGCCAACCCCTTGACGTCTTGCGAACGCCCTTTCATGCCTCTATTATGTCGGCAGGTAGAGATTCTTTAAATAAACAGATTTTTTTGACATCGAAACGAAGTGCTTACTGCGCACAAGAAAACAGGGCGTCAGATATCGTAGCGATCAAAAAGACCGCGCACCGTACGCAATAGCCTGAAAAAGAAAGACGAAGGCATGGACATCAAGGTTTACCGTTATTTCACCGCTCTCGCCAGAACAAAAAACTATGCCAGAGCCGCCAAGGAGCTCTATATAACGCCTCAGGGACTTTCGTCCTCTATCAAAAGGCTTGAATCCTCTTTAGAGGTGCCCTTATTCGATTCCAAGTCGGGATCCATTGAGCTCACCGAATACGGCACCATCCTTTACCGACGCGTACGAAGCATCCTTCGCGAACACGATGAAATGCAGGAAGAGATTCGCTCTCTTTATCGGCGCAAATCAGGTCGAATACTCCTGTCTGCGTCCACCGGCATTTACAACGTCATTCCGCGAGAAGCCGTTAGAAACTTCAATAAAACATCTAAGACTGGGGCGCACGTCGACGTATCGAGAACCGTAGTTGATTACGACTGCGAAACGAGTCTGATAGAACGAACGTGCGATTTCGCGCTCCTCAACGACCCTGTAGACCACTCGGTTCTTGCTTCTATTCCTCTTCAAAAGGATATGATGTTTCTTTGGGCCCCTGCCAATTCTCCGCTCGCAGGCAAAGACGAGCTCAATATAAGAGACCTAGACGGACTTACCATCTCCTGCGTCACATCCCAGGAATTCAAGACCTCGCGCAAAAACGAAAGCATCCTTCATGAACATGCGCCTCATTGCACCCTTCTTTACGAAGATGAAATGATTTCGGTTGTTGAAGCGGCCCTCAGAAACAGAGGGTACGCACTTCTGCCGCGTGTCCATGCGCTCGCCTTCCAGCGCGAAAATCGTGCAGCCATTCCTGTAAGAAACCTAGACTGGGGCTTTTCCATTGCGTATCGAGCAGACCGAACCCTAAGTCCGCAAGACGAAGAATTCCTTGACTTCATGAAAGGCTATCAACGATTCTACTGTTAGCACACGTTTCTCATTCTTCCGTCTCAAGACCCCATCGAAAAGAACCCGTCACGCACGGGCCCGAAACACCCTGAAACCCTATATTAGATCGAGACAAAACAGCCGCCGAACATTACTTCGGCGGCTGTAAATCACAGATTTAAGATTGTCTAAACTCAACTCAAGGAGTTTACTCCGCATACCCATTGGGATTGCTGGACTGCCAACGCCAGGAATCCTCGCACATGCGGTCGAGGTCGTATTCGGCCTCCCAGCCAAGCAGATTCTTCGCCTTCGCCGGGTCTGCGTAATTCGTGGCAATGTCTCCCGCGCGGCGCGGCTGGATGTCGTAAGGAAGCTCCTTGCCGCAGGCGCGCTCAAATGCATGAATAACGTCAAGGACGCTCGATCCTTTGCCCGTGCCAAGGTTTACCACCTCGACGCCCGTCTTGCCGGCCATCCACTTCAGGGCGGCAACATGGCCTCGAGCCAGGTCGACGACATGGATGTAGTCGCGCACGCCCGTGCCGTCGGGCGTCGGATAGTCGTCGCCGAACACGCGCACGGCAGCGAGCTTACCGACCGCAACCTGAGCAACATAAGGAACGAGATTGTTCGGGATACCCTTGGGGTCCTCGCCAATTAGACCGCTCTCGTGAGCTCCGATGGGATTGAAATAGCGAAGAAGAACAACGTCCCATTCAGGGTCTGCGGTATGCAGATCGGTCAGGATTTGCTCGATCATCCACTTCGTCCAACCGTAGGGATTGGTAGCGGGCTTCTTCTCCGCAGACTCGGACAGGGGCACACTCTCCGGCTCTCCATACACCGTTGCGGAGCTGGAGAACACGATGGATTTGCAGCCGTACTCGCGCATCACGTCGCACAGCACAAACGTGCCCGTAAGATTGTTGTGGTAATACTCGAGCGGCTTCTCGACGCTTTCGCCGACAGCTTTGTAGCCAGCAAAGTGAATGACGGCATCAATCTTATTCTCCTCGAACACGGCAGACAGGGCCTCGCGGTCGAGAATGTTCAGCTCGTAAAATTTCAAGCCATCTACAGCGTCCGCAGGAGCCTTACCCGCCGCAGCAGAGTCGGCCACGATCGAACGGACGCGATCGAGAGCAACCTCGCTGGAATTGGAGAGGTCGTCCACAACGACGACGCCATAGCCAGCTTCGAGCAGCTCGATGCACGTGTGGCTTCCGATGAATCCGGCACCGCCAGTGACCAGAATATTCTTCTTCTCAGACATAGAACGCCTTTCGTTCGCTCGCGCACAACGGCGCGTTGGAAACAGCATGCCCTCATTGTACGATCAGGGCGTAATTCCCGCGAAAAATTCATGTTGTCGAGATCAAACGCACGACAGCCGCCGAGCCGCAAGTTTGTCCGAGTGCGTTCGAATGATTCGAGACTTTCTTTTCGGAGACAGCGGGCGCAAGCGCGAGATGTTTCACGTGAAACATCGGAAGATCCTACCTTCCTCCCATCGAGCCCGCTTACGCACGAAGCTTGCCCACGAACTCCTCGAGCCGGTCGAGACCCTGCACGATATCCTCCATTGAACAGCAATACGATAAGCGCACGAAGCCTTCGGCCCCGAAAAACACTCCGGGAACCAACGCGACGCGGGCTTCCTTGATGAGACGTGTGCAAAATTCCTCGGAAGACATTCCGAATTCTCGAATAGAGGGAAACGCGTAGAACGCACCCTCAGGGCGGACGGTTTCAAGCCCCATCTCGTCCAGGCGGCGCAGCACCACATCGCGACGCGCGCTATACACCTCGCGCGCTGGCGCAACATCTTTCTCAAGAGCTCGCACGGCAGCGTGCTGAACAAATGCAGGCACGGACGAAACCATATACTGATGCACCTTTGCCATCTGGGACGAGAGGGACTCATCCGCCGCAACCCATCCGAGTCGCCAGCCTGTCATGGCGTACGGCTTGGAAAAACTGTCGCACACAATAACCCGATCGCGCAGCTGGGGATATTCGGCGGCAAAGCTCTTGTATCCTTCTTCGTATACCAACTGCCCGTACACATCGTCACAAATAACGAACACGTCACGCTCCTTTGCGAAGCGGGCGACCGCAGCAAGACTTTCCCCATTCAAGATACAACCCGTGGGATTGTTCGGAGACGTTATGACGATGGCCTTCGTATGCTGCGAAGCTGCGGATTCCAACATTTCGCCGGTGATCTGAAACGCCGCATCGCTCGTGTCCACGAGGACAGGAGTTGCGCGATTGATTGTAATGATGGACTCGTAAAGCGTGAAGGCGGGCGTAGGCACGATAACCTCATCGCCCGGGTTGAGAACGCTTGTCAGAGCAACGAAGAGCGCTTCGGTGGCACCGCACGTCAGAATGATTTCTTGTGGCGCGTAGTGCTTACCGAACGAAGCCATGTGCTCACTCAGGGCGTTGCGAGCGAAATCATATCCGTTGTTCGGGGGATAGTGAGTAAATCCGGCGGCAAGATCGGCAGGAACCTCAGCCTTCACCTCGTCGGACGTATCCGAGCGTAAGCGAAATACAGCCAGGCGTCTCTTTTGCCATGGCGGCGAATCGGCGAATGCCGGAAAGCTTGAGCTCGTCGAGCGTCGTATTGAGGGAGAGCATGCGTTACCTTTCGTGTATGGTTTCATTGCGATTGCAAGTCTGAGCATCTCGCGAAAGTCTGTTTACGGGACTTTTTCGTTTTCGATCCTACGGACAAACAAGAAAACGAACGGCCGCCATCGAAGCCTGCCGATGACGGCCGTTCAGCCGTGAAGAATTTTAAGCCTTAGCGATCGGCCATGGCCACGTATTCGCGCGGGCATCCCGTCTTTTTGTAAGCGGGACGCATGATGCGCTTGCCCGATACGATTTCCTCGAAACGATGGGCGCTCCAGCCTGCCATGCGTGCACAAGCGAAAATAGGAGTGAGCATCTCACGGGGAATACCCAACGCGCCGTAGACGCAGCCGCTGTACAGGTCTACATTCGCGCAAATATCCTTACTCTTGCCCGCTTCGGCCAGCAACTCAGGAGTGAGGCGCTCGATGATTTCAAGCAAGCGGAACTCAGGTTCGAAATCGGTACCGGCAACCAGTTTTTCGGCATATTTATGACACAGCTCCGCGCGCGGGTCGGACAAGGTATACACGGCATGGCCCATGCCGTAAATCAAGCCCGTACGGTCGTACGCCTCCTTCTTAACTATCTTGCGCAGGTAATCGGCCACCTGTCCTTCGTCAGTGATGTCGGCCACATGCGCCTTGATATCATCGGTCATCAAGAGCGTGCGGTTGTTAGCACCGCCATGACGGGCGCCCTTCAAGCTTCCAATAGCCCCTGCATACGCCGAATATGGATCGGTATCGGCGCTGGTCAGAGCGCGACATGTAAATGTGGAGTTGTTGCCGCCACCATGCTCGGCATGAAGCATCAGCATGATGTCGAGCATTTTCGCTTCGGCATCCGTAAAGGAACGGTCGGGACGCAACATGGAAAGGATGGTCTCCGCGGTGCTCTGCCCTTCGACGAAATGATGTATGAACATGGAATCGCCGTAGAACTTGTCGCGCATAACGTGGTACGCAAGCACCATGATGCGCGGCAAGCGCGAAAGCAGCGCAATGGACGTGTCTACCTCATGCTCTGCGGAGCGATCTTCGGCATTCGGATCGAAAGCGTAAAGCTGGAGAACCGAACGAGCCAGGCAATTCATAACATCGCGCGTAGGCGGCTTCATGATGTAGTTTGCGGTAAAGCCGTCGGGCAGATCGCGCTGTTCGTCGATAAGAGCCTTGAACTGAGCGAATTCTTCGGCCGTAGGCAAGGATCCGGCCATAAGCAGGTACGCGGTTTCTTCGAAGCCGAATCGATTCTCTTGAACCGCGTGGTCAACCAGGTCGTTGATGCTGTAGCCACGATAAGAAAGACGGCCGCGGTCGGGCACTTTATCGCCCTCAGACACAACATAGCCATGCACGTTGGAGATGTTGGTGACGCCTGCCAGCACGCCCGTGCCGTCGGCGTTGCGCAAACCGCGCTTCACGTCATATTTTGCAGAATAGTATTCCGGATCGACGGCGTGGATGGACGAGAAATCCCTATACAGGGGCAAGGAGTCTTTCATAGTGTTCCTTTCATGCATGAATCCCTTCAAGGCATAGAGCGCATGTCGGCCTTGACTCCTGCGACCGCAGGCGAACCGCAACCTCGGGGTGAGCCGCGGCAACGATTCTTCAAAGCGTCCTTTACGCAAATCACTATAGTATGCGAAAGTGCCGCGCCCGAAAAGCAGACGCGGCACTTCCGTACAAAACTTGTTACTAGGCGAAGGTCCAAAGCGACAAAGAAGCCCCTGCAGGGCACTCCCCCGAACAAAACGGAGCTTGCCTTAACGCAACAATTCGCTCATTCGCCGCCGGCTACGAAAGCTCGTGAATGAACAGGCCGCTGCGAAGCTTCGGCTCGAACCACGTGGACTTAGGAGGCATAAGCATGCCTGCGTCGGCCACGGCAAGCAGCTCCTCGATAGCGGTCGGGAACATGGCGAATGCAACCGCAGGGCCTTCCACGGCATCGTACGCTTTCACCTTGCGCTCGAGTTCGCCCAGGCCTCGAATGCCGCCAACGAATTCGATACGCCCGCTCGTGCGCGGATCCTCTATACCAAGAATGGGAGAAAGCACATGGTTCTGCAGCAACGACGCGTCAAGACCGTCCACGGGGTCGTCGCTTTCGAACTCGGGGAGAATTCCCAATCCGTACCAGCGGCCCTGCAGATACATGCCCATAGCGCCCTTCTCGATGGGCTCGAGCTGCGGCTCCTGAACGTGGAGTATCTCGTATTTCTCTTGAAGCTTGTCCAAGAATTCTTCGACCGTAAGGCCATTCAAGTCGCGCACAACGCGATTGTACGGCAGGATAGCAAGCTGGCCCGCCGGGAAAAGCACCGACAGGAAGTAATTGAACTCCCCGTCGCCCGTGCAGTCGGAGCATGCCTCGCGACGAGCGCGGCTCACCTTCACGGCGGAGGCAGCACGATGATGCCCGTCGGCGATATAGGCCGCGGGCACGTCAGCGAATGCCCCAACCAGCGCGTTGACCTTCCCGGGGTCGGCTATACGCCACACACGATGCGCAATGTCATCCTCGGAAACGAAATCGTACAAAGGAGCTTCGGCGCGAATCCCGTTCACCAGAGCGTCCACCGTCTCGCTATCGCGATAAGTGAGGAAGATGGGGCCGGTTTGCGCATCGAGCGCGTCAATATGGCGAATGCGGTCGCGCTCCTTCTTTTCAAGCGTGTTCTCATGCTTTTTGATGGTGCCGTTTTCATATTCGTCGACTGCACAACACGTCACGACACCAATTTGGCTGCGCCCGTCCATGACGAGCTCGTAGAGGAAAAGACACGGAACGTCCTCGCGCACGAACGTGCCGTCGGCAATGCGCTCGCGCAACAAATCGCGGCCTTTTTCGTACACCTCGTCGGCATACATATCCATCTCGGGGTCGAATTGGGTTTCGGGGCGGTCTATATTCAGGAAAGATAGCGGCTTGCCGGAGACGGCGGCTGCGGCTTCGGCGCGATCGTACACATCATACGGCAACGCGGCCACCTCGTGAGCCACGCCGTCGGCAGGGCGAACAGCCTTGAACGGATGAATTCGCATAGACAATTCCCTTCGTCATGCACATCGGCGGCTTGCACGATGCTCGAAGAGCCGCGCAAGCCGCCGACGAAACTACCAGGTCAAAACACAGGAGCGCTTCTTGCTTAATTTACCTTATGAACGGTGCAGCCGTTCTCCAGATAATCCATAACGGACTGCGCCGCCATCTTGGCGCAGTTGTCCTCCGCCTCTTTAGTGGAGGCGCCCAAATGCGGCAGAACGATGGCGCGCTCCATGGCTGCAACCGCAGGGTTGGCAAAGTCGGTCACATAACGAGCGACTTTGCCTTCGGCAAGCGCGGCGGCCATATCCGCATCGTTAACCAGGGTGTCGCGCGAGAAATTCAGGAACACGACGCCTTCCTTCATCTGCCCGATCGCAGCCGCATCGACCATGCCGATCGTATCCTTCAGAGCGGGCACGTGGATGGTGATGTAATCGCATGCGGGATACAGCTCGGCAAGGTCGGTAACGAACGTCATGTCGGCCGAAATAGACGCAGCGCGCTCCGCGTTGACAAAAGGATCGTAGCCGACGACTTTCATGCCAAGCGCCTCCGCAGCGGCTACGACCTTGGCGCCAATGGCACCCAAACCGATCACGCCGAGCGTCTTTCCGAAAATCTCTCCGCCGGCGAATGCCTTCTTGGCCTTTTCCGCAGCTTTCCCAACATTGGGGTCTTCGGCGTTAGCCTTGACCCACTCGATGCCGCCGACAATATCGCGCGCGGCAAGAAGCATGCCTGCAAGCACAAGTTCCTTGACGGCATTTGCATTGGCGCCAGGGGTGTTGAAAACCGCGATGCCAGCATCGGCGCATTTCTGCAGCGGAATATTGTTCACGCCGGCACCGGCGCGGGCGATGACCTTCAAGTTCGCAGGGAACTCCATCTCGTGCATATCGGCGCTGCGAACCAGGATGGCGTCGGCCTCTTCCACGTTGTCGGTCAGTTCGTAATCGGCGCTCAAGACGGCAAGGCCCTCGGCCGAGATATTGTTCAAGCAATGTACTTTGTACATGGTATTCCTCCCCTATCAGACGAAACGAAGACGAACGTTCAAGCGTCTCCCCCGCAAAACATCTACGCCGCTCTTTTGAGCGGCGCAGCATCGTTACAGGTTTTCTTTCTCGAATTTTTCCATGAAGGCAACCAAGGCTTCTACGCCTTCGCGAGGCATGGCGTTATAAATGCTGGCACGCATACCGCCAACGCTGCGATGGCCTTTGATGCTCTCGATTCCGGCAGCTTTGGCTTCAGCAACGAATTTCGCATCAAGATCAGCATCGCCCGTAACGAACGGAACGTTCATGATGGAGCGATCCTCCTTGCGCGCCGTGCCTTTGAACAGCTTGCTCTGATCGAGGAAGTCGTACAGCAACTGCGCTTTTTCTTCGTTGCGCTTCTTCATGGCTTCAAGGCCGCCCTGAGCTTTGAGCCACTTGAACACAAGGCCGCAGATATAGATGCCATAACACGGCGGCGTGTTATACAGGCTCTTTGCATCTGCGTGGGTCTTGTATTGCATCATGGTGGGCACGCCGGGAAGTTTCTCCTCGGGGATGAGGTCTTCGCGAATGATGACGATGCACACGCCCGCAGGACCGACGTTCTTCTGGACGCCGCCATAGATGACACCGTAGCGCTCTACGTCGATCGGTTCGGAGAGGAAGCAAGAGGAAACATCCGCCACCAGCGGCTTGCCTTTGGTGTCGGGAAGCTCGCGGTAGAGCGTGCCATAGATGGTCTCGTTTTGGCAGATATAGACATAATCGGAGTCGTCGTTGACCTCGATGGCCTCGACGTCGGGGACGTAGGAGAAGTTCTCATCGTCGGAATTCGCCAAGCAACGTGCTTCGCCGAAAATCTGTGCCTCTTTCCACGCCTTCTTCGACCAAGAGCCGGACACGATGTAATCGGCCTTGCCGGTTTTCATAAGATTCATGGGAATCATGGCGAACTGAGTGGACGCACCGCCCTGCAGGAACAGCACGCGATAGTTGTCGGGAATCCCCATCAAATCACGCAAGTCCTGCTCGGCCGTCGTGATGATTTCATCGAACATCTTAGATCGGTGGCTCATCTCCATGACTGACATGCCGCAGCCCTTGTAATCCAGCATTTCTTCGGCGGCTTCGCGCAGAACTTCTTCAGGCAACACCGCGGGGCCTGCAGAGAAGTTGAAAACCCTGCCCATGTCGACGACCTCCTTCATTGGTCCGATTCCGTAGAACTTTGCATTGTCGCGGACACGCATTCCAGCACGACAGCCGAGCCTAATGGCCGCATGCTCGAAGCGCGCGAGACATCATTGCATTGTACGAAGCGAACGCACCAAAGAAGCGAAGGCAACCACAGGGAGCCTAAAGAAGCACGCGAGCGGCATGAAATCTCTTGTTAGATTCCCAGAATCTGCATAACCAAAAGCGCCACAGTAAGCACCGTCACGATAGCCACAG
>OHUG01000625.1_pt1 | contig 14550 bp, 8 predicted proteins | sample 1579161 | NCBI WGS metagenome assembly OHUG01 (sample SAMEA3882514, study PRJEB24775) | human gut metagenome | biome: human-associated habitat; feature: intestine environment; material: feces | place: Netherlands | collected 2009/2010 | reverse complement strand
CGTGCCGCAGCCGCCGGAGCGGTGCTTAAGCCGCAAGGCGGGAATTGTGCGGTGTTGCCCTAAATCAGAGGAATCCTGGCTGACGTCTGCTTATCAGCTTCTTACTTTTCCACCTGGAACAAATTCTGCTGACTGGTTGCTTTGGCACCGATGTTGTTATACTCCAAATAGAAGTACCCATGCACCCAGGCATCCAGCTCTGCATTCTCGCCGTAGGTGTGGGTCACGCCGTCCGCGTCCATATAGTCATTGGCGGCTGTCACCACCGGGGCCACCTGCTTGAGTGCCAGCAGGTACTGGTAATACGGGGTCAGCGGCAGCCCGGCATTTTCCACCAGGGTGGGAGCCAGCATGCACATATCCATGCGGTTGTACTCGTCGGTGGCGCTGGTCTGGCCTGCGTTTTCCAGCGGGTAGTTTGCCCAGATCAGGTAGGGCGTGCTGCGCTCCAAAATCTGCAAATTGTTCTCATCGGTAAAGGTATGGTCGGCCACATGATCCACAAAGCTGGGGGCGTGGTCGCCTGCCATGGCAACAATCACCTTGCGGCCGGTCTTTTCGTACTGCTCGGTCAGGTATTCGGTCAGTTCGCCAAAGGCACGGTCGGTCATATAGATGTTGCTCAGGTATTCATCCATGATGGAATCATACTCGCCGTAATCGGTTGCGGCATGCACGATATCCTCCTCCGGGGGGTTCATATCGTAATCGCCGTGGCTCTGGATGGAAACCAGGAACACAAACCGCGGCTGGTCCTCCGGCATTGCTTCATACAAACCTTCCAGGTCGCGGTAGGTGGCGCTGTCGGTCTGGTAGGGGCGGCTGCCATAGGTTTCCTTGGTCGGAAAATCATCCTGGAAGTGGGTCTCGTCAAAGCCCAGCGTCAGCCAGGCAGAATCGCGGCGGTAGTTGGAGTTGGTATAGGGGTGGGCTGCCAGCGTGGCATACCCCAGATCTTTCAGGTTGCTGACCAGGCTGTTTGCCTTGTGCAGGTTCAACCAGTTGAACGGTGTGATGGAGGGCATCAGCATCAGCGAGTTGGAGGAAAGCATCTCGTACTCGCTGGAGTTGGTGCCGCCGCCCACATGCGGGCTGATGGTGTGGCCGTAAATGGAGTTGGGCAGGTTTTTGGTCACCTGCATGATCTCCTGGTCGGCCTGCAGGTCTGTTACCAGGTCAAAGTCATAAAAGCTTTCGGACAGGATCAGGAACACATCGGGGTAGTCCTGCTCGTTTGCCGTTTCGGGGCTGGCCTGATAGTCCTGCGCCATTGCAGCGGCCTCGGTGGCGGCGTCCTCGCTGTAGCCGTCCGGCTGCAGGATGGGGTCCACCATCAGGCTGGCGGCTTCAAGGCTACCCGCCAGGTAGCCGTACTTATAATAGGTTTCCTGCCAGGCCCAGCCGTAAGTGGTGGCGGGCTTGATGGGGTTGGGGCTGAAATACCCCAGATACAACACCGCAAAAATGCCGCAGGCGCAGGCCAGCGCATGGGCGCCGCGCTGTTTCCAGCTGCGCTTATGCTTGCCGGCCAGTTTGACCTGCACAACGGCAGCCACCAGCACCGGGATGTACAGCAGCGCAATGGTAATAACTGTCTGGGTAATGTGCAGGGTATAACTGCCCATCACCTCTGCCGCGGTGCCCAGGTTCAGGATGTCCTGCGGCATCAGGGCGGAACCATGCAGGTCCCGCGTGTAATAGTTGACCAGCGCCAGCACGGTAAAAATCAGGCCGGAAACGCCGGTTGCAATGCCCCAGCTGCCGCACAGGGCAAACACCACCAGCGTCAGGCAGAACGCCGTCAGCGCATTGAGCGGTGCGTATACCGGCCACTGCCCCGCCATGTAGTTGGCAGTTACGCCGTCAGAAATTTCTAACTGGTAGCGCGCCACAAAGGCCGCTGCCACAGCCAGCGCAAATGGCAGCACCGTGCCAAGCCAGAAGCGCTTGCTTTTTAATGTTTTTTTGATGTTTTGCATGGGTATCCAGTTCCTTCGCTTTGTTTGTTCATTAAGTTGCGGTCAACATTCCGCGTCAACACACCGAATGTCCGGTATGCCCGCAAAAGGGCATATTAGGTTAGTATATCATATTTTATGCCGGTTGTGAATCACCGTTTTTCGGCCAAATGCTGCCACTTGTTCCAAATCCGGCCCGCCCGCGCAGATTTTGCATTTACCAACCTACGCTTTCATGTTATAATATTAATTAATCATCATTTTACCCCATAGACGGAGGCTATTCTATGAAAATTCCTGCAAAAGGTTTTACTCATGGCGGCAAGTTCCATGCAGACGATGTGTTCGCCACAGCGCTGCTGATGATTGTGCGGCCGGATATCAAAGTAACCCGCGGTTTTGTTGTGCCGGATGGTTTTGACGGCATTGTGTACGATGTGGGCTGCGGTATGTTTGACCACCACCAGGAACCGCGCGAAAGCCGCCCCAACGGCGTGCCCTATGCGGCCTTTGGCCTGCTGTGGCGCGTGTTGGGTGCCCAGCTGGTGGGTGCCCACCAGGCCCGCCTGCTGGATGAAAATTTTGTTCAGCCCCTGGACTTGAACGATAACACCGGCGAGCAGAACTCCCTGGCCGATGCCATCGGCAGCTTTAACCCCGTGTGGGATTCCGGCGAAGATTCCGATGCCTGCTTCTGGCGCGCCGTGCCCTTTGCCAAGCAGGTGCTGGAAAACGAGATTGCCGCAGCCAACGCCGTGAACCGCGCGGACGAGACCGTCCAGAACGCCTACAAGAACTCCAAGGACGGCATTGTGGTCCTGCCGGACTACATGCCCTGGAAAAACGGCCTGTACAAAACCGATGCCCTGTTTGTTGTCTACCCCAGCCAGCGCGGCGGCTACAGCGCCCAGTGCGTGACCGATTACAAGACCCGCCGCAGCAAGGTGCCGTTCCCGCCCGCATGGGGCGGCCAGCCGGAGGAGATCCTGCGCGAAAAGAGCGGCCTGGCTCTCAAGTTCTGCCACCCCAGCCGTTTCCTTGTCACCGCGGAAACCAAAGAGGATGCCATTGAGGCTTGCCGCCGTGCCCTGCGCGCCGCCGGAAGGCCGGTGAGCGCACAGTGAGCGCCGAAACTCTAGAGCAGTTTGGTCCCCGCCCCAGCACCGCGGCGGACTGCCAGCCAGACCCGGCTTCCGCCTGGGTCTACATGGTGCGCTGCGCGGATGGCAGCCTGTATTCCGGCTGGACCAATGACCTTGCCCGCCGCCTGCGCGCCCACAAGGGCGGCAAGGCCGGTGCCAAGTATACCCACGCCAAAGGTGCCGTTAAGCTGACCTATGCCGAGCGCTGCACCGATAAAAGTGCCGCCCTGAAGCGGGAAGCCGCCCTGAAAAAGCTGCCAAAACCCGAAAAGGAAGCCCTTGCCGCCCAGTGGACCGCTGAAAACACCATCACCCTGCGGGATGCCGCGCCGGAGGACGCCGCCGCCGTGGCGGAGCTGTACAACTGGTATGTCACCCACTCCACGGCCACTTTCCAGTATGACCTGTGTACCGAGGAATTCCAGCGCGAAAATATCGCCTATGTGCAGCAGCGCGCGCCGTTCCTGGTTGCCGTCAATGCAGCGGGCAAACTGTGCGGCTTTGCCTGCGCCCACCCCTGGCACAGCCGCACAGCTTATGCGTGGGATGTGGAGCTAACCGTTTACTGCGCCCACGACTGTGTGGGCCAGGGGGTTGGCGGGCGGCTGTACAAAGCCCTGCTGAACGGTGTGCGCCAGCGCGGCTACTGCAACGCCGTTGCCCTTGTGACCGGCCAGAACAAAGAGAGCTGCGCGTTCCATAAGGCGCTCGGCTTCAAAAAAATCGGCGTGGAACCCCGCACTGGGTACAAGTTCGGCCAATGGCTGGACCTTGCCTATTGGTGGATGGACCTGCGCCCCGGCCAGGAGCCTCCGGAGCCGGTGCGCCTGGGGCGATAAAACTGCATAACACAAAATTAAGCGGAGCACTGCTGATTGGCAGCGCCCCGCTTTTGTTATAAAGATTTGTAGGGCGTGATGCCTGCATCGTCCCGCATACTGAGCTGCAGCCATGGTATCCTGTCATCAACATCCTATCTCCCCGCCGCGCGTTTTTGTTTTCCACAAGAAGCCCCTCTGTTTGTGGAAAACCGTTCAGATTCTTTTCACTTTTCCCTGTCGTTACGCGGTCTGCATTCCTGTTTTTGCCCACAAACTGCCCTTGTTCACGCAAAGTTTACCGGAATTTCCAGCTATTTCATGCCTTGTTCATCCGCAGTTCATTTTTATTCTTCATGATAGAATCTATCGGGGGCCCCTATTACCGCCCCCAACTGGAGGAATTGTTATGCACGAAACCCAACAGCCGCGCGACCCCAAAAAGACGACCGGCATTGTATATGCCGTGATCCTTGTGGTGTTGCTGCTGCTCAATTTCTGGGCCTTCCCCGCCATGATGAAAGGCCAGGTCAAACAGGTCGATTACGGCACCTTCCTGAACATGCTCGAAGGCGGCGAACTGAGCACCGTTGAAATTCAGGATCAGCAGATCTATTTTGTGGACAAAAACGATACCACCTACTGCACCAACTCCATTGCGCAGGACCTGCAGCTGGTCAACCGGTTGGAAAGCGCCGGCGTTTCCTTTGGCAAGGTGTACAACCAGACCACCTGGGTGGATACCCTGCTGGGCTGGGTCATCTCGCTGCTGCCCATGATCATCCTGATCGTCTGGTTCAACCGCATGATGCGCAAGCGGGTCGGTGAAATGACCGGCGGCGCCAACAGCATGATTTTTGGCGGCGGCAAATCCGGTGCCAAACAGTATGTCGTTGAGGATGGCAAGTCCATCAAATTTGCCGATGTTGCCGGTGAGGACGAAGCCAAAGAGAGCCTGCAGGAAATCGTTGACTTCCTGCATAACCCCAAGCGTTACGAGGATATCGGTGCCAAAATGCCCAAGGGCGTTCTGCTTGTCGGCCCCCCGGGCACCGGTAAAACCCTGCTGGCCCGCGCTGTTGCCGGCGAAGCCGGTGTTCCCTTCTTCTCCATTGCGGGTTCTGAATTTGTCGAGATGTTCGTCGGCATGGGCGCTTCCAAGGTGCGTGACCTCTTCAAACAGGCCAACGAAAAAGCCCCCTGCATTATCTTTATTGATGAGATCGATACCATCGGCAAAAAGCGTGACGGTGCTTCCGGTATGGGCGGCAACGATGAACGCGAGCAGACCCTGAACCAGCTGCTGACCGAAATGGACGGGTTTGACGCCGCCAAGGGTGTTATCATTCTGGCCGCCACCAACCGTCCTGAATCCCTTGACCCCGCTTTGACCCGCCCCGGCCGTTTTGACCGTCGTGTGCCCGTGGAGCTGCCCGACCTGAAAGGCCGCGAAAGCATCCTGCGCCTGCACGCTCAAAAGGTCAAAATCGGCCCCGACTGTGACTTTGCCGTGGTTGCCCGCATGACTCCCGGTGCTTCCGGTGCCGAGCTGGCCAATATCATCAACGAAGCCGCCCTGGGCGCTGTGCGCCACCACCGCATGGCCGTTACCCAGTACGACCTGCAGGAAGCCGTGGATACCATCCTGGCCGGTGCCCAGAAAAAGAATAAGATCCTGAGCGACAAAGAAAAGTGCATCGTGGCCTACCACGAAGTCGGCCATGCCATGGTTGCCGCCCTGCAAAGCCATTCCGCCCCTGTGCAGAAAATCACCATTGTGCCGCGCACTTCCGGCGCGCTGGGTTTCACCATGCAGGTAGAGGACGGCGACCACACCCTGATGACCAAGGAAGAGATCCTGGCCAAAATTGCCACCATGACCGGTGGCCGTGCCGCCGAAGAAGTGGTGTTCAACTCCATCACCACCGGCGCATCCAATGATATCGAGCAGGCCACCAAGATGGCCCGCGCCATGATTACCCGCTACGGCATGACCGACGACTTTGACATGGTTGCCCTGGAAACCGTGAACAACGCCTATCTGGGTGGCGATGCCAGCCTGGCCTGCAGTGAGCGCACAGCCGCCACAGTGGACGATAAGGTCGTGGAAGTTGTCAAGCAGCAGCATGAAAAAGCCAAACAGATGCTGATTGAAAACCGCGGCAAGCTGGACGAGATCGCCAAGTACCTGTACGAGAAAGAAACCATCACCGGCGAAGAGTTCATGCGCATCCTGACCGCTGTTCCCCAGCTGCCCACCGGTGCCGTGGAACAGTAAAGGCAACACCGCACAATTCCCGCCTGACGGCTTAAGCACCGCTCCGGCGGCTGCGGCACTTAGAATTGTGCGGTATTGCCTAAAATCTCCGCTCTGCGCGTTTTCTTTGTAAAATAACGGTGCCCCCGCCCTATGCAGTTCATTTACCGCACGGGCGGGGGTGTTTTGTTGTAATTCCGTAGGGGCGCACACCATGCACCCATCCGTTTTATATCATCACACTACAGCGCTTTCTCACAAAGCACACCATGTAATAGCGCCATTTTATGGCCAGCCGTTACCCATTTGTAGGGGCCGCTGCTCACCTCTTTCCGAAAAACGCAATAAAAATGCTGTCTTTCTCCACATCAGGGAAAGGCAGCATTCTTCTTTATCCGTTCAGATCTTCGCCGTTGCTGGCAATCACATTTTTATACCATCCAAAGAACTTTTTCCTGTACCGTGCCGCCGCCCTGTTCGAGTACCGGGAAAAGCACCAGTGATCCTGCCGGGCTTTATTTTGCCTGTGCGCCCTCTGGGAAGATGATCTTGTTCACAAAGAAGAAGATCACCATGGAAATGCCGCCATTGAGCACGGTAGTGCCAATGTTGTAGATGAAATCCGGCACCAGCAGGCCCGCAACCGCCACCCACACGCAGTTGATGGAGTTGACGATGCAGGTGATCAAGCAGAACGCCACCACATACCAGGCGATCTGCTTGGCCAGGTTGCCCTTGCTGCGGAACACAAAGTTGCGCTGGATGGGAAAGTTTATGCATTCTCCCACCACCATGGCAACCATGTAGGCGCAAAAGTACGGCAGACCGCCATGGGCGGAATCATACCCCAGGATGTTCCACTGGAAGGTTTCGCCAAACAGCGTGACCGGGATGCCCGGCCAGCCAAAATCCACCACCGGCAGGCTGCTGAACGCCGCCGGCAAAAATTGCAGCAGCAGGTATTTGAACACCGTAACCAGGTTGGATACGATCACAAACAGTCCGCCTTCGCGCACCCACTTGGCTGCGGCGGGGTGTTTTGCCGCAAAATTATTCCATAGCTGCATAAATAGCCCCTCTCTTTCCTCAGCTGTTGCGCAGGCGCTGTTCCAGCTGTGCGTTCAGTACCAGGTTTTTCACGGTTTCTATGATCACCCGCACAAGGCCGATGATCCAGAATCCCTGTAATTCCATCACAATGCCATCCACCATGCCCATGCTGATGGCACCGCTGGTCATTTTGGCCAGGGCACGCAGCGGCATGTTGTACTGGAACAGCACATTCAGGTCCGGCTTGCCGCGCTTGTAGCTGGCGTTCAGCAGTGCGGTAAGCACCAGCCAGATCAGCCAGCCCAGCGGGCTGCGGCTGTGGTTCAGCTCGCCCAGGGTCATGTTGCGGTCAATTTTAACTTTTCCCTGCTGCACCGGGCGGCCCAGCAGGGTGGCCCATTCGTCATCCGGCACGCTCTGCACCTTGCCGCTGGTATAGTGCGGCAGATGCTTGCCCGCATAGGGGTTGGGTGCGCCGGTACCGGCCACTTCCACCACGGCGGTCAGGCGGATGTCCGCACTGGACGCGCCGACCCGCAGCTCATAGCTGCCGCCTTCCACTTCCCAGCTGTCGGTCTTGGTGTTCCAGTAGCGGAACGCCTTGTCGTCCAGCGGGATGGTCACGGTCTTGCTTTCGCCGGACTGCAGCTGCACCTTGGCAAAGCCTTTCAGCTCCTGTGCGGGGCGGAACACTTCTGCCCCGGGTTTTGCCACATACAGCTGCACGATCTCTGCTCCGGCGCGCTTGCCGGTGTTGGTTACGGTCAGGGTCACACCATTGGACGCGGCCTGCAAATTGCTGTAGGCAAAGCTGGTGTAGCTTAACCCATAGCCAAAGGGGAATGCCACCGGCACACCGGCGGTCTGGTAATAGCGGTAGCCGACATACAGCCCCTCGCGGTACTGCACCATGCGGCCCGGCCCGGCAAAGTTATCCTTGGCGGGGGTATCCGCATAGGCGTTGACCCAGGTTTCGGCCAGCTTGCCGCTGGGGTTCACTTTGCCGGTCAGCACATCCAGCATGGCGCCCGCCCCCGCCTGGCCGCCCAGCGCACCATACACCAGGGTACGGCAGTGTTTGAGCCACGGGGTTTCCAGCGAAGCCCCTGCGCTGAGCACCACAACGGTGTTGGGGTTGGCCTGCTGCACGGCCTTTAACAGTTCGATCTGGTTGTCCGCAAGGCGCATATCGCCGCGGTCCAGACCCTCACTTTCCTTGATTTCATCCAGCCCCAGGCAGAGCAGCACCACTTCGGCCTTTTGGGCCAGGGCTACAGCCTCGGCCTGTTTGGCGGCATCCGGTTTGCCCTGGCGGTCAAAGCCGGGGGCAAAGCCCACGCTGGCTAAGCCGCTCTCTTTCAGGCAGTCCAAAAAGATATCCACCTTGATGGAGTTGACCGCGCTGGAGCCGGCGCCCTGGTACCGCGGTGTCTGAGCAAAGTCGCCGATCACGGCAACTTTTGCGCCCTCGGCCAGCGGCAGCAGATCGTTCTCGTTTTTCAGCAGCACAATGCTTTCGGCTGCGGCGCGGCGGGCCAGGGCGTGGTGAGCGTCCGCATCAAAGGTGCGGCTGTGGGACTGCACGGCGGCATGGGTATCAAACACCAGCGTCAGCAGCTCGTCCAGCCGGGCGTCCACATCCGCTTCGGTAATTTTGCCGCTCTGCACAGCCTGCATCAGCTCGCGCACCGCGTCCCCGCCGGGGGCGGGCATTTCCAGCGTGGAGCCGTTCTGCACGCCCAGGGCATGGTCATTGCTGCCGCCCCAGTCCGTTACCACAGCGCCGTCAAAGCCCCACTCCCCGCGCAGGATGTCCATTAACAGGTGGCGGTTCTCGTTGGCGTAAGTTCCGTTGATGAGGTTATAGCTGCTCATGATGGTCTTGGGCTTTGCTTCCTTGACCACGATCTCGAACCCGGTCAGGTACAGCTCCCGCAGGGTGCGTTCATCCACCACGGAATCCGACGCCATGCGGCGCAGCTCCTGGCTGTTGACGGCAAAGTGCTTGGGGCAGGCCGAAATACCGTTGGACTGGATGCCCCGCACATAGCTCGCGGCCATTTTGCCGGAAAGATACGGATCCTCGGAGAAATACTCAAAGTTGCGTCCGCAGAGGGGGCTGCGCTTGGTGTTCAGGCCCGGCCCCAACAGCACGGCAACTTCCTGCGCGGCGGCTTCTTCGCCCATGGCCTGGCCGATCTGCTCGCCCAGGGCGGGGTCCCAGCTGCACGCCACGGTGGCGGCAGTGGGGAAGCAGGTGGCGGGAACGCTGGGGTTCAGCCCCAGGTGGTCCGCCGCGCCCGCCTGCTTGCGCACACCGTTGGGGCCATCGGACAAAGTGATAGCCGGAATGCCCGCCTTTTGATACACACGGGTGGTAAAGACGGTATCACCGGAAAGGAGGGCACATTTTTGCTCTAAATTCAGTTTTGCAATCACATCTGCGTGTTTCAATTAGGTCACACGCTCCTTTTTAAGCTCAAGAGTTCTCTTTTGCCGCTTTTGCTGCCTTGCGGAGTTTGACATCAATCACAACACCACGCACAGCCAGGACAAACAAAACGATTACTACAATATCAATCAGTACAACGAGATGGCGCCAGCCAAACACAGAGATTGTGAAAGCATGACGCATAGCGGTAGTATCGCCGATGCTTTCGGCATAGTCGCGGTTGGTCACACGGACATGCAGGTACATGTAAAGTGCTTCTTTGGTTGCACGGCGCAGTGCCTGCATGTAGCTGTTGGAGGAAGTCTCAAAGGCCATCTCACCGCTGCCGAAGCCAGCCATCCACAGGCTGCCGCCTGCACGCAGGGCCTGGTCGCCGTTCATGTAGCTGTGGTGGTCTGCATAGTCGGTGATAACAGCGCCATTAAAGCCCCATTCATCACGCAGAACGCCGGTCAGCAAAGCTTCGCTGCCGCCTGCCCAAACTGCACCAATACGGTTGTAGCTGCTCATCAGGCCGGTTGCATCGTAATCCTCAATAAGCATCTGGAACGGGCGCAGGTAAATTTCACGCAGGGCCTGTTCGGTCATCCAAGTGTAAACGGCATCACGGTAAATACCAGCTTCGCCATCGTTGCAGATAAAGTGCTTGATGTAAACATATACGCCCATTTCCTCAATGCCCTGCACAGCGCTGCCGCACATTTCACCGGAAAGGAAGCTGTCCTCAGAGTAATATTCGTAGTTACGGCCATTGAACGGGCTGCGGTGCATGTTGGCAGCAGGTGCATACAGGCCGGAATAACCGTTCTGCAATGCCTGTTTGCCGTGGGAGTGGCCAATTTCAACAACAAGAGGGGTGTTCCAGATCTGGGCAATGGTTGCAGAGTTCGGGAAGCCAATGGTCTTGCCTGCCGGGCGGCCCCAGCTGCCAACCTGTGCAGGGCCATCTGTATCGGTTCCCTGAATCTTGCTGATGCTTTCCATACATAATCCAGCGCCCCAACGGCATATCCGCGGATGGCATACTGCGCCATGTTGGTAATGAACACGATCAGCACCCCGCCGTCCCGCTCCCGGATGCGGCGTGCGGTCTCCATGCCGTCCAGGTGCTTCATCTCCACATCCAGAAAAATGATGTCGAACTGCGGGCGGTAATCTTCCAGAATTTCCATCCCGTCCGCAAACTCCGTTACCTCAAACGGCGTGCCGTACTGCCGGGTGTACCGCTGCACATACCCCGCCAGCTGTTCCCGCACCGCCGCCTCGTCCTCCACAATCGCAATCCGGGTCATCTGCTGTTCCCCTTTCTCAACACCACACTGCGGCCCCGCACAGTCCACATCTGGTGCGGCTTCTTAAGGTGTATCTGAAAACAAAGAAAATGACGGATATTTCGCAAACACAAGCAGGATTTAAGGCAAAGAGCCGCGGGAATCCTTTGTGGATTCCAAGGCTTTTAACGCAAAATCCCGCTGCGTTTGTAGAAACAGACGATATTTTCGACTTTTCAGCTGCACCATCGATTGTTTTTAGTATAGCACATACAATCATACACAGCAAATGCGGAGTGGAGCAGTTTGTTTGCCCTCAAAGCGTTTTGTCGGTCGGGGCTGCCAGACCAGGCCAGCCCTGGCATATTCTGTGTATGGATTGCAACAAGCCGATGCAGCCCCAATAAAAGCAAACTCCGGGAGCAATGCAGCCCCCGGAGCTTTTTGATGTCAACTTTTCAAAGCGATTATTTGGATTGTGCGGCAGATACCTTCTGCTGGTAAAGTTTCATTAACTCGGCAACACAGGCGCTTTCGCTGGTTCTTGCGGCAGTTCCCTTTGTGAATCCGTAAGCGTCCATAACGGCGCGGTCATTAGCCTGATGGGCTTTGCGGAGTTCTTTTGGCATAAAGTTTTCATCGTATAAATCTGCTAAACTCCAATCGGGATAAAGAGCACGCGCATCGAGAATAGCTTTTGCGGTACTTTCAATTTTCTGCACTTGTATATCAGTAGAGTTAGGCCACGGGAAATTATTGTAGACAACATTGACGGAATATCTGTAGTCACTTTTAATTCTTCCACAAACAGTTTTGACCCATGCATTGTGTGCGTTTGACATTAAAATGCCAAAATGATATAACGTAGCATTAGGCATTAGCAAATTTGCGTCACCGCAGATAATATCAGGAGATACAAAGCCCATTGGAATATACTTTCGATTCTGTGAGGAATGACGCGGAATGATAATATAAGTAGTTGTTGGCTGCCTTATTTCGCCAAAGAGAGCAGGTACAGCAGCGAGTTTTTTCGTTGCCTCCCGATTACTTTTAAGCCGTAACTGTTTTACATTTTCAACGGCTTCAATAATAGGTGGAATCTTTTTTATCAAATTGGGGTGTACATCTTTTAGCCAAAGGCACCAACGAGTTTTATTATTTATAAATTCACTGGCACCAACGAACTTCTTAAACAGGGGCTTTGCATCGGGATATTGTTCAATTATACTTTGATAGTCTTCATTTGAGTAATCGCTCAAGAAACCTCCATCATTTGGCATGTTTCCAAAAACAACAGGGGGCATACTCCATAGGGGTTTCTTTCGACTCTCAACAAAGACATTTGGTGCATCAACAAGATAGGCACATATATTGTTTACAGTTTTATATGTGTTGTCAGTGTATATACGCTTAGAAGAAGTTGTGCTGCCAGAGCTAAATCCAATGATAACACAATGAACATGTGCTTTAATTTTTGCTTCACTATCCCAACGGAATGTGCGATAAGCAAAATCAATATGAACCCCCGCAGAAAAAAGTGGTTCCCAAAGATTAGCAACGCTTTCACCTTGCGATACGGAATTTGTGGAAACAAGGGCGGAATGAATAGCAGTGCCTTTCATCAAGTCAGAGGCCTTTTTATACCAACAGCAAACATAGTCTAAATTTCCCGCATTCTTCCAGCCTGGGAAAATAGCAGCAACATCATCTTTTTGAGACTTGCCCATAAGCCGCGCCCCCACAAACGGCGGATTCCCCATAATATAATTCAGCTTACTTTTGGGAACCACGCTCTCCCAATCCACCCGCAAGGCGTTGCCCTCTACAATAAAGGCGTTTGTTTTCAACGGAAGAAATTCCAGCGGAACGAGCAGGATTTTCTCCGTTTCCTTCATCATCTGGCTTTCCGCTATCCAGAGCGCGGTTTTTGCAACCGTCACGGCAAAATCGTTGATTTCGATGCCGTAAAACTGGCTGATGGAAACCTGTATCGGGCTTTCGCTGGCGGAATACATCGTGACCTGACCGTGAGAGAGTTCCACCAAAATTTTGTTTTCCAAGCGGCGCAGGCTCAAATAGGTTTCGGTCAAAAAGTTTCCGCTACCGCACGCGGGGTCTAAGAATGTGAGCGATGCCAGCTTGCGTTGGAACACCCGCAGCTTTGCCGTTCTGGTTCGTTCCACGGGATTGGCGCATATCTCGTCAAGCTCAGCTTTCAGTTCGTCCAAAAACAGCGGGTCAATGACCTTGTGGATATTTTCAATGCTGGTATAGTGCATACCGCCGCTGCGGCGGGTTTCGGGGTTCAGGGTGCTTTCAAACACCGCGCCGAAAATGGTGGGGCTGATTTCCGACCAGTTGAAGTTTTCGCTGGCTTTCTCCAGCAGCAGGTTTCGGATTTCATCGGTGAACGGCGGTATCTCGATATTCTCATCGCTGAACAGCCCGCCATTCACGTAGGGAAACGCCGCCAATTCCGGGTTGTCATCTTTCAAATAGGGGTCACGGTCTTGCAGCTTTGTGTCCAACACGCGGAACAAATCTACCAGCCCCTTGCGCAGTCCGCGCGTGTCAAAACCCTTGAGGTAGTCGTGGAACATACCGTGATGCCCAAAAATCCCGGCATCCTCGGCATACAGGCAAAATACCAAGCGAACGCACAGCTTGTTCAGGCTTTTCAGCGAATGTTCGGATTCCGGGTTTGCGTACTGCTTGTAAAAGGCATCATATAACAAGCCGACAATTTCACCTGCCGCTATGGAAACTTCCATCTCCCGTTTGAGGTGTTCGTTTCCGGCATCGACAAGGAATTGCAGCCGATAGTATTCTTTTTCCAGATTCGCAAGTTCGATGATTTCAGGCTCACCGCGCGGGCGTTCCATATCATACACATAAAAGGTGCTGAAATTGCAGGTTACCACCCAGCGCGGGTGCTGCGACACGGGCAGCTCCAAAATATACCGCTTAGCCTGTTCAAAAGGGGTCAGCAGCGCACCGTCTGATTGCTTGATGGGCTTGTTCAAATTCTTGCCAAGCCCCTTTTGCTCTATCAGAACGTGGGTAGCGGGAATCGTGCCGTCAATGAAACTGGTGTGGTCAAGGTGGACTTGCTCCTCAAACTGAATGAATTGCTCCGGGTGTTCGACCCCATACACATCACGGAGCAGGGACAGCCAGAATGGTTGGCTCTCCCCTTTTTCATAGCCTTTGTCTTTCCAATAAGCGGCAAAATTTCTTGCCGCCTGTTGCTGTTGCGCAGTGGTCATGGCAGTCACCTCATAGCACAGTATTTATCATTATCATAGCACAACCCCCTGTTTACGGCAATTGCGTTTTACAATAAATGAGGGTAGTCGCGATCCGCGCCTACCCCCTTTTGATGTTTACATTTCAAAATCACTTCAGGATTTTATCTTCATTGAAATAATACGCCTGAAACACCGTGCCGTCTTCCATAAGGAACGCCGCACTGTGGCGTTCCTTACGGCACTGCGTGCCGCCGCCCTGTTCGAGTATCCCTGACGGTGCACCAGATCGTGCCTTCTTAAAATAGAGCAACAAAAAAACGCCCTACACTTTCGTGTAAGGCATTCTTTGGTGCA
>OHUG01000621.1_pt1 | contig 14584 bp, 17 predicted proteins | sample 1579161 | NCBI WGS metagenome assembly OHUG01 (sample SAMEA3882514, study PRJEB24775) | human gut metagenome | biome: human-associated habitat; feature: intestine environment; material: feces | place: Netherlands | collected 2009/2010 | reverse complement strand
AGCATAAAGGTTGGTTAGCACCTTCGGTAGAAGTAAAAATCCAAGAGCACATTACTGTTATTAAGCGCATCTGTCGAATTCTGCCTGTCACTCTTGTAAGAGTAGAAACCGCAGAATTTGACACACAACGCTTAAAAGCGATGCTCGCCGGAAAGCCACTTCCTGTAGGAACCGACTACCAACTCGGTGAGATGTACGACGAATACAATGTTCGCCAGTATGTTTTGAAGCGTGATAACTATACATGCCAGTGCTGTGGTGCTCATACCACCGCAAAGAAAGCCGTCAAGCTGCATGTACATCACCTTGAAAGCCGTAAAGTGGGTGGTAATGCACCAAGCAACCTTATCACTTTGTGTATCGCTTGCCACAACAACCTCCATAAAGGGAAAGTAACACTTGACGGCAAAAAACGTGGCAAAACGCTTCGTGATGCTGCTTTTATGGGTATCATGCGAAACACATTACTGATACGCCTACGCAACGAACTTAATATTCCGGTACAGAACACCTACGGCTATATAACTAAGTTGCTGCGTGAGCAAAACGACATAAAGAAGAGCCACATCAACGATGCTCGCTGTATAAGTAAACATCCATTGGCTGTACCTTGCAGTGTTTGTTACTGTACGAAGGCAATCCGACACCACAATCGACAAATCTATAAAGCGAAAATCCTGAAGGGTGGCGTTAGAAAAGCCAATCAAGCCACCTATATCGTTAAAGGATTTCGCCTCTGGGATAAGGTGCTCTATAACGGGCAGGAATGTTTTATTTCAGGACGCAGGTCATCGGGATATTTCGCTCTAAAGAAACTCGATGGTACAACCATTACGAATAGCATTTCATTTAAAAAATTGCGGCTATTAGAGCCTGCAACAAACTATTTAATCGAAAGGAAGTGAATGGGCAATTCCTCCCACGACTGAAGTCGCGGGTCTCCTTGCCCATACTTATGAAAACTTTAGTGAGAAGGAGTGAAAATTACGTGTTGAAAGATTATTTTAACGCACACCGTCAGTCGTGTCTCGAATCTGCTCGTCAATGTCTTATTGACAACGGTATCGAAACAGATGAAGTAGGAACTGTCTTGCAAGCACTTTGCTATATTCTGCTGAACGAGGAAATTCAGGAAAACGAACCGTCAAACGCAAAAGTGTTGCCTAAAACGTCTTCTGTAAACAACGATGGTTACGCATACTTAAATCGAGCCATTATCGTTGATGGTTGCGAAGCCATTGAAACCATCGCCGTTTCTAAGAAATGGCTCGCCGATTATATCAGCGATGACGATGACACGCAGGACATCCAATCGTTCATGGAAAACTACACAACGGAGGACACCGACCAAATCGTTGGTCAAGCAATTTTGGACAATACCATTGCCTTTACGCTTTGTGAGGACCGGAATCCCAAAATCGAACTCTACGGTGATAAGAACAAAAGCGCCGAAGTGGTTATCGATTACATCTCGCAGGTACTACAAGACAATGGGTACGAAAACGCATCCAAGTATATTGATGCAATGTTTGAGTTGTAATAGCATTTAATAGGAGCGCTCGCCGTAACAAGCGGGCGTCCTTTTTTATAGCAAAACGAGTAATGTAAAAGTGTATTGGTGCGCAAAGTTGGTATATTGTAGTCGTTCCAAGTAATAAAGCGACTCACTTAGTCATCCCACAAGGGCGATTCAGAAAAAATCATTTGAGAGGCTTATTGCCTTTTGTATGGCGCTGAACCGTTTGGGTGATTGAGTGAGTCGCTTCTTTATTTTTAAGAAGTGCGCCGTGTGATTCGGCGTTTATATAAATACCAGTTGGTGTTGCACTTATCAACTGGCAGCGATACAGTGATGTGTCGAATACATATGCTCCAGCAAATCGAAAGACCACCTAAACAGGTGGAATCAACAAACGCCGCTATGCATTAGCGGTATGAGTCAGAGAGGAGATTGTATCATGACTCAGAATTACTTCCGCCCGACCCACAATGTCAACATGAGTGAGCTCAGCGAACTTCTCGCCAGCAAAACCGAATACGGAGAATTCTATCTTGGAACGGTGTCCTACAAAGGTTACACCGGGGAAATTTTCCTCTCCAAGTGGGAAAACGCTCCTCGCTCTTTCTCCTTGGAGAGCGACGTGGAATTCCTTAAAAGCGTCCACGCCTATTCGTTCGCTTCGCTCATGACTTTCGTGGCGTCGAGAGTTGAGAGCCATCTTGACAACATGTCTCGGTGGAACGACAATGCCTACCGTGGCGTTCGTCAGCGCTGTGACGACTTAGGCAGACTCTGCGATGAATACGGTGTACCGTACGAGCTTGGTCCCTACGCTCACGCCATCTAAAGTCGCATACCAAATCCCCAGCGAGAGGCTCCAAATTCACCCACGGAGCCTCTCTTATTTTTGAAACGCCTGTAAACAGGCAGAAGGAGTTTATCATGAGCAAGAATATCTTCAAGACCGTTATCGCTGCTTTCGTTGCTGTAGCAATGTGTGCAATGTTTAGCCTGAGCGCTTTTGCCGTAAGTCCCGCAAAGGACCTCAACGGAAAGGTGTATTCCTACAGTTACGCTTCTGCACACGGTGCGGAAGAGGTTTGCTGTGAGGACGGCGGTCCCCATTGTGATACGAACACGGTAACTAACACCAAGTCGTCTGAAGATGCCGTTTACGACTTAGCTTTGGCAGCGTGTGAACAGCGACTGAGTGAACTCCGCGTGCTTGAGGCGAAAACACCGAATGTACGCGTAAAGTTATACACCAATGCGCTTGACGTTGCCATTAAGAATGCAAAGACACGGAAAGCCGCCTACGACTCAATGATGAATGTAGCGCCGCTCACCGTCTTATTCTAATTCACAAAAGCAGCTCTGCCAACAATGGCAGGGCTGCTTTTTTGTTTGTTGGTATAATGCTACAAAAAACGGAGCATTAAGATGGTAACAATCATTAACCAGCCAAGTGTGCAAAAGGATAGTTTCCTAGCAGCGGTTTTGCCAGATGTCATAAAAAACGATGGAACACCACAAACCTATTATTTTGGTGAGCAGTTACATGTCGGTGACGTTGGCGAAGAAATCTTCGAGCGTTTTTGTAAAAAATGGATAACACAAGGTAAGATGACGGAAATCACAGATTTGCGAAAATTTACCGAGTATCAGAAAAAAGACTGTGACTATGCGTGTACTTACCCAAACGGGAAGAAACTGTTGATGGAAGTAAAATGCGACACCAGAAAAACAGGAAACCTTTTTGCAGAAAGTATTGTTACAAGCTATGTGAATGGTGAAGATGGCATTGCCGAAAAAAACGGTTGTAAACCGGGATGGCTATATGGTTCTGAATCTGATTATGTATTTTACGCTTTTCCCGGATTGGATGTGGCGTATTTAATAAACCGTCGTCAGCTTGCATCTTTTGTTGACCATTGTATGCTTCCGGCGTGTATGCAATTAGAAGGAAGTTACGTCAGTCCATTCAAAGTACGCGCAGCGTACAACTGCGATAAACGCAGACCGAATGATTTCTGGTTTGGAATTGGTTATTGTGTACCATTACGAGAAATTGAAAACGCGGAAATGATGCGCGGCTGTTGGGCAAAATACTGCATAAGCACGATGTCGTCCAGCTTCAGCACATCTACAACAGTCAAGGTAGGATAAAAATGGGAAAAAAACTGGTCATTGCGGAAAAGCCATCGCTTGGTCGTAGTATAGCTTCCGCACTTTCATGGTGGAAAAACGAGAAGTTTGAGCGTAAAGGTAAGGGAAAAACTACATGGATGGAGGGAAACGAGTATGTTATCGCTCTATCTGTTGGACACATCTATGAGCTTATCGACCTTGATGCCTATTTTGACGATTATGACCCGGAAAAGAAACATCCATGGACAATGGATAGACTTCCATTTTTCCCTGAAAACTGGGATTTTCACTTCGAAGGAAAGCCTCAATTCTCTGGTTTGATTCGAATGCTCAATTATCTGATGAATCGCAACGATATAGATGCCATCTACAACGCTGGTGACCCAGATAGAGAAGGGCAACGGTTAATTGATGAAATCATTGAACACGGTCTGAAATCGCAGAAAGCGATTTATCGGCTATGGCTTCCGGATACGACAAATAAAACCATTCAACAAGCGTTTATGACAGCTAAGCCAAATACCGAATATGTTGATTTTTCTGCTTCCGCTGAAACACGCGCTGAAATGGATTGGCTGTTGGGAATCGAGTTGACTCGCTATGCGTCTATCAAGGCACAAAGTTTCGTCCGAATTGGTCGCTGCGTGTGTCCAATCGTACAGCATATCATCGAACGCGAAAAAGCAATTAAAGAGTTTGTTCCAAAACCGTATTCTGTTGTCACAAGTAAGGAAAAAACAAACGGAGAAATAATTGAGCTGACCAGTAAACGGACCTTTGATGAAGGGCATGAGGTCGAAGCACAGGCATTAGCCGATGCATTTAATAAAGCAGGAGCAACAGTAACAAATATAAAGACAGAAAGAAAAACTGTAAATTCAGGGAAATTGTTTTCAATGAGCGATTTACAGGGCTTTGCTTGTGATGTTGATAAATCGCTTACTCCTGCAACTGTCCTTGCGGCAACACAAACATTATACGAGGGTGGATACGTTACATATCCAAGAACAAACAGCAGCTATCTTGCCACAAATGAGGTTGTAAAAGTTAATACAGCCATCAATGGTCTTGCTCAAGCAGGCATCACGGGTTTAATCAACAAACAGGGAACAAAAAGCATTTACGATGATAGCAAGATTGAAGCTCACTCCGCTATTATTCCAACAGGGAAGTGGCCCGGTGAGTTGTCAGGCGCAGAAAAGACAATCTACGAATGTATTCTAAATCGTTTTTGTGCCGTCTTCTGCGAAGATGCATGTACGGTTGACAGAACTACAATCGTTATACACTGCTACGATGAAGATTTCACTCTCAAAGGTGATGTACAAGTCACACTCGGTTGGCGAAAATTTGAAAAGCCTTCAAGCGGCGATAAGATTCTTCCGAAGCTGCATGAAGGTGAAAGTGTAAACATCAAATTCGCGCCAGTAGGGAAGATGACAACCCCTCCAAAGCGATATACAGTCAAGGCTCTCAACAACTGGATGGTTGCTCCTCTTCGTGGCGTTGAAAACGAAGGAACCGAATATACTGATGAAGACTGGAAAGAAATCCTGTCAGATGCTACAATTTGTACGGATGCTACTCGTGCTGATACAATAAGCCGTTGCATTCAGTCTCAATACATATCACTTAAAAAAGGCGTTTACTATGGCGAACCTGCAGGATTCTATCTTGTCGATGCAATGAACTCTCTCGGAATTACACTCGACGTCAAAACAACCGTAGAACTTTCAAAAGACCTATACCATGTAAAAGCAGGTACAGTATCCCGCATAGATGTTCTTAATAAAACCAAAGACACCATCAATCAAATTATGAACTCTGGTGGAACTATAAAGAGCCAGTATCAAGGAACAGCAGGGCAATATACCGTTATAGGAAAATGCCCAAAATGCGGCGGTGATGTTGTTGAAACCAAACGAGCCTTTGCTTGTCTGAAAAAATGCGGCGTAGCCCTTTGGAAAGATAACAAATTCCTTGAAGCCATTGGGAAAACATTGACAAAGCAGGTTGCTACGTCACTCATCAAAAATGGAAAAGTTCACCTTACAGACTGCGTAGGAAAAAGTGGAAAGTCCTTCGACTGCAATGTCCTTTGTGATTTCAGTGGAGAGCGTCCATCATTCTCTCTTGATTTTACGCGAGAAGTTCTTGGAAAATGCCCAGTGTGCGGAAACGATATGGTGGAAACACCAAAAGCTTATAGCTGCACTAATAAAGACTGCCATGTGGCATTATTCAAGAAAACAAAATATTACGGTCAAGAACTAACAGTGACGCAGGCAAAAGCAAAGAAACTTCTGAACAATGAAACTGCTTCGTTTACGGTGCAGAAAAAAAATGGCGAAAAAGGCTCCGCATCATTGAAAATCGAAGTAACGGAATACAACGGAAAGAAATATCTCAAATTGACTCGCTAAATGCAGCAAAAGCGGATGCCGAATAGCATATAGGATGCTATAATAATGATGTCGCAAATCTTCTTGTATATTTTCCCTATATTGCGATTATATATCTGTCAACAACAAAATGTAGCGCAAAAATAGGTCAAAAAGCGGTTGCAAAGTGATTTAGGCTATGTTATAATTAAGTCATCGGTTGAGGGAACAATCCCAACGCCGAGAAAACCGCTGCGCAGCCCGCCCTATTGGACGCGAACGCGCTGCGAAAGTAATTTGGGAGTCGCAATCCCCCCGTGAAAGTCGGGCGTAGACCCTAACGATATCGGTCCAAAAAGAGCCGGAGCGAGCTGTGAACTAGACCAATGGGGTATAAAACAATTGTGGTCAGCTTGCCGCACACCTGAATGGCAGAGCCTAAAGGCAGCGCCAAAAAGCGTCCGGACGTTAACGGTGTGGTCAATACCGGAACGTGTCCCTCACATATATGCCGTCTTCCACAATTTTATGGATGTTCGGTTGGGATACATCAGAAAAGCGCACGGTGATGCGAATTTGCCACCAAACGCAGACAGACTTATCGGTTTTTGCTGTCCGTCAAGGGCAAGACGTTAAAATGCCCAACATTACGGAGTGGAGCAGTGGGAGCTCGCCAGTTTCATAAGCTGGAGGTCGGTGGTTCAAGTCCATCCTCCGCAACCATCGTCCGGCGGACGTTAAGCGCCAAATTGATTGAAAAACAGGGAGGGCACTCCGATGCAGAAGTAATTCGCGTCCGAATGCAACATCTGAACAAAAGGGACACTCCGATGCACTAACGCACGTCAATTTGACAAACAAAGTGACGAAAGGGTAACTCCAATGTACTGATGAACCTGATGACGGGTAGCTCTCGTCTTAAAACACCACGATAGGTAGCGCCTATCTGAGCGCGTCTATACTACCGACGCACTCAGCCACCCATTGGGACAGCCTCCACGCGGCGGGTGGCGGACAGCGGCTTAGTTTTTCGCTGACAAATATCCCTCTCGGAACCTCATTGCATTCCCTGTGCAAGTGGTTTCCCAAATGGTCAGGAAGCCGTGTGGGCGAGTGCTTCCTCTTGTGCTGCGGCGCAGAAACAACAAATCCCGCCCCCTCTAAGCATGCATCGTACGAGCATCCCCGTAAAGCCGGGGCGCAGCCAGACGCGACATAGCCGAAAAAGGTGAGACTGCTGCGCGGCATCTGGTAAGTTAGCCGCAGTCTTGTACTCAGCCCTTAGCAATCCGTTGACCCGATTCGACAGGGAAGCGACGGTAGGGCTCAAAAATGGATGGAAGGTAACCAACGTCCAAGCGCTTTCTCGGATTCTTCCGCATCGTCAGCGAAAAGATTCGCGGGATTGTCAGGTGACGTAAAGATAATGTTTCGGGGACGACGACCTACTAAACGAACATTATGGCGGGGCTAATAAGGGTTCACCCGTTTTTTGCAGGTATCGTATAGGGGTTAATGCGCCAGCCCTCCAAGCTGGACACGCGGGTTCGAATCCCGCTACCTGCTCCATCGCCCGTAAAGGGCAAAAACAATGGGTGCAATTTAGAACCGGATACGGTGCATCCTCTGACTGATATGCCTGACTCGTTAATGTAATGGGTTGCCAAACGCATATCCGCCGAAACCACAAAGTCGTATCCATTTGAAGCTGTCCTGTACTCAAGTGCATTCTATTTGCGCAATTGTCTAACCAACTGTATGCACAAGTAGATATGCCGGAAGTACGAAGGCAATGGGTAGTGGGGTGGTTCCCCGTAAAACTGGTCATTGCTGTGGGTCTAAGAAAGGGTTCACCCACATTTTATTACGAGTAGTAGCTCAATTGGCAGGGCGCTTCATTTGGGATGAAGAGGTTGCGAGTTCAAGTCTCGCCTATTCGACCATATGAGTATGAACAAAAACTGTTCACGCATAAAGTCAACCCATCTGTCTCGACCAAGACACTAAAGTGGTCGTATATGGCTCGATAGTTCAACAGGTTAGAGCACCAGCCTGTCACGCTGGAAGTTGTCGGTTCAAGTCCGATTCGAGTCGCCATTGCACCCAACACACGGATGCATTAAGGTGTCCCGCCCAAGACGTTAAACTGGTCAATAGCAGATTTTCATTATGAACGAAAATCTGCTAATATTATCGGGGTGTAGCACAAGGGAACGCGTCAATCACGTGATAAGGCGCAATAGTGGCAGTGCAGGTGCGACGCGTGCGACGCGTAAGCACGGACTACGGTGGTGCGACACCACCCATCCCGTTCACGTCCATCGGTCAGACGTAAAACGACCGAAATATTCTGGTGTCGAATACGAAGGTTGTAATATACCGCTGGTTAATTCACTCGTTGCGCACGAGAAAAGATGGTTCGACCCCATCCACCAGAGCCGCGACACGCTGAGGTAGCCCTAACGGGTCGAAATCTGGTACTTGCGAAAATGGATGTTTTACGTAAAACATCCAATTTTGCAAGTATCACAGGCAGATGGACGATTTGCCCATCAGGATAGTACAAAGCAGCGGCGGTCTTGCCGGATGAACTTATCCGCAAATGGTACGCCGAAATGCAAAATAAAAGTACCAACAAAGCCAAAGCTTTGCCAACCGAATTTGTAAAGGAATGAGAAAAATGTATGGATTTATACGAAGTTGAAAGTAAAATCAAAGAGTTGGAAGCATCCTACAATAAAGAGGCAGACAATCTTATGCAGGAGCTCAATGCCTACAAAAAGAAGAACCCGATTCTTCCTCTTTATGGAGATGACCCGAATGTCGACAAGATGATTGCGAATAAAAATCGAATCATCCGCAGCCAGTACACTCGCCGCGAAAACAAAGTCCACAAACTGTGGGAAAAGTTCTACGATGATGTTACGGACGTTGTTGCAGCAGAATATAATCTTCCCACAGATGTAGCCAAACTCGTTGTACAACAAGTGCGTGACCGGGATATAGGGCGCAGCGAACTCGCTTCTTATCTGGACCATTATGCAATCTTTGCCGAAACGGTTCTGGACGCTGTGTTTTGACGTACTCCCACCCCTTACGCAATGGAGAAAGGAAACAAAGACTATGACATTTAACAATGCGAAAAATCTTCATAACGAAGATGAAGTGGTAATCAAAGAAACTGGAGAACATATGTGTGTATTGGATGCATATGTAAATCCAAACAATCCAAAGCAGGTATTGATTGAATGTGATGATGGAAACACCTATACACATCATGAAATCAAATAAGAAAGGATAAAAAATACACATGTTCACCACAAAAACGTACTATGTCATTGCAAACAAAAATGGAGAATTTTTCTCTTACGACAAGATGACAGGTGGATACCCTTATTTTGGCAAATATCACGAATCGGCGGAGCATTTTCAAACAGCCGAAAAAGCAGAAGAGTTTTTGCTACATAGCAATTACACAACCAATCAGTTCCATGATACATTTGCAAAATGTTCTGTAAAAAAGGTGACGATTACAGAAACTGTTTCTGTAACTTAAAAAGCAGTGCTTTCATAGTTGCGATGGTCTTGTTACCATACAAAATATCTTTTCAAAGAAAGGAATTGCCCTGATGGAACTCGAAGAATATCTACAAAATAACAATGTAACCCTTTGGCGAAATAACCGTGTGTTAGGACCTCAACAGACGAAATCTCTTGCGGATTTTGATTACGCGGAAGGGCTGGAAAACATTACGGGAAAGATGGTTTGGATTTGCGACTATCGAGCAAACGCAGACCCAACCAAAAAACCAATTCGTGGAATTGAGCCCACTCCGGTGGTGGTAACAGATGCCAAGGAGACGAATAAGACAATTTATTATTCTCCTATTTATTTCCGACCTGTAAAGAACGGTCATATTATGTCCAAGGTGATTGCTCCAATGGATAATACAGGCTATCGGGGATATACGGGTGAATCTGTAAACATCTTCTACACGGTTGAAGACTGCGTAAAATGCTACCGTGAACAGGTGCGACAAGCAAAGGTAATCTACCAAAAGGAACTTGCTCGTATAACCAATCTCTTCAATGCGAGAATTGGGGAACTGAGTGAGTCTTTGATTCCGTTTGCAGGTTACAACATTTCGGAAAGCACCGTAACGGTAGAGATTCGTGCATGGACTACAACGTACCAAACTGCAGACTTTACCTTCAGCCAAGAAATGTACCCCACAGAAGAAAAAATCGACAACCTCAAAAAGCAGGCGCTTCGTCTTTTGCCGGAGAGGATTCGTCGAGAAACTGACTGGCACGAAAAAGAGCTTGTTCTAAAGAACGCAGACGTTTACGTTCTCGTCGATGGAATGAACGATAAAAGCGCAGAAGAAAAAGTTGCGCTCGAAATGAAAATTTGAGAAAAACCATAGTATAATAAGAGCGGCTGGCAGTAGCTAGTCGCTCTTTTTCAGACAGAAAGGAACAAATTATGGGTAACTATATTGAAACCTATAACAATCTCTGTGCAAAAGCAAAAGCATGGAGCGCAGCATATTACGAACAGGATGCTCCGGTTGTCACCGACGAAGAATATGATAAGGTGATGCACGAAATTCGAAAAATCGAAGATGAGCACCCTGAACTCATAACATCCGATAGCCCCACACAAGTAGTAGGAGGAAAACGTGTTATTGGCATTCCGGTTGAACACCGCGTACCGATGCTCTCGTTGCTCGATGTGTTCTCCGATGAGGAAGTCTGCAGCTTCGTAAATTCGGTGAAAACCGAATATCCCGACGCAACCTTCTCCGTGGAACGTAAAATCGACGGCTTGAGCTTGTCTTTGGTCTATGAGCGTTCTAAGTCCTCTCATTCCTATGCACATCTGGTTCAGGCTTCGACTCGCGGCGATGGTCATGTCGGGGAAGATGTGACAGCGAATGTCGCTGCACTCAGTTGCCTGCCTTACAGCATTGAGCTCCCGGAAGGCATTAACAAAATTGAGCTGCGCGGCGAGTGCTACATGTCCGAAAAAGATTTTGATGCAACCAACGCAAAACAGGCAGAAGCAGGAAAGAAGCTCTTCGCCAATCCCCGCAACTGCGCTGCCGGTTCTCTGCGTCAGGCAGACCCTGCCGTTGCTCGTGAGCGTAACCTTCAGGTCTTCATCTTCAATGTTCAGTCCGTGAACGACGGTGACGCTGCCCAGTTTGGCGACAGCCATTTCGACCAACTTGAGTACCTGCACAAGGTTTGCCAGTTCAAGACCACGGGATTCTCGCACTGCAATAATGCAGACGCTGTGCTTGATGCCATCAAACACATTGGCAATACCCGTTACGATGTAGATTATCCCATTGACGGCGCAGTCGTGAAAGTCAACGAGCTGAACATTCGCCAGAAGATGGGGGAGCGCACCAAGACCCCGAAATGGGCTGTGGCGTTCAAGTATCCCGCCGAAGAAAAGGGGACTATCCTGCGCAGCATTCAGTTGCAGACAGGTCGTACTGGTCGCGTCACTCCTGTCGCGGTCTTTGACCCCGTGCAGCTTGCCGGAACCCGTGTGGAGCGTGCAACGCTCAACAACGCCAACTTCATCAAGACTTTGGATATCCGTATCGGTGACACGATTGTCCTGCACAAATCCGGTGACATCATCCCGAAAATCACGATGGTGGAGCTGGAAAAGCGCCCGACAGACGCTGTGCCTTATGACATGGCAAAGCAGGTCTGCCCCGTTTGCGGTGCGCCTATCGCACCGGTCAACGGTTCTGTGGACCTCTACTGCACCAATGACGCTTGCCCGGCAAAGACTGTGAATCGCGTTATCCACTTTGCTTCGAAGCCCTGCATGGACATCAAGGGACTTGGCCCTCAGATGATTCAGGACTTGGTTGACAGCCGGTTCATTGAGAACCCCGTTGACCTGTACTGGCTCTATGAGGAGGAAGGTGAACTGACCAACATGTATGGCGCGAAGATTGCCAAGAAGGTTCTTGCTGCCATCGAAAAATCCAAGGAGCAGAATGCAGACCGCGTCCTCAAGGGCCTTGGCTACCGTCTCATCGGCGGTCATGTTGCTCGTGCGCTATTTACTCAATGCAAGGCTACGAACGGCAACCTTCTGACACTGTCCACGCTCAATGTAGATACCATCAAGGAGTGCAACATTCCCGGTTTCTCTGACGCTATCTATGCTGCGCTCGATGCGATGCTTTCCAGCACGGAGTTTAAGCAGGAAGTCAATACCTTGCATGATGCTGGTGTCAATCTTGACTATCATGCTCCGGCAGGTGCCAATGATGAGTCTGGACCGCTCGCTGGCAAGACATTCGTTATTACCGGTACACTGCCTTCCATGAGCCGCGATGAAGCCAAGACTTATATCGAAGCGCATGGCGGCAAAGTCTCCGGAAGTGTCTCCAAGAAGACGAGCTATCTCGTTGCAGGTGAAGCTGCCGGTTCCAAGCTCGATAAGGCAAACGCTCTGGGCGTGCCCGTTCTGAGTGAGGATGACCTCAAAACAATGTGTCTGTGAGAGGAGGTCTCGGTATGTACGACTTTGAACGCATCGTGAAGGCTGCGGAGTCCTGTGAATTTCACAACGCATTTGCCTCTGACATTAAGCTCTGTGAAAATGCACTTGGCATGGGTGGTCTTATGGGAATCAATGCCGAATGCTGGCTTGATATTCTGAACACCATGCCGGACGCTGAAATCGCAGAGTACGTTCGCTCTAAATACAAGCCGGGACTCTTGAATCCGTTCGAGGGGACATCCCTGTTTACTAAATCCTAACATGTTTGCTGCTTACCCTCCACAGGGTGAGCAGCTTTTTATTTTATACAGAATATCGTGTGTTTGTAACTTTCTCCAAGAAAATCTTCTTGATTTCGACTGAGGAGGAAAGTGGAGAGTCGTGACAGCCACAGAATTTCAGGCAAGACTACGATTTCCTTCGTACCGACAAATATCTCGGCGAGAACATCATGTAAGCGATTGCATCCTTGATAGTCACAAAATTGTTGGGACAAGTCAGATTCCCAAGCAAAACAGTTAGAAAAGGTAAAAGTCTTAAAGTTGGTATAATGACAAACGCACAAACCATATAAAATTCACATTTAAGACTTAAGAAAACCCGACCACACAGGCAGCTTTTATGCGTACCAAAATGCACACAAAAGCTGCCTTATGGTTTGTGTAGGGAAACCGTCACAAAGACGGAAATATACTGGTGCCTCAAAAGAGGCAGAAAGGAACAAAAGATGGAAGACAACTTTGAAATCAACCGTACCGACGACATCATGCATCAGCTTGATAATTCTGGCTGCTACAACAAAACCGTTGAGTTGCTGAAGGCAAGCGGTACATACAATAACTTTGTACGTTGTGTAAACAAAAAAGTTGATTGGGACAACCTCTTCACGCGTATGGGCGAGATGGAGAACGAAGCAATTTCGGATGCCATTGATGCTGTTGCACGTGAAAAGGGTATAGAACTTGAGAACGAATAATCGTCCTACTATCACTAAAAATTCAATGCAAAAGGAGAAAATTTTATGCTTAACAAAAAACTGTACAATGTAAAACGTACTCGTGATGGTGAAACTACGGCTCTCGGAAAATATCTGCTCGCAGCAGATGCAAATGCTCCCAAAGACCTGTTTCAGAAAATTCTTCACATGAAGGAGGATGTTTACGCTGCCGCAACGGTCAAAGGCACACCTGATGGTGGGTATGATATCTTTGACAAGGACACACAGTACACCCTCACTCCTATCCCAATGGATGAGAATTTCTGGAACAAGGCTGTTGAAAGCAAAAGTGAGAAAGGGGCTGAGGCATGATGTATGGAATTTGGAATATTGCCACGCAGCGTTTCCTGATTGGAATTTGCGAAAAAACAAAGGCGGAAGCGGAGGCAAAGTATATTGCAAAATACCCGATTGCCTCGACGCTGCTGGATGTTCAGTGTAAGAAAATCATGGCATAAATACCAATAAAAAGGATGGTAAATTTATGGGAAAGGATGATTTCAGCCTGCACGTTAAATCCATGAAAGGAACTTTTATCGTTAAAGTTTACTACCGTGGACACTGTGTTCAGGCAATGGGCATGAACAAGAATGGACCTGATGGAAGCGGGAACTTCTTAAAACGAATCAGTGATTCTTATTCCAAGTATTTGGATGAGTTACTTACTGGAAAACATCCATCACATCGTCAGGTTCAGGAAAGAATTCGCCGAATCGACGAAGAATATCCAAGAGAAATTGCAAGGTGAGGTGATTAAAACGTTTGTAATCATTAAAGTTGAACACTATGGACCAATGAATCTTGTCTCTGTGCATAACACGTTTAAAAGTGCTCTAGCAGAGATGAAGGAAGCTGTAGCAAAGAAAATTGATTCTGCAAAAGCCGCCCATGGAGAGGATTCGTATCACGCTGAAATTTGCACAGCAAACAACTTGAACAGCTTGAATTACAATGAGCTTGCTGCATCTGCAAGCATTGATTGTGATGAAGAAAGTACCGACTGGGGAATCTTCTTCGTCAAT
>OHUG01000597.1_pt1 | contig 15046 bp, 11 predicted proteins | sample 1579161 | NCBI WGS metagenome assembly OHUG01 (sample SAMEA3882514, study PRJEB24775) | human gut metagenome | biome: human-associated habitat; feature: intestine environment; material: feces | place: Netherlands | collected 2009/2010 | reverse complement strand
AGCGCCAGTTCCAGCGCGATCTGGCGAGCCTGTCCCACGACATTCGCACGCCGCTCATGGGTGCGAAGGGCTATGTCTCCCTGGCCGCCGAGGAGCCGGACGATGCTCGCCGCGCCCATTACCTGCAGGCAGCCGAAGCGCGCCTGGCCGACATGGAGGGCCTGCTGGACGCGCTGTTCGCCTACGCCCGCGCCACCGATGCCGCGTCCGATCTGGATAGGCGCCCCCTTGTCGTTCTGCCCGTGCTCGCCGATGTGCTCACTGGCCAGTTTCCCGCTTTCGAAGAGCGCGGCTGGGAGCCGGCGGTGGACTTTCCCGACGAGTCCCTGGTGGTCGAGGCCGACAGCGAGGCGCTGGCTCGTATGTTCGAGAACCTGGTGAGCAACGCCCTGCGCTATGGGACGTCCGCGCCGTCTATCATTCAGCGGGGTCGCACTTTGACCTTTTCCAACAAGGTTCCCGACCCGGCGGCTATCGACGTCAACCGTCTCTTCGAGCGCTTCTACCGCGCCGATGTCGCTCGCGCCCAAGGAGGCGCAGGCCTGGGCCTTGCCGTGGTGGCCAGCCTCGCTACCGCCCAGAACATAGAGGTTGAGGCCTCTTTGGAAGGCGACGAGCTCTTCTTGACCCTCGTCTTTCCCGCCACCCCCTAAGAGGCGCAGTAGGAGAGAAGGGCACATCTGGATTCACAAGGGCCGCTATCTGCCGCAATGAAAGCGGGGCTGCAACCTCACGTGAGGTTGCAGCCCCGTGTCGTTCTGCCCGACCCTGCGTACGCTAGAGTGCGGCGATTTCGCGGTAGGCGTTCATGGCCGTCTTGCGGCTCATCTTCGACGTGTCCCCTTTGAGGAAGGCGTAGAAGTTGCCCTTGTTCAGGCGGGTGACGCGGCAGGCCTCGGCGCGGGTCATATTCTTGTCGGCCAGAAGATCGCCGAAGGCGGTTGAGACGTACTTCAGGATTTTGCGGTCGACCTCGATGCGCGAGGAGTCGGTGCGCCATTCGACGAGGATGGTTTTGAACGGGTCGCCGTCGGGCAACATGCCCAAGTACACCTCCAGCGGACGCCCCGACGCATGCCAGTGTTCGACGAACTCGTCGAACATCTCGGCCGCTTTCGTGCCCTCCGCGCGCCGGAGCAGGTATTCCTCGCGTCCGTCGCAGATCGCAAGCAGAAGAAGCGGCGCGAATGCCTCGGGATGCGCATCCTCGGCGGCGGCGAAGAACTTCTTCGTGCTTGTAGTGTTTAAACCGGTCAAACCTTGGCAGCGTTTAAGTAGGAAATAGCGGAATGAACAGGCCATACTTCTCCTTTCTCTCTGAGAGCCGAAATTATTAATAGAATAAAATAATACTTTTCATGACCGAATTAATCAAGAAAAAGTTCGCGATCGCCACAAATGCCCCAAAATTCGTAGCCCGATCGGGGAAAATGTCAGAAACTCTGAAGAACTGCGGCAAAAAGCTAGGTCGGGCTGCGGATTCGAACGTGCGATCCGCAGCCCGAGGTGGATTTTTGGAACAGAACCCGTAGCCAGGGAAAGGAAAATGTCAGGGAACTCAAAGGAGCGCGGCAAAATGTAGGGCCGGGCTACGGGTTGGGATGAAATCAGCTTCCCCTGTGCGGAATGAGCAGAAGCGAATGGCGGTTCACTTCCGCTATGTTAAATTAGCGGAAGTGAACCGCCATTCGCTTCCGCAATGGTTAAAGCAACAGAAGCGAAATCGTGAGCAAGGGGCATCGGCGTGAGTCCCTAGGAGATTCTGCGGCCGTTGCGGCAGGAGATGCGCGGCGGCCGCAGCTCCGCACGGGGTTACAGCTCCACTTCGTCGATGAGGTGGATGAGATCTTGCTGGCTGTGGATGTTCAGCTTGCGGTAGATGTGGCGGATGTGGGTCTTCGCCGTGCCTTCGGAGATGTAGAGCTGCTGCTGGATGTGGGAGGACTTGTAGCCGCGGGCCAGGTAGTACATGACCTCGCTTTCGCGCCGCGACAGCAAGTAGGTGTTGGCGACGATCTCGCAGCGCTGGCGGAAGCGGGCGGCGGGCGTGTCGTCGGCGGGCGCGGGGGCGGCGGTCTCCTCGGCGAAGATGGAGCGCGAGAAGTCCATGGCCTGACGGGCGGGGGAGGGGGCAGTGGAGGCAGAGCTTGCGGTGTCAGAAGCGGCGCTTGCATCCGATGCATCGTCCTGCATGGCGTCCACGGCGGTCGGGCCTTCTGCGGCGGAAACGACAGAAGATGCGGAGGCGATCTGCCCCGATGCCGCGCCGGAGGTTTCGCCCAGCTCGGCAAGGGCGGCCACGACGGCGTGCTCCCAGTTTGCAGGGACCTGGGTGCGCACGTCGGCCTGCTCGGGGGCAGAGGGGACCGCGCCTTCCCGGGCACGTTCCAACGCATCTGCTTTCCCCTCGTTCACCACGATGAGCGGGGCCCGCGAGGCGCTCTGTACGGCCACCTTCCTCGGTGTTACGGCCACGATGGAGGCCATCTCGTGCTCGTCGGGTAGAAGTGCGTAGGCGAGCATCATGGCGACCAGCACGATGAGCACGGTGCCCATCTCCCCCAGACCCGTCGGCGCGCCGAGGGCGCCGGTGATCAGGGGGAGGGTGGATCCGCCCAGAGCCGCCAGCGCCATAACGCCGCGGCCGAGGCCGAACACGAAGATGGGGGAGAGGCGGAAGCGCTGGGAAAGCTCCGAGAAGAAGATCCACATGAGCGCCTCGAAGGACATGTAGCCGACGAGCACCACCGAGGTTCCCCAGAACGACGCGCCACCGGCGGTGAAGGGGATGAACACGGCCGTCACGGCGATGAACGGGATGAGCGGGCGGAAGAAGGTGTGCCAGCGCTCGTCGCCGCCCAGCGCCAGGAACGTCACCATGATAAGCACCGTGGCGGCGCAGGCGGTGACAAACAGCAGTGCTTGGTCTTCGAAAGCGCTGCCGGGCAGGATGGTCTCTATGGAGGTCTGGCGCATGATGCCCAGGGCCACGCCGAGGAAGAACACCGGCAACCCGAAGCGCAGCACGAAGCGCGCGTGGTTGATGGGCAGTGGCTGGAAGATGGGCTGGCGATTATCGAAATCAAGGCTTACGTGGCGACGAAGCACGAGCAGCAAGGCGATTTCCGCGAAGGGAATGAGCGCGCTTGCCACGCCTCCCCACGGGAAGGGGATCTGATGCAGCACCAGACCGTAGATGCCGAATCCGATGGCGATGGAGAGTGCTCCGTTGATGACGACGGAGGCTGAATCGCGGCGCGAGAAGGCGATGCCCCAGGCCAGCAGCAGCACCGACGATCCGGCGCCGGTGAGCACGCCGGAGGCAAGCTGCAGCGCCTCCGAGCTAAGGAGCGATCCGTCGGGCGCGAGCAAGAGCAGTGTCCCCGTCGAACCGAGCAGAGCGGCGATGACGAGGGTGGGCGTGGCGTGCAGCGGGCGAATGAGCCTGGTATCGAGAACGCTCGCGACGAGCAGCAAGAGCCCGTACACGAGAATGGACACGAAATAGGCGAGAGACAGCTGATCGTTGAAGGGCCCGGCCTGAAGGCCGCTGGTTCCGAAGATGCCGCCCTTGTCGAACATCGAGCTGTAGATCCAGGCCTGATGCAGGCCATAGCCGAGCGAGATGATGCTCAACTCGCCGAAGGATGTGCCCTCTTTGAAGTCGATGTTGATGGTGACGCGAGGAACCTGAAACCCCATAATCCCCCTCCTGCGGGTCCGGCCGTCTCGCCGGGCGGGATGACGCATTATTGCTGAGTCAGGGGATTATAGATAGCGGATGGTGCCTCGTCAACTTGCTCACGGATCCCCTGGCCCGTAAAACCTCCTGTTCGGCGCGCTGCTATGCCGTTGCCATCGGCGTGCTCTTGCGCGCTGTGGTCGGGGCCACCGCTGGTCGACGATGGCCCCGCGACGGTCGGCGACCTACTTGGTCACCGTGATCACCACGTTGTCGTAGCGATCGAGAACGGTCGAGCCATCGCCCTTCGCGGGGGCGGTGTAAGCCTCGCTCACGTTCTGGGACGTGGCGGCGTAGGCGCCTTCCGCGTCCTTGTAGGCCTGCACATCGCCGGTGGGGTACACGCTGATCTCAGCGTTGTAACCGTTGGCGGCGAGGTAGTCGGCCACCGACTGAACGTCATAGTTGTGAATGGCGTCCAGCCCGTTTTGGTTCTCGCTGGAGATGATGCCCTCGGTAAGGACGACATCGGCCGTGCTGCCCGCCGGAACGAACATCAGGTCGGAGTGCACGTCGCCTCCCACGGCGGTCTCGTCGACCACCATGAAGACCTCGTAGCTACCCAGACCGTCAGAGGAATCCGACACGCTGTCGTCGTGCACGTAGTAGAAGCCGTACGCCGGGACAGCGATCAGGGCTGCGCACAGGCAGGCCAGAACCGCGATGGCAAAAACCTTCTTGCCGAATGCTGCGTTGGTCATAAGTGCTCCCTCAATCGTGGTCGCCCCGCAGTTTCGCAACGCAGCCCCATTATGGCGCGCGCACGGAAAAGGTCAAGGGCAAAACCCCAGGTGCAGCGCACAATCATCCTCGTGGAAGGGCGAAATCATCACGAGAGGATGATGCCGTTTTTCGCAAAGATGGGCCTGGTCGTATGAGCTGGGCGCCGCGATGCTTCCTAGAATGTAGGACGAAGAGGATAGGAAGCGGCGTCTGCTATCGGATTGCTCGAGCGAACGAAGGGCGAAAAGAGCCTTCCGCGCATCGGGGTTCGCGATGACGACCGCGCGCGAAACGAGAGAGGAAACCTGTATGGCCTATCAGCATCAGGGTTCTTGTGCGAGTGCCGGGGACACCCTCGAGCTGCTCGCCTTCGACGACGAGTTCGACCCTTTGGCGGTGGACGACTCGGAGATCGACCAGGAATGGATGGATGACGAGAACCCCTACGACACCATCGACTACCCCACCATGCGCAACATGCCCGAGACGGTGCACCACGATCCGGTGTACTCGCCGGCACGCCAAGGCAGCGCCACCGAGGCGCTTCAGGCGCTCATTGTCCGCAACCCCAACCGTCGGCCCGTGCTGCTGAACATCATCGGCCTGTGCGAGGGCGGCTGCCCCTCGAGCGTCATTTCCGAGCGCGTGGATGAGTGGCAGCGCGACAACTGGTCGGTATACGCTCCCATGACGCTTTGCCGCATGTTGGAGCGCGCCGGAGCGCTTACGTTGGAGATGCCCGACGTGTCCGAGGAGCACGAGAGCGCCGAGGAGGGTGTGGCGTACCTGGAGATTCGCGAGACCGTGGATCCGGTGTGGCGCGCGACTCCCGAGGCGTTGGCCTTGCGCGCGGAGTACCTCGCCGGCAAGAGCTTCCGCGCGGTTGTGCTGGGGTCCGACGAGGCGCGCTACGCCGAGGTGTACGCGGCGGTTATGGAAGCCCTTGAAGAGGCGCCGCGAAAGCTGGACGCCATTGAGAGCCTGACCGACGCCATGGAGATCACCAAGTCGCCGCGCCGCTTCGGTCAGCACTTCATCGATGTGCTGGAAACCTGCGACTGCGTCATCTGGGGCGATGGCGCCTGGAACTTGACCGATTTGGGGCGGGCTATGCTCGCCGAGCTGAAGAGCGCGAAGGAGGCTTAACGCTATGGTCGTTATGGAAGAAGCCGTCGTCGAGGGAGCTGCCGCTTCCGAGGACGTGAACCTCGTCGAGCTGATGAACGCCCGCGCCCGATCCTACGGCATGCTGGCGCGTCTGTTCCGCGAAGAGGTGGATCTGCCGACGCTGCGCGAGCTGCAGAAGATGCGCTTTCCCCAGGCCACGGGCAATGCGGCCGCCGATGAGGGCTACCACCAGCTGTACGACTACCTGAAGCGCGCCTGGGACGACTCGGTGACTGAGCTCGCCATCGATTACGTGAGCACGTTCATCGGCCACGGCGTGAACGGGTATTCCGCCGCCTATCCGTACGAGTCGGTGTACACGTCCGAGCGCCGTCTGCTCATGCAGGAGGCCCGCGCCGAGGTGCTCGCCACGCTGCGCGAAAACGAGTTGAAACGCGGTAACTGGAACGAGGCCGAGGACCACATCGCGCTGGAGCTGGAGTTCATGCAGCGCATGGCCCTTCGCGCCGCTGAGGCGCTGTCCGACAACGCCGAGGACGAGGCGATCGCCTACCTGCGCACGTCCTACGACTTTTTGGAGAATCACCTGCTGAACTGGGTTCCCATGCTGGTCGCCGATATGCGCATGCACGCCCGCACCTTGTTCTACCAGGGCCTGGGGCAGCTGACGCTCGGCTCCCTGCAGGAGGACGAAGCCGTCCTGCGCGAGCTTCTGGACTCCGTGGGAGCTTAGCGGCTTTTGATGCCTCCGCTGCGACGAGGCGTCCCAACCCTACCAATCCCTTCCTTCTTTCCCCTCCTTTGTCGGCCCCGCCCCTCCTCGGCGGGGCCGACCCATTTTTGGGCGCGCGACCGCACAACGTGTGGGCTGATTTGCTTAAGAAACGAGCGCATAAGAAAAGCCCCAATCGGGGCTTTTCTTGCGGGAGGGCTTCGGGGGAAAGACTAGTCCATGCCCAAATCGGCGAGGAGGGTCTGGCCGCCGAGGGTGATGGGGGCGGCCGCGCCGGCCTCGGCTATGAAGCAGGTGGGGCGCAGGGTGGCGATGCGCTCGCTGTCCTCCATGCGCACGCGGGCCACCTGCATCTTCGTGCGCTCGGCCAACTCGAGCGGGGCGCGGCTGAACGTGGAGAACATCAACGCGTCGGTGGCTTTGGCGACGCCAGCGGCAAACGTGCGGCGATCGGCCTCGCGCACGCGGTCGCGGTCGGCGTCGGTGGAGACCACCTCGAAGGCGTCGCGGGCGGGCATGAAGCCGTCCACGCAGCCGGTGACGTACAGGGCGCGGTAGCCGCAGCCGCACAGCTGCTCGTAGGAGCTGACGCGCACGGCGCGGACGTTGGCCTCGTGGGTGGGGAAGAACTGCGTCTCGCGAACCATGGCGTACAGGGTCGCGGCGTCCTCGTCGCCGGCCAGCGTCGCGGAAAGCGCTGCGAAGTCGCGCAGCTTGTCGGCGTCGAGGGCCGCGAGCAGGTTGTGGCCGCGGCGTCCCGCATGGGCGGCGATCATCGCGCGGCCGGCCTCATAGCGTTCGGCCAGACGCTCGGCCCGGGGGAAGGGCTCCGCTTCGCCGGCGGTGCGGGCGGCAGTGGCCGCTTCCAGGGCATCCAGAATGCCGGCGTCGTGCTCGTCGCACCAATCCATCAGGAAGTGCCAGCCGTCGGAATAGGTGAGGTAGTTGCCGAAGCCCACCCATGCGCGCCAGGCGAACGGGTCGTCCGGGTCGGCCAGTAGGTTCAGCGATGTGTAGGCCACAAGCGCCCGCGCGCGGTTCGTATCGCGCGGGTCGCCGGTCAGGCGCTCGAAGCCCAGCGACGACACCGCAAAGCCGCGGCGGACGAGCATCTGCTCGAAGGCGTGCGCCCACTGCTTGTTGGGGGCGACGACGCAGATATCGGATTGGGCCGCCTCGGGGTCTTCGGCGCTCACAGCGAACAGGTAGCGCGTCAGCCCGTTGAATTCCTCGTCCGGTGTGTTCCATTTCACGGTGGCGATGTCGCGGATGGTTCCCTCGCGATGGGCGGCCACAAGCGCCTCCTCGCTGCCTGCGCGGGCAACGGCGTCGCAGAACGCGGTGACGTTGGGGTTGCCGAAGGCGGTGTCCAGGGCGAATACGGTCACGTTCCGACGCAGCGTGTCGAAGGTGGCGAAACCCTCGGGGTTGGGGAAACTCGTGGCGACGCGCACGGTCTCGTCGGGGTTGCCGGCGACGATGAGCTGGTCGCGGGCGAGCAGGCACAGGCAAGTCTGCTGAGCTGCGGAAAGGTTCTGGAAGTCGTCGGCGAGCACCAGCGCGAACTGCTGGCGCGCGTCAGCGCCCTCGTTGCTTTGCAGGTAGCGCCCGCAGAGGTAGGCCACCTCGTCTTCCAGCATGGCGTTCGTGACATCGAGCAGGCGATGGGCCAGATCCAGCACGTCCTTCTCCTCGCCCACGGCCCATTCGTCCTCGGCGGCAAGTGCGCACCATTGCTTCTTAATGTGGCTGAGCTCCGAGCGCAAGCGACGGGCGGGAGTTCCCAGGGTCTTCATGTCCTCTAGGAAGAAGTTGTACTCGAAGGGCGCGAGCACGCGGGGGGTGCGGCCGGTGGCGGCGCGGGCCTCGGGTGCCTCCAGCACGGCAAGGCACACCTGCTGGGCGCAGGCCACGGTGATGCGGCCGGCGATGTCTTCCACGCCCGACACCCCGACGGCGGCCAGGGCGTCTACCAGGCGGCGGCGCGCCACCCGGGCCGCCTCGGCCGTGGAGGTCTCGACGAGGATGTCCTCGGGAGCGCATCCGGCGGCCACGGCGGCCGCGGCTCGGCGCAGCAGCGCCTCGGTCTTGCCGGAGGGCGCGGGGCCGAAGATTTTGGCCGTGCGGCCGTCGAAAGCGGCGATTTCTGCCATCATCTCAGTCATGGGTGCCTCCTAATCGGCCAGGATGCTGCTGGTCGAGTCGAAATCGCGCGTGGAACCATCGGCGTAGACAACCGTCCACTGATCGAAGGCGAGGGCGAAATCGGCATCGGGCAGGGCGTACTTCTTCTGGATGTCCTCGCCCAGATGCGCCTCCTCGGCGATGCGCTCGGCCACGATTTCCTCGGCGGTCTTGTCAAGCTCGCCGCGCTCGGCTTCTTCCAGGTCGTGGGCGATGCGGGCGCGCACGACGATATCGGCCGCCTCCTCGGCCTCAAGCGCCGCTTCGGCGGCCTCGGCTACCAGGGCGGGGGAGGCCATGAACGACTCCTCGGCGGCTCTCTCGGCGGCCTCGGCCTCGGCTGCGGCCGCTTCTTCGGCGGCGCGAGCTGCGGCGGCCTCGGCAACCTTTCGGGCCGCGAGCGCTTCCATGCCGGCGGCGTACTGCTGCTCGTAGGAAGCGTCAGAGGGCAGCTGGACGGCGATGACGTCCTTGCCGAGCGCGTCAGTGTTCAAAGCCTCGCGTACGCGGGATACCCACGCGCTTTCTTCCGGATCAATGCCGCAGGTGGAATCGAGGCGCATGCGCACGACGAGGCGGCCGCCCTGCAGCTCGATTTCCAGCCACGTGAACACAAGCTCCGGCTTGCCCTCCTCGCGCTGACGGCGGTTGAAGATCTTCATCTGGTTGTCCACGGCGTGCACCTGGTTCAGCAGCCAGTGCTCAATGTGGTCGCTCCACAGCGCGTCGGCGCCTTCCACGGAGGAATCCAGATATTCGCGGGCTCCCACGCGCACCGTCATGCGGAGGGTGTTGACGGCCTCGTCGTCCTCGCCCTCGTGGGTGCGCACCACGGGCGTTCCCAAATAAGAGTAGCAGCGATCGATCTCCAGTCGCAGCTCGTGATCGACGATCGACTCGTCCAAATCAAGCGTGAGGGCCATGGAAGGATGGGGCTTGCTCATCGTTGTCTCCTTTCGTCCTATCCTCTTCGCCATCCAGTATAGAGAGGCCCCGAACAGGTAAATCATCCCATCGAGATGAGCGCGTGGGATGATTGCGCGCTCCTAAATCGGCCTGCTCTTATGATTGCGCGGCGCGTGCGGCCCATACCATTTTCAACCGTTGGGCAACAAAACATCGGTGGCTGCTCGACAGCGGAGGCGACTCTTCACCCCTCCACTCGCGAAGGCCGCCGACGCCGCCGAGGGCCGCCGGTGTTTTGTTGGAAAGCATCGAACGAAAGAGAGAGGAGGACCCATGGCTAAACTTTCACTGACTCGTCGCAGCTTCCTGAAGGCCGCCGCCGTCACGGGCGCAGCGAGCACTCTGAGCTTCGCCGCAGCTCCGTCTGCGGCTTTGGCCGAGGGCGTCGACGAATCAGCTGGTGAGGTCAAGCGCATCCGTTCCTGCTGCCGCGCGTGCGGCAAATGCGAATGCGGTGTGTGGGTCACCGTGCAGGACAACAAGGTCATCAAGGTAGAAGGTGACGAGTCCAACGCACACAGCCGCGGACATTGCTGCGCGAAGTCCCAGGCGTCTATGCTGGCGCTGTACCACCCCGATCGTTTGCGCTACACCATGAAGCGCACCAACCCCAAGGGCGAGGACGATCCCGGCTGGGTGCGCGTCAACTTCGCCGAGGCCATGGACGAGATCGGCGCCAAGTACAACGAGCTCATTGCGAAGTACGGCGGAAAGTCGATCTTCTCCATGGGTGGTACCTCGCGCGTGTGGGCGCAGCCGCCCTACGGCACCCTGAAGTCGGTCTTCGGGACCCACAACTTCCATTCCGCCTACGAGATCTGCAAAGGCCCGCGCCATTTCGGCGGCGTGCTCACCGATGAGAAGGGCTCGCCGTGGATGGAGGTGGAGCAGGGCCCCATCGTGTACGTGCAGTGGGGCACCGCGTCCGAGTATTCCAACTACGACTCCACCAACCGTACCGTCGTGGACTGCTCGCAGCGCGCCTACAAGCACATTCTGGTTGACCCGCGCATGAGCCCGCTTGGCAAGGAGGCCGACCTGTGGCTTCCCATCCGCGTCGGCACCGACTTGGCCATGTCGCTCGGCTGGCTGAAGTGGATCGTCGACAACGACGCCTACGACAAGAACTTCGTGAAGCGCTGGTCCAACGGCCCGTTCCTCTACAACCCCGAGGCCGACGGTAAGACCTACAAGGGCTACTTCTTGGAGATGAACGGCGGCATCCACATGACGAGCCGCCTGCTCACCGAAGCCGACCTCGACCGCGAGTGGGTCTCCCAGTTCTGGGAGCCGGCGCCGGAGCAGTACTCCTACCGCCGCTTCATCTGCTGGGACGCCGCCAACGAGAAGCCGACCTACTGGGACGCCGAGGAATGCCAGTGGGAGGGCGAGAAGCACAAGATCCCGACCACCGGCACCTGGATCGAGCATCCCTACAAGCCCATCATCGCCGATGCGTGGCTGCCCGACCCCTCCAAGTTTGCCGATCCGGCCGATCCGGCCTACGACGCTTATTGGACCGGCGAGGGCAATGAGAAGGGCGCGAGATCGAACCCGAAGGGGCTGCCGAAGGATCCCGAGCTGTGGCCCGACGGCGTGCAGGTGAAGCTCGCCGACGGCCGGATGATCGAGGCCAAGTCGGTCTGGCAGGAGTGGGAGCACAACCTGGAGGAGTACACGCTCGAGCGCGTCTCCGAGATCACCGAGGTTCCCGCCGACAAGATCGAGGAGGCGGTGCGCACCTACACCACGCGCCTGAACCCCCTTCACGGCAATGGCGGCATCCACTACCAGCTGGCTCCCGACCAGACGGGCCATGCCGTGCAGAACACCCGCGCCCTGCAGCTCATCGCCTGCCTCACCGGCAACTCCGACGAGCCCGCCGGCAACCGCGGCTCCTCGAAGGCCCAGGTGGACGGCTGCTGCGGCCGCGCCAACATGATCGTGACCGATCACGACCCCGTCGACTGGGGCATCCGCGAGGGCATCGGCACCATGGAGCTCGGCAACACGCCGCGCGACCTTTCCGTGGAAGACCAGATTCCGCTCATCCAGAACTTCGTGAAGTACCTGCAGGACGAGAACTCTCCGCTCATGGAGCGCTACGGCAACCACATCCCCACCGATGAGGAGGCCCGCATCATCGCCATGCGCAAGGGCGGCGACTATAAGGGATCGCGTTCCTTCCCGGGTCTGAAGACCCCGTTCGAGAACAACGCGGACCAGATTTCCGCCGAGCGCTTCCCGCTGCTGCGCTTCTGGAACTCCTGGACCGACGCCTCCTCCATTTGGGACGCCATCCGCGAGATCGATTCTCCCTACAAGCTCTACGGCGGCATCTGCATGTCCGGCGACTTCATGAACCAGTCGAATCTGCTGGAGGCGTGGGACGCGCTGACGCAGCTCGACTTCTGGGTGGACATCAACCTGTGGTCGTGCCCGAACAACGGCACCGCCGACTACGTGTTCCCCTGCACCCACTGGCTGGAGACCAACACGGGACGTGTGTCCCAGGGCGCCGGCGGCATCTTCGGCGCGGGACAGCGCTGCGTGGAGCCCATCGGGGACGTGGTCTTCGACCCGACCTTCGTCGTGTGCCTGCACAAGTCCATGGGCGTGCCGTTCAACGACCGCGACCCCGAATACGACGAGTGGCTGAACCTCGACTACCATGACTTCATCCAGGCCGGCGGCTCGGTGGGCTACGAGGAGCAGGAGTACCGCGTGCTCAAAGACGCCACCGACTGGTGGAAGACCGAGGAGTACCCCGACGGCCCCGCTGGGGCACCTACCGCCGCTGGGAGATGGGCTACCGTCGCCAGCAGGCCGGCTACAACCTGTATGCCGCTGTGGACGAGAAGTGCGCCTTCGGCACCCCCACCGGCAAGGTAGAGATCTGGTCGACCATCTGCGAGTCCTACATCGGCGACACGGTGAGCGAGTCCTACGTGCTGGAGACCCCGGGCACCGCGGCCAAGGTGGGGGAGAAGACCCCGTACTTCGCGAACGTGTGCTCGCCGGATCGCGACGCCTACGCCGGCGACATTCCGGACATCGACAAGTTCCCGCACTGGTTCGAGCCGAAGAACTCCCGCGTTCAGGCACCTGAGTGGTACGACGCCAACCTCGTGGACGGCGCGTCCTACAACAGCGACAACTACCTGAACAAGCCCTACCACGGCATCGCCGGGGTGGGCACGGGCCAGGCGACCGACAACGGTGACACCGACAACCTGGAGGCCTACAAGCAGGCCGTGAAGGAGAACCCGGAGGCCACCTTCATCTGCACCTCCGGCGCCCGCCAGCCCGTCTACTTCCACTCCGAGCACCGTCAGCTGCCCTGGTGCCGCGAGCTGTGGCCGTCCCCGCGCTTCGAGATGAACCCGAACGACGCGGCGCGCCTCGGCATCGAGCAGGGCGACTGGATCTGGGTGCGCACCCCGTGGGGTGCCATCCGCGAGGTGGCCGATCTGTACTACGGCATCAAGGAAGGCACCACCAACGCCAACCACGCCTGGTGGTACCCGGAGATGGACCACGCCGCCCACGGCTTCGAACTTGTCGGCATCAACTGCACCATGGACAAGTACGCCCAGTGCTGGATCTGCGGCGCCTCCCAGCTGCGCGGCAACCCGATGGTCGTCTACAAGGCCACCGAGGAGAACTCGCCGTTCGGCAACCCCGTGCCGTGCGACCCGTGGGGCAACGAGGCGATCACCAACGCCAACGACCCGCGTCTGAAGGAATGGCTGGCCAACGACCCGCGTCTGGACGACTCCAAGGTGGAGCTCACCTACGCGAGCGCCGATGCGAAGGGCCTGCAGACGATCAGCCTCATCAAGGAATAGGAAGGAGGAAACACGATGTCCAACTACGCAATCATCACGGATCTCAACCGTTGCACGGGCTGCCTCGCCTGCACCGTGGCGTGCAAGGCCATCAACGGCGTGGACGTGGGCAACTTCTGGATCAAGACCCTGCGCGTCGGCCCGCATCCCATCGAGGGCGGTTCCGGCACCTTCCCGGACGTGGAGATGTACTTCCTCCCCGTTCAGTGCCAGCACTGCGAGAACCCCGAGTGCGTGAAGGTGTGCCCGACCGAGGCGTCTCATGTCGCCGAGGACGGCACCATCCAGATCGACAAGGACAAGTGCATCGGCTGCCAGTTCTGCGCCATGGCCTGCCCCTACGGCGTGCGCTACCTGAACGAGGAGGAGCGCGTCGTTGAGAAGTGCACGCTCTGCCAGCAGCGTACCGCCCAGGGCGAGCTGCCCCAGTGCGTGGCCCAGTGCGGCTCGCGCGCCCGCTTCTTCGGCGACTTGGACGAGGGCTTGGAGTCCTTCCAGGCTTTGGCGCCCACCCATGATCTGGCGACTCCCTACGAGGAGATGATGCAGAACCGCACGACGCTCGGAGAGTGGGTCGAGCCCTTCACCGAGGCCGATGTGTACCATCTGACCGACACGGGCAACGGCCCGAAGCATTGCTACATCCTGCGCAACCGCAAGTGGCAAGGGGAGGAGTAGATTATGGAATTACAATGGCCCCTTATTCTGTTCACGACGCTGCTCGCGTGGGCGGCGGGCGTGTTCGGCGCGCAGTGCCTCTACGCGCTGCGCGGCCAGGGCACTCGCGCCCAGATGCCGGCGCTCATCACCTCGGCCGCGCTTCTGGTCGTGGGCGGCATCGCGGTGTTCTTCCATCTGGAGCACTGGGAGCGCATCTTCAACGGCTTCGGGCACCTCACGAGCGGCATCACCCAGGAGCTCATCGCCATCATCGTGCTGTTCGTGGCTATGGTCGTCTACTTCGTGTACCTACGCCGCGGCGGCGATGACGCGAAGGTGCCGACGTGGCTCGCCGCGATCGGCCTGGTGCTGGCCGTGGTGCTCGTCGCCGTCATGGGCCACTCCTACATGATGGCCTCGCTGCCCGCCTGGGACTCCGTGCTGCAGATCGGCTCGCTGCTCGGCGCGGCCTGCGGCTTCGGCCCGGCCACCATGGCGGTGCTGTGCGCCGTGAAGGACGAGTCGCTCGATTACACTGCAAAGGTGAACGTCATCGGCCAGATCGTGAACGTGGTGCTCGTGGTGGCCTACCTCGTCGCCATGCAGGCGACGGTGGGCGCCTACACCCAGGTCGACTTCTGGTTCGACCCGACCCAGCCCACCATGGACATCGCCCCGACGGGCGCCACCGAGCCCTTCTCCGGCGCCTCGCTGCCCTTCTCGGTCGTCGCGCTCATCGCCGCGGCATGCGGCGTGGCCGGCGCCTTCGTCGGCAGGGCGAAGAAGGATTGGAAGGTGTGGGGCGCGGTCTGCGTGGCCTGCGTGCTCGTGAGCGCGCTCGCCCTGCGCGTCGTGTTCTACATGACCGGCATCAGCATCTACCCGTTCTTCTAATCAGTTCGGGAAAGACGCTCTAAGCAGGAAGGCCTCCCATGACGGGAGGCCTTCTCTTTGTGCTTGGGGGAGAGGCGAGTAAATGCCACTTCGGTGCCGAAATGGTCGATTGACGCTGGGGCTCTCTGCCATTACGGGCCTGAAGTGGCAGAAAAATGCCAGTTGAGG